>FWPU01000322.1_pt1 | contig 154879 bp, 115 predicted proteins | sample 2228361 | NCBI WGS metagenome assembly FWPU01 (sample SAMEA103939777, study PRJEB20133) | metagenome | reverse complement strand
ACAAATCCACAACTCTCCTGGTACTTAAATCCATACAAACCCGGTTTAACTTATGATATAGATTTCGCTACAAGCTTAGGTGGATTAGATGGTACACCCGATTACACTGTCTCAAATCCTAACCAAATGTATTACCAATTATCTGGATTAACTCCCGGTCAAACTTATTACTGGAGAGTTAGATCTCAAAATTCGGCAGGAGATATTTCTGCTTGGTCATCACCAGCATCATTTACTATTGTTGGTGGAACAACTCTAAGTTATGCCGTAGCAGGTTGGCCAATTGGTGGAGCAACAGAATATACAAATACTCCATGGCTCAGCTGGTACTTGCAAGGTTCAAGTTTAGGGTTAACGGATTGGTATGTAAAATATAAGAAGGGTTCTGCACCTGCAGATTGGATATCGTATAATCCAGCTTCAAATGATGCTGATGGTGGTCAATTTGGTCCTTTACCTCTATCAACCACAGGTATCCAGTTAGGAACTGATTTCCCTGGTGGATTAACCTGGGGTGCAACATACTATTGGGCAGTCTATCCAGCTGGGGCGACTTCAGTTAATCCTTTAGGTGTAGGTAATTTTGTTATCGTTGGTGGACCGGGAACAACAACCATTGCACTTTCAAATCCTGCAGATGGTTCAACAATTACAACAACAGATGTATGGTTTAACTGGTATGTAGTAGGATCTTCACAGGGAATCGTTGAATATGAATTAGTTTATAGTAAGTCCGATGTATTTCATCCATCGGTTACAACTACAGTGACAGGAATAACAACTCAGAGTTATCAGGTTACAGGATTAGATAATGGATTCACATACTATTGGAAAGTAAGAGCTAAATATTCTGATGGTAGTTATACTGCATATTCGACAGTCTTCTCCTTTACGGTTCAGGAGGGTGCGAATCTTGTTGTTAAACCAGAAATAGGCAGTCCACATTTAGTATTGGTACCGGATAATACGATTACTTTCTCCTGGATATCACCTTTGCCACCAGCACCAGGGACAAAATATGAATTGCAATATTCGACTGTAGTTAATTTCGCAAATCCTGTAACCGTAACTGATATAACACAGCAGCAAGTCACAGTTAGTGATCTTATTCCAAATACACAATACTTCTGGAGAGTAAGAGCAAAATCACCAGAAGGTGTGTATTCGTTCTATTCTGATCGCGGTAGATTTGCCGTCGAATCAGCTACCAGTGTAAAAGAGGAGAATGAGTATACAATCCCAGACAAATTCACATTGCATCAGAATTATCCGAACCCATTTAATCCATCGACGATAATCGCTTTTGATTTACCCGAAGATGCAAATGTGACATTGAGTATATTCAATATACTCGGACAGGAAGTATTGCGAGTTGTTGATAATGAAATATTGAAGGCAGGTAATCATAGATTGAATGTTAATATGTCTAATTTACCGAGTGGGACTTACTTCTATCGATTAGAATCACAGAAGTTTAGCTCGGTAAAGAAGATGATACTTGTGAAGTAATAAGTATTAACTTGTTAATCTGAAAATCAGCTCCGGCTTTTGTCGGAGCTGATCTTATTTTTTAATAGCTTATTAGGAAAATTTGATTTTATAATTCTTAGTTTAAAAATATCGGTTGATTTAAAAATGAAACAAGTCAAATCAAATCCTAACCTTGTAAAGAACAAAAAGGGTGATTTGATACTCTTGATGATAGTAATTCTTGTGACAGTATTATTTTTTATGTCGTCACAAATCTGGTCATAATCTCAAAATTTTAATATTAGTTATTTTCGGGAAAGATATCTGCAAATCACCTATTCAATTGAGAAAATCCCTCTCTGTAATCATCTGTTTATAAATCTTAATCATTTAATTAAATCGCTCTATCAATTATTATATTTGCTAAAAAAGGAGATCAATAATGAATGATGAATTGAATTCAAATTTATCTTCTTCCGAACCTTCAAATAAAATTGAGGAGCTGTCGTTTCTGGATAAGGTAGCGGGGATTTTTGTTGAACCGAGTAAAGTGTTTGAAAATATTAGACTATTTAATCCCAAAACAATAGATTGGTTGGTTCCCATAGTTATTTTAATCATTCTAACTATTTTTACCAATCTATTAGTTACCTCGAATCCAGAGATAAAAGCAGAAATTGAATCTATTCAAAGAAAAGCGTACGAAGAATCGCTCGAGAAGGCTGTAAAAGAAGGTAAATTGACAGAACAACAAAAAGAAGAACAGCTTGAACAAATTGAGAAATTTACATCGGGACCAGCAATGCGGATAATTCAGTACATCAGTATTGCTGTTTTTACTTTTGTATTTCTTTTCATAATAACAGCAGTCTATCATCTTATCTGGGGAATAATTTTTAAAGGTCAAGGTAATTACGCGAACGCATTAAGTGTTTACGGTTTATCTCAATTCATTAATATGGTTGAAATTATCCTGGTTGCAATTCTATCAATTGTAATGACCAAAATGTTAATGGGTTTTAGCGTTTCAGCGTTCTTAAATCTGGAAAAAGGAACATTATTGAATTATGTTCTTTCGAAGGTTAATCCATTTACATTCTGGTGGTTATATGTGGTAGGGGTTGGACTTGCAAAAGTGTATGATATTCCAAAGAATAAGTCTTTATTGACCATTTTGATTCTCTGGTTGATATATGTAGTTGTAGCGAAATTTGTACCTTATCTATCATTTGGAGTTTAGGAATATTATGGTTGTGTTGTCATTAATTTGGCAGCACAACCATCGTTAATTAAATTATTCGAGAATACGAAAATCTCTCCGAAGATTCACCAATATCCATATTAAAGAAATCATCGCAAATGAGAAATAAATTAATGAGTTTAAAAATTCATGAAGAATTAAACTCCCAATTCCAAAAAGCATTGTATAGACCAAAATCACACCAAGTAACCAATTGAGAAACATAAACTTAAAATTGCTTTTAGATTTTACTTCGGGAATTTTTGAAGCGATTGGTTCCCATAATTTTCCTCCAGGATAAATTTTTTTATAAAATTCGATCAGAACACTCTCGTCAGTTGGTTTTGTCAGAAATGTAACAATTAACCAGACAATTGTTGTACCAACTACGAGATAAAAAAGAGAAATTGGGAATTCTATGTTTAAATGTTTTATCAGAGGAAATAAGGCGAATGGAGTAATAATTGCAGATATTTCGGACCAGGCATTTATCCTCCACCAATACCATCTTAAAATGAGCACAAGTCCCAATCCAGCACCACATTGAATGATAAACTCCCACGCGCCAGAAATTCTTTCAATAAACATTGTTACAATTACCGAAACAATCATAAGAATAATAGTTGTTATTCTTGAGATTAAAACATAATGTTTTTCATTTCTATCATGGATCAGGAATCGTTTGTACAAATCGTTTATTAAGTATGAGGTACCCCAATTTAATTGTGTAGCAATTGTGGACATATAAGCAGCAAAGAAAGCAGCTACAAGTAATCCTTTCAAACCAGTAGGCAAGAAATCTCTTATTGCGTAAATGTATCCCATACGTGATTCTGAGAGTGGTAATTCAGGATAGATAATTAATGCACTGAGTCCAACCATAATCCAGGGCCAGGGTCTTAAGGCATAATGAGCAATCTGGAAAAATAATATTGCTAATAGAGAGTGTTTTTCATTTTTTGCTGACATCATTCTTTGTGCGACATAACCACCTCCACCTGGTTCAGCACCAGGATACCACGAAGCCCACCACTGGAGTCCAATATATGCAAGAAACATCAATGGAGTTAGAGCTAACACATTCCCATAAGAATTAATATCACCAGAAATTTTAGGGAAAAAATCAAATACAATAGGAGGAAGTTGTGATTTCAAACCAGCAATACCACCCACCTCAGGAGTGTTAACGACGACTATAGCGAGAATGATACAACCGGTCATTGCAATTACAAATTGAACTGCATCGGTAACAACAACACCCCATAAACCTGAAAGCGCGGAATAAATAGCTACGATTAACATTGCTCCAATAACATAAAGGAAGACCAAACTTTCGGGGATATTAAAAATTCCGACGAGAATAGAAACCATTGCTTTATTCACCCAACCCATTATAATAACATTCATAAAGAGACCAAGATAAACTGCTCTAAAACCTCGTAAAAATTTTGCAGGTTTACCTGAATAACGAATTTCAGCAAATTCAGCTTCTGTCATTATTCCAGCACGACGCCAAAGCTTAGCAAAGAAGAAGACAGTAAGTAGTCCACCAAAGGCAAAATTCCACCAGATCCAATTCCCTGAAATTCCATTTTTTGCTACCAGTTCAGTTACTGCGAGTGGAGTATCAGCTGCAAAAGTTGTAGCTACCATCGATAATCCAGCGAGATACCATGGTAAATTTCTTCCCGAAAGGAAAAATTCACGCGTGCTTTTTCCTGATCGTTTGGAATATAGAATCGCAATGGTAAAACTTAGAATGAAATAAGAGATAATGATTAAATAATCAACAATACTCATCTTTGAACCTCATTACTTAAATTAATAATTCAACATCAAAGAAAACTGTTTTTAGACCAATCTAAATAGGTTAAAGAAATGATTCTGAACCATAGTTAAAATGTAAATTCATTTTTCATTTTTTTGTAACGATGCTAAAAGAGAGCCAATTAAAATCGTTGCTGTAACACCAATTAATGTGTACCAGGTCCACGCAGTAATTCTTAGAGAAATAACCGTAATCATTATAAAGATTCCTGCAACAAATCCAGCGAGAGCATCTTCTTGAGTTGCTTTTTTATTTAATATTCCAAGAAGGAAAGTTCCGAGTAATCCGCCATAAGTAAACGAAGCAATACTTAAGGCGATTTCAACAACAGCTCTGGAGCTTTCCATGAATAGAAAAGCAACAAGAATTAGAATTAATGCCCACAAGATAGTAATTATTCTTGAAGCGATGAGCTTTTTCTTTTCATTATCAAATTTTTTGAAGTAAGGAATTAAAATATCGAGTACTGTGGCTGAAGAAAGAGAGCTGATGGAACCTGCAAGAGTTGATAAGGCTGCAGCAAACAATCCGGCAATTATTAATCCTTTCAATCCAGAAGGGATCACATTTATGATGAAAAAGGGAAATATTTCATCGGAACGCATTTCCATCTTGCCATAATAGACGAAAAGAAGAACTCCCACTAACAAGAAAATTAGAAATTGAAATATGATAATAACGCCACTTCCTATGATTGCTTTTTGGGCATTTTTTAAATTCTTAGTTGCAAGCAATCTTTGAACAATAAGCTGATCAGTTCCATGTGAAGCCATTGAGAGAAAGGAGCCACCAATCAGTCCCGCTAAAAGTGTATATGGTTGAGAGAAGAAGTCACCGGTTGTATTGTGAAAACTAATATTTATAAAATCAAGTTTGCTAAATTCAGTTGCTGTAGAAATAATTTTTGTTAATCCACCAGGAATTAAGTTTATTAAAAGAATTCCAGACGCAAGTGCACCGAAAATGTAAATTGAAAATTGTATTACATCAACCCAGATAATTCCTCTTACTCCACCGAAAGAAGTATAAAGAAGTGCAACAAGACCAATGATTATGATTGCTAATGGATATTCGATATTGAGCATGATTTTGAGTGGAATTGCAGTGGCGAAAAGACGGACACCATCGGCAGCAGTTCTTGTAAACATAAAAATAATCGAAGCAAAACTTCTTGTTTTATAACCGAAACGATTTTCGAGATATGAATATGCAGTTGCGAGCTCTCCTTGAAAGTAAGCAGGAAGGAACAGAAACGCAACTATAATCCTACCAAGTAAATAACCTAATGTTAGTTGAAGGAAATTTAAATTGGTTAGATATGCAAGTCCAGGAATAGAAATGAACGTAAGCGTACTTGTTTCAGCAGCAACAATTGCAAAGCATACAGCCCACCATGGTACAACATCAGCACCGAGAAAATAATCTTTGATTGATTTCTGTTTACCACCGGTCAGAATTCCGATTAAAGTGATAGCGAATAAATACGCAATAATGATTATGTAATCAACTACAGCAGGAGGGGATGAATGCATTTTTTAATTACTCTAAAAATTCAAGTTCTTCGATGGCTTCTTGTTCAGAATTGCATATTGGAAGGACATCCTCAAGAAATGAAATTTGAATTAAATGCTGAATTTTATCATTCACATTGATTAATCTTATGGCTCCACCTTTTTCGCGAATTTGTCTCTGGGCTAACAATAGAGCACTGAGTCCGGAACTATCACAAATCTCTACATTTTGTAGATCAATAATTAACTTTCTAACATTCTCTGCTTGAGATAAGATAGTAAACTCACCTTTTAATAATCCAGAAATAGTTGAGTCCATTTTTCTTTCGTTCAGTTTGAATATGGTGATATCGTCAATGTGTTTTACTTCGAAGTTCATTTTAACTCCTATAATTTGAGAATGAATAAGAAATTCTCATAAATTTTTCTCGCACTTTCAATCGATTTAATTTTCATCACTAAGTTATTAAATAGAATTGAATTTTTTCTATATATGCCAATTTTATATTTCGCGTTTACTTTCTTTGTGATGACGTAATGAAAATTTGAGTCAATCAAATTGCAATCGATAATGGTATCGAAATTTTTTGATTGAATAGCTTTGATTAAATCTTTATGAGGTAATTTTAAGAAGTTTTTGTGTCTCTCGGTGTAAATCAAAAATTTGTTGTCCAGTGGAAAATTTAATGACTGGAATATATCTGAATTAATTAAGAATAATTTATTAGAGAAGATTTTATCGTAAATAGAGATCAGAAATTTTATCTCTTCAATTAGTTCTCTTTGTTCAGGTAGTAAGATTAATACATTTTTGAAATTTTTAATCAAATTCGCAGGATTAATATTTTCACAAAATTTTCTTTTTGAATTTATGAGAAGGACAAGATTCTGGATAAAATTAATCATCAATGATCGAGATTTAATCTTGAATTAATTTTAGAAATTCCTCTTCATTAAGGATAGGAATTTTTAACTTTTTTGCCTTTTCGAATTTTGAACCGGGTTCTTCACCAACAACTACATAAGTAGTTTTTGAACTAACACTTTCAGTCGTCTTCCCGCCATGTTTTTCAATCAATGCTTTTACTTCGTTACGAGTCATCGATTTTAAGGTACCGGTGATTACGAAGGTCATTCCAATAAATTTACCAGATAATTTTTCTTTCTTTGATTGAAAGTTTAGTCCAAAAGATTTCAGCTCTTCAATCAATTTGAGATTGCGTTCATTTTTGAAAAATTCAACAATACTCTGGCTGATGGTCTCACCAATCTCTGGAACTTTCTGGAGTACTTCTGGGGTTGCTTTCATTAAATCATCAATAGAATGAAAATATTTCACTAAATCTTTTGCAACACTTGCTCCCACATGCCGGATTCCCAGGGCAAAAAGAACTCTTTCATATGGTTGTGATTTTGATTTTTCAACCGCTTTTAGAAGATTATCAATACTTTTTTCTCCAAATCCTTCAAGTTCGATTAGTTTCTCTCTATGATTTTTGAGTTTGAAAATATCAGCAGGTGAGTAGAGAAATCCTAAATCAACAAACTTTTCAATTACAGCTTCTCCGAGTCCTTCAATATCCATCGCACCTCTTGAAGCAAAGTGGACCAGTCGTTGTTTTACCTGTGCTGAACAATCATAATTTGGACAATAATAAGCAACTTCACCAGGCGGATTATAAAGTTTTGTTCCGCATATAGGACATTTTTCCGGGATTTCAAATGGTTGTGATTTTGAACTTCTTTCATCGAGAACTACTTCGACTACTTTAGGAATAATATCACCACCTTTTTCAATTAAAACAGTGTCACCAACTCGAATATCCTTTCTCTGAATTTCTTCGAAGTTGTGGAGAGTTGCACGACTCACGGTTGTACCTGCAAGAAAAACTGGTTCGAGTTCTGCAACTGGTGTGATTGTTCCGAGTCTTCCTACTTGAAGCGTAATTGCTTTCAGTTTAGTTTTTGCTTTTTTAGCTTCAAACTTGAATGCTGTTGCCCATCTTGGGGATTTCGCTACATTACCCAGTATTTCCTGCTGACGAATATTATTAACTTTTATTACAACACCATCAATATCATAGGGGAGCGAATCTCTTTTTTCTTCCCATTCTTTACAAAACTCAATCACTTCTTCGATAGAACTACATAATCGATAATGAGGATTTACTTTAAAACCAAGATTTTTAAGAATTTTTAGATTTTCAAATTGTGAATTTAATTCTTTCGTATTTGATCTGAGATAATAACAGAACAAGTTTAATGGTCTCTGAGCTACCTGTTTTGGGTCCTGTAATTTTAATGTGCCTGCAGTGGCGTTTCGAGGATTTGCAAAAAGTTTTTCTCCTAATTGTTCTCGTTCTTTGTTCAATTCTTCGAAATCCGTCCGATTCATGTAAACTTCACCACGAACTTCAATATTTTCAAAATCTTCCTTATTCACATCATTAAATTTTAATCGCAAAGGTAGTGCTCTAATTGTTCTCAAGTTATTTGTTATATCATCTCCACGAGTACCATCACCACGCGTTACTCCCTGGACGAATAGACCATTTCGATATTTCAAACTGATTGCAACACCATCAATTTTCAATTCTGTAACATATTCGATTTTTTCACCCTCGGGTAGACCTTCTTGGACTCGACGATGGAAATCGTATAATTCTTCAAATGAATAAGTATTTGAAAGAGAAAGCATGGGTATTTCATGAACAACAACAGGAAATTCCTTAGTCGGTTCACCTCCAACTCTTTGAGTAGGTGAATCTGGTGTTATAAGAAAAGGATATTTGTTTTCGAGCTCAATAAGTTCCTGCATTAATAAATCGTATTCTCTATCAGAAATAGTCGGTTCGTTCAGGACATAGTATCTATAATCATGCTGATGAATTAATTCGCGTAGTTCTTCAATTCTCTTAATTATTTCTGGACTTACAATTTCGTGATCATTGTCTTTGGGATTCATTTTTTACCTGGATTAGTTGAACACCGTTTTTATCAATCTTTAATCTTTTAACTGAACCTTTAACTCCAATGAATGGTAATTCTATTCCATTAAGTTTTAAAATTAATGCTCCAGAGTTGCCAACTAATAATTTAAATTCTGTTTTGCCTTTAAATTCTTTGACATCACCTCTTCTCATGTAGACTTCTTCAACTTTGCTATCATCTATCTTAACTTGAATCCAAACGGAATCAGTTGCACTGATACCCAATAAAAGACTATCTCGCATTGCAATATTATGAAATTCATTTGAAATTTGTTTGTTCGATTCTTCATACATTTTTTGGTTTTCTTGAATATCTGAGGTGAGATTTTCATGTTCCGAAGTTCTATTAATCAGTAGTATGAATGTTGTTGAAAGAAGAATCACTGCTATAATAAAAAATACAATGTTTCTGGGAGTAAAAACATTTGATTTACCGATTAAGAATCTAATGGGAAAATGTTTTCGTTCTTTACTAATTTCAGGTGTTTGTTTGACTTCTTTAAGTTCAGCTATCGAATATTCAATAGGATGCAATATTTCGTTTAATGCATCGATAAATTCACGCTCATCAACATTTATAGCTTTTAGATAATTTTTGAGAAATGAGCGCACATAAACTTCCGGAAGAAATGAAAAGTTATTTTCTTCAAGAAATTCAAGATATCGGATGTTTATTTTTGTTATTTCAGAAATATCTTTGAGTGTTAGCCCCTTTTGCTCGCGTAATTCTCTGAGATTTTTTCCAATATCAGTCATTTCATTTTAACACCTCCTGTATTTTTTGATAAAATGCTCTCTGACTCAAACTAATTTAATAAAGTCGGATTAATTTTGCTGCAAAGCTACCATCCATTTCATGCAGATTAGGATAAGTGGAAATACAGCCATTCTCATCAATTAAATCTGGATGAATGTCTGGATGTGATTTGACTAGTTCAAAATTTGGATGTGATTCTAAAAATTTTTTAATGATTTCAAAGTTCTCTTCTGGTTCTATTGTGCAGGTACTGTAAACAAGAGTACCACCTACTTTTACGAGTTTTGCAGCGTTATCAATCAATCTTGACTGAATTCCAGTAAGTCGCTTAATATCTTCTGAATCTTTCTTCCATTTAATTTCAGGTTTCTTTGTCAGCACACCAAGTCCTGAACAAGGTGCATCGAGAAGCACTTTATCTACAGGTGAAATCTCTATGGTTTCGCTATCGCCGATCAAAAATTCAATATTTGTAATTTTAAGACGTTCAACATTTTTTTTCATTAATGCAATTCTGCTTTCATATTTATCCACTGCTATTATTTTACCCTTATTTTCCATTAGCTCAGCAATAAAAGTGCTTTTTCCACCAGGAGCAGCACATAAATCAAGTATAGTTTCACCCGGCTGAGGGTTTAAGAGAATACATGGTAATCCCGCACTTTCATCTTGAATTGAAAAATACCCTTGCTGAAAATAATTCCAATCGGTTATGTTGGTTAAATGTAGAAGGACAAAAAATTGTTTTAAGTATTTTGATGGTCGGTAGCGAAGTTCAGCCTCTTGAAGTTTCTTTTCAAAAGATTCACGATCAGTTAGTAGACTATTAAATCTGAGTGTGAGTTTAGGTCTCTGATTGTTTTCTTCCATCAATCTTTCAGTAAACTCTCTACCATATCTTTTGATCCAACGTTTTACTAACCAATTCGGATGCGAATAATATGTGCCCAGAAAATTTATTTCATCTTCTTCTTGATTTGGATAACGAATCTCTGATTCTTCAATCGTACGAATGATATTCCTTAAAACAGCGTTAACAAGATTCGCTGATTTTTCTCCATGAATTTTCTTTACGAATTCAACTGCTTCATTAACGGCTGCGTAATAAGGGATGTTATCAAGAAAGAGTATCTGATAAAGGGCTACTCGTAATGCGTTCTTCAAATCGGGGATACATTTAGAAAACTCTCCTTTGTAAAATCCACGAAGGATCCAATCAAGTCTTCGTTCCCATCTTATTACACCATGAACAATTTCATTTAATAATGCTTTGTCTGGTCCAGATAATTCACTGTATTTTAGTTCGACATCAATTAGTTTATCCAGATATGCGTCAGTTCTATCAATTCGATTGAGTATTTTAACAGCAATTCCACGTGGTCCAGAATAAAGTTCTTTTACTTCTTCCATCTTATTTCCTTCCTGTATGAGCAAAAAATAATTTATGTCTTGCAAAGTTATGATTTTAAATCATAAAATTTGAGTAGATAGATTGAATTGACTCTGTTAGATTTTTTATAAATAATTTATTTCCGAACAATTCTATGAAAAATTTTATTGCTTAAAGGTAGACTTTATTTAATCGTGATATTGATTAATTTATTGAAATAAGTTGGAGTGAATTATAATTGTATTTTATCCTTTTATGAATCGATATAAAAGTGGAGAGAATAAGTTAAATGTACAAAAAAAGCGGAGTTTTTGCTCCGCTATCATAATAAATCATATAAAATCTCGGTTGAATTAATTTAGTTAGGCATACCTCTCTTTCTTCTTTCTTCGCGGGTTAAGTCGAAAACTTTTCTAAATAATTTTTCTTCAGCTGGGGTCATTGATACATTTCTTCTTGCCATAACTCTTCTGGCGACTTCAAGACTTCTTTCGAGGTCATAAGTTGTCAACATCTCTGCACCACCCCACGAAAAAGAAGGAACATATTTTGGTGGTATACCAGAACCAAATATGTTACACGACACTCCGACAACAGTCCCAGTATTAAACATCGTGTTTATACCTGTTTTAGAATGATCTCCCATTGTCAATCCCACAAACTGAGAACCGCTATCAATTAATTCTCCATTGATATAAACCTTTACACTTCCATAATTATTCTTCAAATCACTATTGTTAGTATCAGCACCAATATTTACCCACATTCCTAAGTAACTGTGACCAAGAAAACCTTCATGTTGTTTGTTTGAATAAGCATGAATGATACTATTTTCAACTTCTCCGCCAACTTTGCAAACTTCACCAATGGAAGTACCTTCATAAATTTTTGCGCCGATTTTGATAGCCGTTCTATCGCCAATAAATGCAGGACCTTCAATTACTGCGTTAGGAAAAACTTTTACTCCTTTACCGATATAAATTGGTCCATTCTCTGCATCCAATACAACACCGGGTTTGATTGAGGTACCCTCTTCAATAAAAATATAATCTTCATTCAATAGATGTACGCCATTATAAATATTGCCATAAATTTTCTTCTCTTTCTTTTTAATAAGATACTGGAAATCTTTCTCTATTTGCTCTGCATTATTATTAATTAAATCCCATGGATAATTTATAAGTTTTACATCTACTTGCTGTTTGAATAATCCATCGAAGTCTGATAAACTGAATAAGTCATGAAGTGCATTCTTCAATTCCAGCAATTTTGAACCACTTACTTTTGCGGCAACGATATGTTCTCCGTTGACATACAATGTATCATTAGGATTTTTCAAATCAATTTTTTCTAAAAAATTTTCATCTGCTAAAATTCTTCCATTGACGAATAAGCATTCATCTTCACTACTAATCGTGTTTATTTCATATTGAGGATATAATTCTGCCAGATGCTCAGCAAGATAACTTCTGCAATGAAGCGTAACTTTTGAATTCGGGAAGTGTCGTAGAATTTTTTCTTTCAGTGTGAGAATTCCACATCTCAACTCGTAAGTTGGGCGCATGTACACAAGTGGGAGTAGGCGAGTATAATAAATTCCTTCGAAGATGCAGATATGCATATTAATAAGCCCTCATGTTAGTCAATAAAAGAAATAGGCTGAGGGAAACTCAGCCATTATATTCTCTACTTAATTTTGAAGCAGCTTCTTTATCTACAATCACATAAGCTTTTCGATGCATCTGAATAATGGATGCAGGACACATTGCAGTTATTGGTCCTTCCACAGCAGCTTTAACAGCATCAGCTTTGCTTTTTCCACTTGCAAGCAAAATTATCTCTTTTGATTCCATTATTGTCCCGATTCCCATCGTAATTGCGTATTTCGGGACTTCATCCATCGATTTAAAGAATCTTGCGTTATCTTTTCGAGTTTGATCAGTTAAAGTTTTGATTCTTGTTCGTGAACCAAGAGATGACCCTGGTTCATTGAATGCTATGTGTCCATTTGCGCCGATGCCGAGTACCTGTAAATCGATACCACCGAATTTTTTGATTTGCTCTTCATACCACTCACAATGAGCCTCAATATCATCAGCCATTCCATTTGGAACATGAATGTATCTTTTATCGATGTTGATGTGATTAAACAAATTTACATCCATAAAATAACGATAACTCTGATCGTGATGTGGTGGTAACCCGATATATTCATCTAAATTGAAGGTCACTACCTTAGAAAAATCAAGTCCTTCTTCTCTATGCAATCTGATGAGCTCTTTATAGAGCCCAACGGGAGTAGAACCAGTAGCAAGTCCGAGAACAAGATTAGGTTTTCGACGAAGACGAGTCGCCACAATTTTTGCAGCCTCTCTACTCATCTCGTCGTAGTTCTCAGTTACAATGACCAGCATTGTGGTCCTCCAGTTTTTGTTTAGTTAATGAATATTAGAATGGAAAGAAGGTTTATTGAGTAGCCTTTTTCCCGTATTTTCTCATGAATTTTTCAACACGACCGGCTGAATCAACTAATTTTTGTTTTCCTGTGAAGAATGGATGACAATTTGAGCAAATTTCTAATCTTAAATCACCGGCTGTGGATCTTGTTACGAATGTATTACCACAAACACAAGTTACAACTGATTTTCTATACACTGGATGAATACCTTTCTTCATTTTTACTCCATTTTTTTAAAATTCCTGTGCAAAATAACAAATCGATGATGTAAAAACAATTTTGAGTATAAATAGATGAAAGAGCACTTTCGGTTAAAAATTACTATTGAAAGGATTTTAAGAGTTTGGGAATGCAGTACCAGCCAAAGTTAAGAATCTAAAATTTTTTAATTTTTTCATGAAATGTAAATGTACGGTTAAAACCCTCCCCAATAACTTTAGGTTATTAGTGATCAAGTTTTAAGGGATTTGAATTGTCATCAAATGAAATATTTATCTAATGAGTAAAAAGATACACAGTGGATTTAACTCAGCAATAAATCAGAAATAATTTTGTTGCTGTTTTCCTGACCTTACTCATACTTACCAGTTTATGATTTTTTTTAATTGAGAGGAGACAAATGAATTCTCAGTGGAGATGAATTGTGATGAGACTCAAAATTTTCATTCTCTTTTGATTTGTTCATATGGTGGGACTCGTTTTTCGAGTTCCCGAAGTTCTTTGATTCTTTTCTCAAGTTCTAATTGTTGCTTTTTTATCTCTTCTAATTTTAACTCCAGTTCACGTTCATAATCAGATCTTTCCCAGTATCCTCTCCTTTCAAAGTATCCTTTGAATAACCAATTATGTTTTAATGCTTCCATGTTATCCGCAAACCTTTCTGCTCCAATTCTTGCTTGATTTGCCGTTATGATAAGATTATTAATTATTGCTTTTACAGAATCGTATGCACTCTTGTCACTAATCAATGCTCCAAGTACACCTTCACCTTGATTAACACGAAGCACGAGATTATCGATTTTCTTTATAACTGAATCTACTCCTGAGATAACATTAACAAGATTGTTACCCAGACCTGTAACAACATTACTAATTTCTTCAAGGCTTGAGGTAAGTCCAAGCATGGTTTGATTTGCTGTTTGAGTTGCTTGATCTATACTTCTGTAAAGTTTTTTATCATTTATCAATTGACCGATAGTTCCTTCTCCCTCATTAATCTTTTTTAACATGAGACTGAATTCTTTAGAAATTTCTTTTATGTATGATAGAATTCCTTGAGTTTCTTCGATTATCTCAGCATAGGTAACGGGCATCTTGGTTGGTAAGACGTCGCCATCAGAAACCGATGGAACATTCCCGCTACCACCGTAAATTATCAATACTTTATTCCCGACTAATCCTTCTGTTTCTATACTTGCTCTGGAATCTTTTTTAATGAATTGTTGAACATCTTTTCTAATTTTCATAGTTACGAGAATTTTACTCGTTGTATCTGCAATAAATTCGATAGATTTAATTGAGCCCACATCAATTCCGGTTAATCTCACAGGAGCACCAACTCGTAATCCTTCAACTGTTGGGAAATAAGCTTTCAACTCGAATGTTTCGTGAAAGAGGAAATCTTTATTGCCGACGAGAAATATTCCCAGTACAAGAATTACTGATCCGATAAAAGTGAAAATTCCTAATCTCGCTCCTTTAAATTCTCGTAACATAATCTTTCTCCAAATTAATCAATTTTTGTTGAAAGAAATTTTTTTGCAATTTCCAGATCAGAAGTTATCAATTCTTCAGGCGAACCTTCGAAAATAAATTTACCACTTTCGAGTAATAAAATTTTGTCAGCAGTACTTAACGCAACAACCATATCGTGTGTGACAACTATATTTGTCATTTTGAATTTATTCTGCATTTCAATTATAAGTTTGGCAATTTCTTTAGAAGTGACAGGATCAAGTCCAGTAGTTGGCTCATCATAGAGCATAATTTTTGGTCGAAGAATCAGTGAACGTGCAAGGCCTATTCTTTTTCTCATTCCACCTGAAAGTTCCGATGGCATTTTATTGATAGCTTCTCTTAAACCAACAAGTTCTAACATTTCAATTATTCTCTTATCTATCTCTTCCTTCTCCAGGTTGGTGTGTCTGATCAGAGGAAATGCTAAATTTTCTTTAACCGTCATTGAATCAAATAATGCAGCACTTTGAAAAAGAAATCCAATATCCTTTCTCACTTCATTTAATTCCCTAGATGAAAGCTCATAAATATTCTTTCCATTTATAATAATTTTTCCTGCATCTGCATTGATTAATCTTACAATACACTTTAGAAGTACACTTTTTCCAATTCCACTTCTTCCTAAAATTACAGTAGTTGTTCCTTCAGGAACTTCAAAACTAACTCCATCCAGAACAACCAAGTCACCAAACCTTTTGTGCAGGTTTTCGATTTTAATCATTTCAATCAGGGAAAATTATTAATGAAATTTTTACTAATACCGAATCAAGAAGAAGAATTAAAAGTGAAGATATTACAACTGAAGTTGTACTTGCTTTCCCAACTCCCTCAGTTCCTTTAGTTGCATTGAATCCAAGATATGAACCCACGATTCCCACGACAAATCCAAACACAAAAGTTTTTGATACACCAGGAATTATGTCAGAAAATCTAACTGCATCAAGAACAAGTTGAATGTAATATGCAAAAGTCATATTCTGAGTAATTATCACCGCAACATAACCTCCAAGGATAGCGATGAAATCAACATAGATAGTAAGTAAAGGTAACATTAAAGTTGTAGCAATCACGCGAGTTACAACTAAAAATTTGAATGGATCAATAGCTGAGACTTCCATTGCATCGATCTGTTCTGTAACTCGCATTGAACCCAGTTCAGCGCCGATACCAGAGCCAACTCGTCCGGCAAAAATTAGAGCAGTGATAACAGGGCCTAATTCTCGTATAACTGAAACAGCTATCATTCCAGGTAAAAACATTTCTGCGCCGAATCTCGCAAGAATCGGTTGTGTTTGCATTCCAATTACAAGTCCGATGATAAATCCGGTTACGCTTACAATGGAGAAAGTTTTGACGCCAAGTTCATCCATGTGTTTACGAATTTCACCAATCTCATAGGGAGGTCGAAAAACCTCAACAAGAAATTTAATAGTGAAATTAGTCAATCCTCCTATGACAGTAAAGAAGTTTAGTGTACGAAAAAATAATTTCATTATTTAATCAACACCTAATAAAATTGAAATATTATTTTTTTCTCGATTTTCTTCGAAAGTAATTGGGACATTTTGAAAATATTTTTCAATGAAATGCTGGACATCCTCTATATCTCTTAGAGTAAAAATTGCGGGATTGTAAATGATTTTAATTAGTTTAACATTATAAGCCTCTAAAGAGACAAGTTCTTTTAATTTCTGTAAATCATCTGCGAGTTGAAGTTCAATGAAATCCATATTAATTCGACCAGTAATAGTTTTTTTACAAAATAATGATATTCTTATATAAAATCATCGATTGATTATAAACAGCAGCTGGTCTGTGTTGATGTCACGGTTTGCCATTCAATTAATTAAAAATCTTAATATTTCCTGGTTTACTTTTTCCTCATCTTCCAGATTTAACATATGACCAGCAATATCAGAATAGTAAAAGTAAGAATTCTTAATTTTTTGTCTCATCAATTCAGCGTTTTCGAGTGGACTTGCCATATCACTTTTCCCGTGAATAATCAAAGTTGGCTTATCGAGTGTTTCGATAAAGGTAACATAATCTTTTCTATCTCTCATTGAACCAAGCGAACCGATGATTCCATTGATACTAGCTCGTTCCATGATTATAGAGACTCGAGAAACTAAATCTAAATTTCTATCCCATGTCAATGGAGCAAAAAGAATTTTTTTGAATGCTTCGATAACAGGTCTCTTACCTTCTTTTTTTGCAAGTTCAATTAACTCATTTCTTCTTTTCTTACCATCCTCATCATCTGCTTGTGCTTTTGTTGCTATTAAAATAACTTTATTAATACGTTCACTAAATCGTTCAAGTAGATTGAATGTGATATATCCACCCATACTCATCCCTGCAATAGAGAATTTCTCGAGATTTAACGAATTTGCTATACAGATGATATCGTCCGTAAAGTCATCTAATTGCCACTCGGAAATATCCACTAATGAATTTCCAAATCCTCGCAGATCTGGTGCAATCACACGAAACCCATTTTTTGTCAGGAGCTCTATTTGTGGAATCCACATCTCGTGTGTTAAAGGAAATCCATGTAATAAAATAATTGGTGCACCGCTTCCCTCATCTTTGAAGAACAAAGAACAATTTGCTGTTTGAATCATAATATGATGCCCTTTCACTTTTTGAAATACAGCGCAAAATAAGATAAAATTAATGCTAAACCAAAAGCAAATTTACACATCAAACTCTCTATAAATTCTCTTGCCTCTGGATTAATTATCAATACAAAAACCATTGGAAAAATAAATGCTAAATAGCCAATTAGCAATATCAAATTTTGTCTTTTTATCATTCTGTCTTCGCTCTTTATAATGTAGTTTATTAGAATGAAGATTGCTGTAATGATTGGTAAGTAGTAGAATAATCCATATAGAAAACCGAGTGGATAATGGTAAATCGCATAAATTAAAGTACATTCTTTTACTCTCAATGATTTCATTAAGATAAAATAGAAAAGCGAGAAGAAGATCGCAGGCGCGAAGATAAGACTTTTGTATTTTTTTAGCTTTATCCTATTAACATTTAAAACAAGTGATAAACCAGTCGGAGGAAGAAAAGTAATACTTATAAAAGCTAAATATAGAATCATCGGATAATTAAAATTCATTCCACATATTAAAAACTCAAATAATTGATAAAATGAAAGGAGAGCTAACATTATCATTAATTCTTTCTTGAATTCAGATTTAGAAAATATACTGACATTGATTAGTAAAACTAATTCAACGCAAAAAATTAAAAGTGATAAAATTCCCTTAAATTCATTCATTTCTTAACCTTTCTTTTTGTTACAGAAAACTTCTTTCGTAATTTTAAAAAAATTTATGCTAAAAATAATGAGGATTTCGAAATATGAGAAAAAAGCTTGTTGCAGGTAACTGGAAAATGTATAAGGATAAATCAGAAACGATAGAACTTATCTCTGAATTGAAGGAGAGGCTAAATACATTCCAACCTGATGTTGAAGTTGCAATTTGTCCACCTTTCACATCAATTGAACTTGCAGGAGAATTGATTAAAAATTCCCCAATCAAGTTAGGTGCTCAAAATATGCATTCAGAAATAGAAGGAGCTTTTACTGGAGAGGTTTCTGTAAAAATGCTTAAATCATTTAATGTGAGATATGTGATTTTAGGACATTCAGAAAGAAGGACTTACTTTAAAGAAACAGATGAATTTATCAACCAAAAAATTAAAAGAGCAATTGAATATAATATTAAACCAATTTTTTGTTTGGGAGAGACTTTAGAAGAGAGAGAAAACGGAAAAACTTTCGATGTAGTTAATTATCAACTTGTGAAAGGATTGCAAGGTGTTTCGAAACATGATTTAGATAAAATTGTGATTGCCTACGAACCAGTTTGGGCGATTGGTACTGGTAGAACAGCAACCCCGGAGCAAGCTCAGGAAGTACATGCATTTCTACGTGAAAAACTTTCTGAAATTTATGATTCAGAAATTGCATATAGAATTAGAATTTTATATGGTGGAAGTGTAAAACCTGAAAATGCAAGTGAGCTTTTTAAACAATCAGATATTGATGGTGGCCTGATTGGTGGTGCATGTCTGAATGCGGAATCATTCTATCAAATTATTTTAGCTGCTCGAATCTCACAATAAAGGCTTTAGAAAATAGGTTGAAGTTACTTACATTTCAAACTAAATTTGTTGTGATTTTAAATTAATGAGGTTAATAGTGATTAGATTTATCTTTATTTTTCTATTCGCGATTAATAGTTTTCTTAATTCGCAGGAGTTGCAATACTCATTAAAATCGAACGAATCTTCTAAACGGCAAATAATCTCATTAAACAAAAACTGGATTTTTAAGGATAAAAAAGAAACCAGAAATTTTTCTGTACCTTTTTTCATAGATGATGATAAGATTTCGTTAGAGAATAACTTTCAGATTAGTGAATTACCGAAATATTTAAATTTTATCTTGAATTTTGAAGGAATTCGTGGTCTCGAGGAAATTTATATCAACGACCAGAGAATACCTTTCGACGCAATTGATCTTGAAAGGTTTTCTTTTCAAATAGCGAGTAATATTATTCAAGAAAATTCCAACAACACGATTAGGCTTATAATTTCAAAAAAATCAAAAATAAAAGAACAAAATGCCTTATCAAGTAAGCTTCTACTGGCAGAACGGAAACCTGGCATTTTCAAAGATGTCTACCTTGAAATCATCCCACAATATGCAATTTTTGATTTCGCCTTGAATTCTCATCTGAGTGATAACCTTCAGTTAGGAAAGCTCAATTATGAAATGGAAATTCATTCATCAAATTTTACTGGGAATGATTCTATAGCTCAATTAACTTTAGTTACAGAAATATTAAATGATCAAAAAAACACTGTAGTGAGTTCTAAATCTGAAGAAATTACACTGGCAAAACATTCGATGAGTTTAGAGCGAACGATTGAAGTGAATAACCCAATTCTTTGGGAACCAGATCGTCCGATTATCTATTATGTTAGATTTAGACTTTTCTCAAAAAATGATTTAGTAGATGAGATTACTTCAAATATTGCTTTCAGAAAAATAGAAATCAAGGATTCAAAGTTATTTCTTAATAATAAACCATTCACTTTAAGGGGTGTAACTTATTTCGAATCTAATGGAATTAAAGGTTCATTTTTTAATTTGAAAGATTATCGTAGAGATCTGAAACTGATTAAAGATTTAGGTGTGAATGCGATTTATGTTAAAAATTCATTCCCTTCCAGAGAATTAATGATGGAATGTGAATTGAATGGTATTCTCGTTTTCTTAGATCTTGAAAGCAAGATTTATCCTCAAGATATTTATAATGAACTGCAAAATTTTCTTGATAAAAAACTGATTGTGGCTTCTAAAACTTATTCCAATTTTGCTTGTTTTGCCGGAATGAATCTCGGGACAATTAATTCATCAAAGTTCCCTGATTTTCTCAACGATTTAGCATCGCGAATCAACACATCGCAAATCAATGTCTTAAAATTTGTTGAGACTGCACAAGAAACAGTTACTGGATTTAAGGAAATTGATTTCTTAGCCTTCAATCTTTTAGGTTCATCAGTCGAAAAGATTGAAAAATTTTTGCGTCAACGTGACAAGAATGAATTTTACGTGATTTCGTCAATCGGATATAATCATGGTTTAGACGAGGAAGAAGGATATTCAAATCCTTATTCGGTTCAGGCACAGGCTAAATATTTATCTGATGTGTTAAGGATTTTGCTGAAAAAAGATATTTCGTTTTTTGTTCATACTTTTTCTGATTATCGATTACCATATCACTCTATCTATGCTGGTAAGATTGACAATAAACTTTTGAAGTTTGGTCTTGTAAATGAGTACAGGGATAAGAAAAAACTTTCCTATCAAACAGTTAGGAGTTACCTTAAAGAGGAAAAATTACCTGTTATAATGAGAGGTGAGTACGAAGATGAAGCAAATGTCATTTTTGTTTTTTCGGGTTTATTGTTCTTGGCATTTACTATTCTCACAATTAATTCTACTCATCGTTTTCGCGAAACTGTATCGAGAGCAATCTTGAAAACATTTAATTTCTATTCTGATATTCGTGATGGATGGTTTATCTCTTCCTTCCATTCTTTTATTCTCGCCATTGTAATTTCACTCTCCATTGCGTTAAATTATTCTGCATTGTTTTTTTATTGGAAAGATCGAATAGAGTTTGAAAAATTCTTTTCTTTATTTAACTCTCAAGCTTTATTTGAATTTATAAGTTTCATTTCATGGAGACCAATTCATTCTATTTTAATATCTTCAGTTCTACTTTTCCTATTAATGATGTTTTTTAGTCTAATAATCAGGGTTTCAAATATTTTTGCAAGAAATAAAATCTTCATTAATCATGCATTTTTGATTGTTATTTGGGGAGCTGTGCCATTCTTGCTTTTAATACCACTTGGAATGATTAATTATAAGTTGCTTTTATTTGGTAAGTATAATTTTATCATCTATATAGTTTTGTTGATTTTTCATTTGTGGATTTTCATGAGAATATTGAAAGGTATTTCAATAGTTTTTGAAGTTCGGAAGTCAAAAGTTTACAGTATTACTCTTGGTTTAATAATTATAATTCTTGTCAGTTTGATTGTATATTTACAGGTCAATTTTAATTCAATCGATTATTTTATGGAGTTTTTCGGGTAGAATATGTATTTATCAAAAGTAGAAATTTTTGGATTCAAATCATTCGCAAATAAAGTTGAATTGAAATTCAACTCCGGATTAACCGTAATTGTTGGACCTAACGGCTGTGGAAAAACTAATGTAGTAGATGCAATTCGCTGGGCGCTTGGTGAGCAAAGAACCAGCACACTTCGAAGTGATAAAATGGAAAATGTAATTTTCAATGGTACAGCCAGCAGAAAACCACTTGGAATGGCTGAAGTCACTCTGACAATTCAAAACAATAAAGGGATTTTACCGATTGAATTTACTGAAGTCACAATTACAAGAAGATTATTCCGTTCAGGTGAGAGTGAATATTTGATTAACAGAACTCCATGTAGATTAAAAGACATTCAGAATCTTTTCATGGATACTGGTATGAGTTCCAATGCTTATTCTGTGATCGAATTAAAAATGATTGAAGATATTCTTAGTAATCGTGCTGATGATAGAAGAGTATTGTTCGAAGAGGCTGCCGGAGTAAACAAGTACAAACACCGCAGAAAAGCTGCATTTAGAAAACTTGAATCTGTAAAGCAGGATTTGATAAGGGTTAATGATATTTATGCAGAGGTTCAGAAAAAGGTTAATTCTCTTGAAAGACAATCAAAGAAGGCTGAGCAATTTAATAGACTTTATACTGAAGCAAAAGAACTGGAAATTAATCTCTCCGAAAGATTACTTTTTCAATTAAATAAAAAAATATCTGAATCGGAAGAGTTAATAAAAGTATTATCCCAGGACAAGAGAAAATATGTTGAGGAAATTGAAAATCTGGATTTGCATCAACAGGAGTTATATCAAAAATTAAGTGAAGTTGAAGAACAGCTGAGTAAGAAGCGTGAAGAAATTCTAAATACAACCGAAGAAATTTATAGAGTAAAAGAGATCATAGTCAAGAATTCTGAGAAACTTAACAACAATAAAACTAATTCTTCAAGATTTGCCAATGAGATTGAATCAAGTAGTAGGAAAATAGAAAATCTCCGTAACTCAATTGCTCAGTCTCAGATCCAGATAGAATCTATTCTGATTGAAATTGAAGATGCGAAGAAGAATCTTGAGGTGTATGAACAAAAGAATCAAGAATATGAAGATTTAGTTCAATCAAAAAGAATTGAGGTAGAAGAAAAAAGAAAAGAGCTGCAGGTTCTTGAAGTGGAATACAATGAAATAAAGAACAATTACGAGAAAATTAATATCCGAATACAGAATAATAATGATCGAATCAGAACATTAAATGATAAAATTACCAAGACAGAGCACATAATTGAAAAATTATCAAAGTATGTCGAAGAACTTAATCAGGAATTTTACAGAGCTAAGAATAGATTGGAAGATGCTGAGTTAGAATTTGAGAAAGTACAGAACCGAAAAGCTGAAATCGAAAATGAAATATCAAAACTCAAGCAAGAAGAACTTGAAACTAAATCAATTATCAATGCAATCAAGAACAAGATTGATTTTATTCAGAATTTAATTGATAACCTTGAAGGTATATCACGGGGTACAAAAGAATTAATTCTTAGATCTGATTGGAATAAAGGTGAAAGAATTCTCGTTGCTGATGCTGGCTCGACTTCTGAGAAATATCGAATTGTTGTAGAAAATGCTCTGAAAAATTATCTGAGCTATATTATTCTTCAATTCAAGGAGGACTTACAGAGTGGTATCAATTTATTAAAAGAACAAAAGCTTGGTCAGGCGAATTTCTATTTTCCTTTCGAGCATAAATTAAATATCTGGGAAAAGTTAAATAGATTTTCATCAAAGAAGGATAGAAAAAAAATATCAAAAGAGAGAGGATTCGTTTGTTGGTTAAAAGATGTAATAGAAACTTCAGGAGCTTATGATAAATTTTTTGATCGAGTGCTTGGAAATGTTTGTATTGTTGATAGTCAGAACACTGCGCTGACACTACTTGAAAAATATAAACGATTTGATTTTGTTACCCTCGATGGAGATGTTTTCAGAAATAATGGATTTGTTGAGATAAGTGGAGAGAAATCTGCGTTAGAAACAGCTTTCGGAAGGAAAAAAATACTTTCAGAACTGAATGAAATTTATATTCAAGAAAATTATAAACTGGAAAGAATTTCAGATAAACTCGCAGATTTTAATTCAGAGTTAAAATCAATTAATATCAAAGCATATCAGGATAATATTAATCTTTTACGAAACGATGAATCAGTTATTGAAAAACAATTGAGTCAAATTCAATTCGAAAGAAATAAAGCAATAGAGGAGATCGAACGAACGAATCAGGAAATTTCTAATCTTAAATCTATAAATGATGAGTTGCAACTTAAAATTGCTTCAATTCAGAATGAACTGGATGGGAAGAAATCTGTTAGAGATAGTAAGACCTCTGAATTAGAGGAATTGATTAAACAAGTTGATGAATTAGAAAATATTTTTACATCTAATCAAAACTCAATAAATGAACTAAAAATTAGACTAACGAAACTTGAAGGGGAAAAACTTAATTTACAGAATTTGATTGCCCGAGGTGAAAATGAAATCATTTCACTGGAGAATGATATTAAAAAATATGAATCTGAAATAGTCAACATTAATAAAGAAAATATTGAACTTGAAAATTTAATTGAAGAACTTGATCTGGAACAAAAAACACTTGAAGAGAAGAAGAAAATATTAAGTGAAGAACAAAACATAATCACAATGGAGATTAACTCGATTCGTTCTAAAATTTCAGAAAACGACAAAGTATTACACGAAAAACGAAATAAACTCGATGAGATAAATGAAAAACTACATCAGAATGATTTAACTATAAATGAAGGAAAAATTAAAATTCAAAATCTTGTTAACAGGATTTATGAAGAGTATCAATATAAACTTGAATTTAAAGAATTTGATGATGTAGATACTTTCAATTTCCAGGAAATAGAAGAGAAGTTAGCAGGACTAAAGAATAAAATTAGATCACTCGGACCTGTCAATTCATTAGCATTTCAAGAATATGAAGAAGAGAAGAAACGACTTGAATTTTTGACTGAGCAAAGGAATGATTTACTGGAATCAGAAAAAGAGTTGATACAGATAATTGAAGAGATAAATAGTACTGCCCAGAAACAATTTCTTGATACTTTTGAACAAATAAGGAAAAATTTTATTGATACATTTAGAACTTTATTTGATCCCGGCGACGAAGCTGATTTGCGTCTTGAAGAAGGTGTCGACCCTCTTGAAGCAAAAATTGAAATCATCGCTAAACCAAAAGGTAAAAGACCAACATCAATAGATTTACTTTCTCAGGGAGAAAAAACTCTCACAGCTATAGCGCTCTTGTTCGCAATTTATCTTGTCAAACCAAGTCCATTCTGTATTCTCGATGAAGTTGACGCACCACTGGATGATGCGAATATTCAACGATTTATTCGTTTAATAAATAGATTTGCTGAAAATACTCAGTTTATCATCGTCACACATAATAAACTCACGATGGAAGCTGCACAAACTCTCTATGGTGTTACAATGGAAGAAGAAGGAGTTTCTAAGATTGTGGCGGTGAGATTTACTGAGGAGGCTTCAGTTGCATAGGATATTCATCATAATATTTATCATAATTCTCATTCCACTAAAATTTTTCGCTCAAGATGTTTTCACGATTCATACTTCAAGAGATAAAACCACACTTCTGGCTGTTGAGAAAATCAGGAATAAGTATTTTGTATTTTTTCATGATTCTACTTTTTTCGATAAAAGAATAAAATGCAAGGTATTTGATAAAGCTAATCCTTTAGAAATTAAGGAATTCTATATCACTCCAAAGCTATATACATTTCAGGATGAATTGAAAATCGGAGTGATATCTGAAAAGTTGCTGTTCTTGACTTTCACCGATTTTCGGAATGATTTCAGAGGCGATATTTATTGTCAATTAATTGATGAAAACGGAATTCTTTTTGATAGTGCTGGGATTCCAGTGTGTGTTGCATCAGGTTATCAGCGAAATCAAAGCATCTCAATAGATGAAGATAAAAACATATTTATTGCATGGGAAGATACTAGAAATGATTCAACATCTGATATTTTCGTTCAAAAAATGGATTTGTTTGGCAAAACTCTGTGGGAAAAAAATGGAATCCCGGTGTCTAATATCGAAGGCAGAGAAATTTTACCGCAAGTCGTTTCTGATAATTCGGGTGGATGTTTCGTTAGCTGGATTGATGGAATCTTAAGTATCAATAAATTATACATTCAATTCATCGATTCTTCTGGAATTAAAAAATTTGGACAATATGGAATATACATTTCGAATCCTGAAGAATCGGTTACAGGGAGTTTTCTAAAATTTGATCAAAAAAATGAATTAACGATCATATATTCAGCTGCAAAAAACTTTTCTAAAATCTATTTCCAGAAGATTTCTAAAAAAGGATCAAAGCGATTACGTGCATTTGGTAACGAATTGTGTACAGTGAAAGAGAGTCAAAAAATTCTTTCTATCGATAAATTACCAAATAATGATTTGGCAATTCTTTTTTCATTAGAAGATGAAAATGGTTTGCAAAGTTCTTTTATTCAAGTAATTACTCAGGGAGAAAGACTAAAATTCAAAACTCCCATCCGTGTACACAATAAATGTAACTATTATCAAAAACCGGTAATGAAAATCGATCAAAAAGGATTTTTTATTTACTGGACATGTGAGCATACTAATGCAGCTATTTCCTTGTTTATTCAGACAATCAGTTTCAAAGGGGAAATTCTGACCCTCGATGGACTTAAGTTAAATGACGAGCCACTAAATCCTGAGTCTATCTTTTATCTCAGTCTTGATAATCCGATTGAATGTATAGTATCGAATTTTGAAAATAAGAATGGTTTATATTTCTTATATTTTGATATTTCAAATCATGGAAACTTATCAATTAAAGATTTTGAAATTATGTCATACGATGGGTTAATAAAGTTGAGCTGGAGTGTCATTAATCAGAAACCAGGTACAAAAATATCGCTTCAGAAAGCTATTGATGGTATCAATTACTCCACTATATTCGATACAATTCTTACGACTAAATCGACTTTCAATAAAATGACCTTTGATGACAGAGCGCTGGAAAGTAAAGATATTTTTTATAAATTGTTCTGTATTGATTCCGATGGAAATGAAATAGTAGAAGAGCGGAGTCTATATGCAGAAATTCCCGAAGGATTTTTTCTCTATCAAAATGTACCAAATCCATTTGATAAATCAACTAAAATAAGTTTTAAATTACCTAAAAAAAGTAGAGTGGTGATAAAACTTTACGATAGCAAACTCACTGAAATAGCAGTTTTAATAAATGAGGTTAAAGAACCCGGGACTCATGAGTTTGAATTTGTACCGTTTAATTTTATGGAAAGTGGAGTATATTTTTATAAAATAACTGCATCTGGTTTCTATGATGTCAAAAAGATGATTTATTCAAAATGAAAAAACCTGATATTAAAATTTTTTGTGATTTTGATGGAACAATCGCTGTCAACGATATCGGTAATTTATTTTATCGTGAATTTGGTGACGCTTTGCTTTGTGATGAATATGTAGCAAAATGGAGAGAAGGAGAGATTTCGTCAATTGAATGCCTGAGTGGTGAGTGTAAAACGATAAAAAATTTGACCTACCAGAAAGCAATTAAATTCATTGATAAACAGGGAATCGATGAATCATTTATTGAATTCGTAAACTTCTGTATTGAAAAAAATCTCGATTTGATAGTTTTAAGTGATGGACTTGATATTTATATCCAACGAATTTTTGAAAGATATAATCTCAAAATCAAATTTTATTCTAATTCGCTTCGAATAAATAGTGATGGAACTGCCGAAATGAATTTCCCTTATGCCGATTCAGTTTGTCTTAAGTGTGCTAATTGTAAAAGAAATCATATAATTAGTAATTCAGCTGATGATGATATAACAATTTACATTGGTGATGGTCACTCAGATCGTTGTCCGGTAGAATTTGTTGATTACATTTTTGCAAAATCTCATCTCCTGAAATATTGTGAGTTGAACAGAATTTCATACTTTCCTTTTGATAACTTTAGAACGGTTAAAGAACTCATGGAAAAATTGATTTCTAAAAAAAGAATAAAAAAAAGAAATTCGGCTTTACTTAAAAGAAGAGAATTATATTTATTGGAGCCTTAAATGAAAGTAGGACAATTTTTTTTCAAATACAGGAGTTATACTCCACTCCCATTTCTGTTCTTCATGCTTCTCTACTCCAACCCAAACATTTATTCAATGATGGCTGGATTTATCTTTGTGGTAATCGGTGAATTTATCAGAATTTGGGCGAATTCCTGGGCGGGTTCTGAAACGAGAACAACAGGTGGAGTAGGTGGGACTTTTCTCATTGTTAGTGGACCATACGCATATGTGAGAAATCCACTTTATATTGGAAATATCATTATATATTTCGGTCTTGGTTTAATGTCGAATGCAATTTTTCCATATCTCCAGATTCTTGCTTTGGTATACTTCTGGTATCAATATCATTCGATTGTGAAGGAAGAAGAGTCGTACCTTAAATCAAAATTTGGTAATAATTATCTCGACTACTGTAAAAAAGTTAATAGATTTTTCCCTAAACTTAAAAAATATACAAATCAAGATATTGAACAACCTGAATTTTCATGGAAGAAGGGATTTCGATCTGAAATAAGATCCATACAGGCAGCATTTAGTGTTATTGCAATTTTAGTATTAATCTGGATTATCAGAAGGATTTAAAAAAGCATTTATGGTATAATTTTTTTCACATCTTATTGAATGAAATTAAATTAAACTATTGTGTATGAAGAAGTTTTTGATAATTGCAGGAGAAATATCTGGAGATTTACACGGAAGTAATCTGGTCAAATCCATTAAAGAGTTGAATCCCGAGACAGAATTTTTTGGTATTGGTGGTGAGAGAATGAAAACCTCCGGGGTTGATTTAATTTATCATATTAATTCACTTTCATTCATGGGATTTGTTGAAGTAATTAAACATATACCTTACTTAAAGAAAGTGAAGAGACATTTGATTGAACTTGTGAAAGAGAGAAAACCAGATGCAGTTATCCTGATAGATTACCCAGGCTTTAATCTAAGTTTTGCTAAAGATGTACATAGATTTAATAAAAAAATTTTCTACTACATTTCACCTCAAATTTGGGCATGGGGAAAGAGAAGAATACATTTGATCAAAAAATTGATTTATAAAATGATAGTAGTCTTTCCCTTTGAAGAAATACTTTATCGTGACCATGATGTGGATGCTGAATTCGTGGGACATCCATTGATTGAGCTCATTGATAATTACAATTATCAATCAAAAGAAGTCTTTTTCAATCAAAATTCTTTGGATTTGACTAAACCATTACTGGCAATTTTTCCTGGAAGCAGAAAGCAGGAAATAAAGAAAATTTTACCGGAGATTAAATTAGCCTTAGATAGACTTAGAGAAGAATTTCAGATTAATTTCGCTATCGCGGGAGTGGAATCGATTCCGAATGAATTATATAGAAAATATTTAAGTGACGATTACAAAGTGATCATGAATCAAAATTATGAATTAATGAAATATGCAGATTTTGGAATTATCAAATCAGGTACTTCTACACTTGAAGCTGCGTTGTTTGAGATGCCTTTCATTGTCGTTTACAAAACTTCTTTCTTAAGTTATCATATTGGGAAACGTCTAATACAGATTGATAATATTTCACTTGCTAATATTGTTGCAGGTGAGAAAGTTGTGGAAGAATTAATTCAAAAATATTGTAATCCTGATCGAATTTATTCTGAAATTAAGAATTTGATTTTAAATGAAAATAAGAGACTGGAAATCAAAAACAATTTGAGAATGATAAGACAGAATCTTGGAAAATCAAAAGCATCAAAAAAAGCTGCTTCGATAATCTTAAATGAACTTTAATATGAAAGAATTTTTACAAAATCTTGGATTGAAGATTTTACCATCTTTCCTTAATCTGATAACAAGAACTCTACGAGTGAAAATTGAAAATAGAAGAGTGCTCGATAAGGATAATTTTGTTCTAAAGTTCTGGCATGGCAAAATGTTAATGGGTTGGTATCTTGGTAAGAACAGGAATTTTTATGCCGTTGTGAGTCAAAGTAAAGATGGAGAAATACTTTCTCGACTTTTGCAAAAGTGGAATTACAAACTCATTCGTGGTTCAAGTTCGAAAGATTCAAAAGAGGTGATGAATAGAATGGTGGAAGTTTTGAAGAATGGTCATTCACTTGCAATTACTCCCGATGGACCACGTGGTCCATCTCAGCAAATGAAAATTGGAGGGTTAATAGCAGCTGTCAGGGCAGGAAAAGGAATTGTTTTGTGCGGAATTTCATATAAACAGAAAATTACTTTTAATAGTTGGGATAGATTCGAATTACCCATTCCATTTTCAAAAGTTTATATCAAATTATCGGATATAAAAGTTTATAAGTCAGGTTTATCTAAGGAAGAATATGAAAACATTCGCTCGCAACTTGAAAAAGAATTAATTGAAATAACCAATGATGCATCAAAAGTAAATGAGTAAATTCCATTATTTGAGATTAATGCTTATTCCTTTTTCTTTTCTCTATTGGATGTTGATAAGCCTAAAATTTCTTATATACAATTCAAATTTATTAAGAAAGTTTTTGAAAATCGAAGCGTATCATTCAAGCATTCCGATTATCTGTGTTGGAAATATAAGAGTAGGAGGAACGGGGAAAACTCAAATTGTTATCGAACTCTCGAAAAAACTTGATGAACTGGGTTATAAAATTGCAATATTATCGAGGGGTTATAAAAGGAAATCACATGGTTTTTTTGAAGTAATTTCTGATGATTTTGAAAAATTTGGGGATGAGCCGGTCCTCATAAAATCAAATTTAAAAAATGTCAGAGTCTTTGTTTCAGAAGATAGAAAAAAAGGAATTCAAAAAATTCAAGAGAAAGAAGATTTTGATTTTATTGTAATGGATGATGGTTTACAGAATTTAAAAGTGCGGAAAGACTTATCCATAGTTTTGATCGATAAAAATTATTTCTCGAAAAATTTATTGGAAAATTTATTGTTACCTGCCGGAAATTTACGAGAAACTAAGAAAAACATTTCATATTATGATTTTATCATTTTCAATCAAAAGTTCGATGAGTTTAAATTAGATGTCGCATTTGATAATTTTTACATTGCTCATTATAATTTTATCACATTTGCTGATTTGAATGGTATATCACACCGTATAGAAGATATTCGAACAAAAACGATCATTGCTATTTGTGGAATCGCGCAACCTGATTCTTTCATCAAACTTTTAGAGAAAAACCGAATTTTCGCAAAATTTTCAAGGTTTTTCCCTGACCATCATATCTATGATATCCAAGATTTAAAATTATTGCTTAAATTTGTAGAAAAATTTGGGTCTAATTATATCGTTACGACCGAAAAGGACTTTATTCGTCTAAAAAAATTCAAAGATGAGTTTGAGAGAGCTGGGGTTTTCCTCTTATATGCGAAAATCACGGCATCAATAAGATCTGAGAATGAAATAGTAAATAGAATTTTATGCTTAAAGGGAAAATAAAGATTGGTATATCATTTTACGGTTCAAAAATTCAAAAATACTTTGATTGGTTATTTTCATATTCTGATGATATTGAAATAATTAGACTTAATCATCTCGGTAACATTCCTGAAGAGCTGTTAACTTGTACTGGCTTGTTACTAACCGGTGGAAATGATATAAATCCTGAGATATATGGTCAAACTAACGAGAAAGGTCTCTCACGAGATATTGATGACGAGCGCGACCATTTCGAGCGAGCATTAATCGATGTTGCTCTAAACAATAATTTACCTCTACTTGGAATTTGTAGGGGATTGCAAATTGTTAACGCGCATCTTGGCGGAACACTCTTTCAGAACATTGAAAATCATAAGAATGAAAATTCCTCTGAAGATATTGAACATAGAATCAATGTAGAGAATGATTCATTACTTTATAAAATTGTGAATCAGACAAGTGGAGTAGTTAATAGTTCACATCATCAAGCTGTTCACGAAATTGCAGACGAATTAAAAGCTTCTTCATACTCTGATGATAACATAATTGAATCATTGGAATGGAAGGTTCCAGAAAACAAATCTCCTCTTTTACTTGTTCAATGGCATCCTGAAAGAATGAGAGAAAGGAACAACAATCCCTTTTCCAAAGAAATTTTAAAATGGTTTATCGAATGTCAAATTAAATAATGGAGTGAAAAACCTATGGCAAAAACAACAAAGAAATATGTTTATTTTTTCGGTGGTAAGAAAGCTGAAGGTAGAGCCGATATGAAAGAGCTTCTTGGTGGTAAGGGAGCAAATTTAGCAGAAATGGTAAATATCGGTTTACCTGTCCCAGCTGGGTTTACCATCACAACAGAAGTATGTACATATTTTTATAAACACAACAATACTTATCCTAAAGAGCTTGAAAAACAGGTCAGAGAAGCTCTTGCGAAAGTTGAAAAAATAATGAATGCTAAATTCGGTGATACAGAAAATCCACTTTTGGTTTCTGTTAGATCAGGTGCTCGAGCTTCAATGCCAGGAATGATGGATACAGTTTTGAATCTTGGACTTAATGATGAGACAGTTCAGGGATTGATTAGAAAAACTAATAATCCTCGATTCGCTTATGATTCATATAGAAGATTTGTTCAAATGTATGGTGATGTTGTACTTGGATTGAAACCTCAACGAAAAGATGAAATTGATCCATTCGAAGCAATAATTGAAAGAAAAAAACATCAAAGAGGAATAACTCAGGATATAGAATTAACGACTGAAGATTTAAAAGAATTAGTTGAAGAATTCAAAGCAGAAATAAAAGCAAAAACCGGACACGATTTTCCAACAGATCCCTGGGAACAACTGTGGGGTGCTATCGGTGCTGTTTTTGGATCATGGAACAATGAAAGAGCAAAAGCATATAGAAAATTAAATAACATCCCAGAAGATTGGGGTACAGCTGTAAATGTTCAGGCGATGGTATTCGGTAACATGGGAGAAGATTCTTTAACAGGTGTTGCATTTACACGTGACCCAGCAACCGGTGAAAATGAATTTTATGGTGAGTATCTAACAAATGCACAGGGAGAAGATGTTGTTGCAGGAATCAGAACTCCTCTTCCAATTAAAACACTTAAAGAAACCAATCCATCAATATATCAACAATTGGAAAAAATTAGAAAGATTTTAGAAAAACATTATAGAGATATGATGGACATTGAGTTTACCGTTCAACAAGGTAAGCTCTGGATGTTACAATGTCGAGTTGGAAAAAGAACTGGATTTGCTGCTGTAACTATGGCTGTTGATATGGTAAATGAAAAGTTAATTTCAAAAGAAGAAGCAATTAGGAGAATAGATCCAGATCAACTAAATCAGTTACTTAGACCAATTTTTGATCACAATGAAAAAAGAAAAGCAATCGAAGAAGGAAGATTGGTGGCTAAAGGATTGAATGCTGGACCAGGTGCTGCAACCGGTCGTGTCGTGTTTAGTGCTCCTGATGCAGAAGAATGGGCAAAAAATGGTGAGAAGGTAATTCTTTGTAGAATTGAAACTTCTCCAGAAGATATTCGTGGTATGAATGCAGCAGAGGGAATTCTAACTGCTCGAGGTGGAATGACCTCTCACGCTGCACTTGTTGCTCGGCAGATGGGTAAAGTTTGTGTTGCAGGGTGTGGTGATTTAGAGATTGATTATTCGAACCAACATATGAAAATTAAGGGAAAAGATATTGTAATCAGGCAAGGTGATTACATCTCACTTGATGGTACGACGGGAGAAGTATTTATTGGTAAAATCGAAACTAAACCTTCTGAAATTATTCAAGTATTAATTCAGAAAACACTCGATCCTAAAGATGCACCAGTTTATCAAAAATATGCTGATTTAATGAGCTGGGCTGACAAGTTCAGAAGATTAAAAATCCGTACTAATGCAGATACTCCAGGACAATCAAGCAATGCTATCGCATTTGGTGCGGAAGGAATTGGTCTCTGCCGAACTGAACATATGTTCTTTGAGGGAGATAGAATTCAAGCTGTTCGTGAAATGATCCTTTCTGATACTCATGAAGATAGAGTTAAAGCATTGAATAAGTTATTACCTTTACAAAGAGGAGATTTCGAAGGTATTTTTGAAGTAATGGAAGGTCGTCCTGTTACAATTAGAACTCTTGATCCACCTTTGCACGAATTCTTACCCCATGAAGAGAAAGATGTCAGAGAATTAGCCGAAAGAATGGGATTATCTTATGAGACAGTTAAGAATAAGATTGAGAGTATGAAAGAATTTAACCCAATGTTAGGATTCAGAGGGTGTCGTTTAGGTATTAGTTATCCTGAAATTACTGAGATGCAAGCAAGAGCAATTTTTGAGGCTGCATGTAATGTGAAGAAAAGAGGGATTGATGTCTTTCCTGAAATTATGATACCACTAGTAGGTCATGTAAATGAATTGAAACTTCAGGAAAAAATTGTTCGTCGTGTCGCTGAAGAGGTGATGCAAGAAAATAATATGAAAATTAATTACACAATTGGTACTATGGTTGAATTACCAAGAGCATGTGTATCAGCTGATGAAATTGCTCAGGTTGCTGAATTCTTTTCATTCGGAACAAATGATTTAACACAAACAACTTTCGGTTTATCGAGAGATGATTCAGGCAAATTTTTACCCGCTTATGTCGAGCAGGATATTTTACCAAGAGATCCATTCGAATCAATTGATATTAATGGTGTCGGGGAATTGATGAGAATGGGAGTTGAAAAAGGACGAAAGACCAGACAAAATCTAAAAGTTGGCATCTGTGGTGAACATGGTGGTGAACCTGATTCAGTTATGTTTTGTCATAGAATTGGTCTTGATTACGTGAGCTGTTCACCGTTTAGAGTTCCAATTGCGAGACTCGCAGCTGCTCGTGCTGTTGTGCTCGAGAAATTGACTCAACAAAAAACAGTCGTAAAGAAAAATACTAAGTCAGCAAAGAAAACTCGTAAGGTAAAGAAATCTTCTAAGAAATAGGTTAATAAATCTTAATATGGATCTTCCGACTTGTGTGTTGGAAGATCCTTTTTCATGTAATGTTCAACTAATTAAGGTGGTTATAAAAATGATAGATACTCTTGATAGAGAATTGAAATTATCTGATTTCAAGTATGTATTACCTAAGAACTTGATTGCAAAGTTTCCTGTTTCACCGAGAGATAAATGTAGATTAATGGTCGTACATAGAGAAACAGAATTAATTGAAGATAAAAAGTTCTCAGATATCGTGGATTATTTTCAAAAAGGTGATTGTCTCGTAGTAAATCAAACAAAAGTATTTCCTGCAAGATTAATCGGTAAGAAAGAGAAAACAAATGCTAAGATAGAAGTTCTTTTGCTAAGAGAACTGAATCCTCAGGAAAAATTGTGGGATGTAATTGTCGAACCAGCAAGAAAAGTTAGAATAGGAAATAAAATTTATTTTGATGAAGGACTGGTTTGTGAAATTGTTGATAATACAACATCTCGTGGAAGGACAATTCGATTTTTAACTGATCATAATGTTTTTGAAGTTGTTGAGCGAATCGGTAAAATTCCTCTCCCACCATATATCAAGCGAGAACCTGTACCAGCAGATAAGAAAAATTACCAAACTGTTTATGCGAAATTCTCGGGTTCTGTAGCTGCGCCTACAGCAGGATTACATTTCACAACACAATTACTCCAAAAAATTGAAAAGAAAGGAGTAAAAATTGTACCAGTTATTCTTCATATTGGACTTGGTACATTTAGGCCGGTAGATGTCGAGGATTTAACAAAATATCGTATGGATTCGGAATACTATGAAATACCTGAATCAACTTCTGAAATAATCAATAAAACTATTTTGAACAAAGGAAGAGTTTTCGCTGTTGGAACGAGTACAGTCAGAGCACTTGAATCGAGTGTTACAGCAAATAGACTCTCAGCTCCGAACAAAGGCTGGACAGATAAATTCATCTTTCCACCATATGATTTTAAGGTCGTTGATGCTCTGATTACAAATTTTCACGCACCTGAATCTACTTTATTGATGTTAGTAGCAGCATTTGCTGGTTATAATTTAACAATGAAAGCATACAAAAAAGCCATTAAGGATGGTTATCGATTCCTGAGCTATGGCGATGCTATGTTAATTCTTTAATCTGAATTGATGAGTATGTATCCAGAAAGGTTGGAATCTCCAACCTCTTCTTTGTTTTAAAATTTCATTTTTAGAAACAGATGAAAACTATTGCAATAATTCCATCTGCAGGAATAGGAAAACGGTTCGAATCGAAAATTCCTAAACAATTTCTTAAAATAAATGGAATTGAAATTCTGGTTCATACTCTTATTAAATTTCAAAAAGCCAAATTGATTGATGAGGTAATTGTTTCTTCTCATCCAGATTATATTGATAAAACAAGAAAACTAATCGCAAAAAATTCTTTAACAAAAGTTACAAAAGTTGTTGAAGGAGGAAAGGAAAGACAGGATTCGGTTTATAATGCATTAAAATTAATTGAATCAAATGATGATGATTTAATATGTGTTCACGATGCTGTAAGACCTCTAATCACTTCTGTCGAAATCGATGAATTGATAAATTACACGAAAAAGAAAAAAGCTGTTATTGCTGCTCAAAAAGCGATTGACACAATAAAAGTCGGTGACAATTTTGTAAAATCTACTCTCGATAGAAGTAAAATCTGGATAGTCCAAACTCCACAAGTTTTTACTTATAAAATTTTAAAACGAGCTTTTCAAAAAGCGTATGAAGATAAATTTTATGGCACTGACGAATCTTCACTCGTGGAAAGGATTGGAGTTAAAGTTTATTTTTATCAACTACAAAGCGAGAATAGAAAGATAACTTTGCTAAAAGATATTAAATTGGCACAAAGTCTTCTATAATCAATATTGAAATTATTTCAAATATTGTATATGTTTAAAATTAATTTATCACAAATAAAATAATGATGTTTTATGATAACAATTCTAATCATACTCTTACTTTCATATTTGGTAGGTTCAATCCCTACAGCAATAATAATTAGTAAGTTAGTTGCAGGAATAGATATTAGAAATTATGGTAGTGGAAATGCGGGTGGAACGAATGTTTTTCGTGTATTGGGCTGGAGATATGGAATTCTTGTAATGTTATTTGATGCTTTCAAAGGTGTTGTTGCGGTTGTTTTCATTGCCCGTCTATTTTTTCTAACAGAAATGCCATTTGAAAATCCAACCCCTTTTGATGATTTTACTTTTGTTCAATTGCTCGCAGGAATCTTTGCAGTAATTGGACATGTTTTTACAGTCTTCGCAGGTTTTCGTGGAGGAAAAGGAATTGCTACTGCAACTGGTATGGCTGCAAGCTTAATGACAATTGATGTTTTAATTGCTGCTGCTATTTTTCTTGTGATGTTAATAAAGTTCAGGTATGTTTCGCTTGGTTCAATTACTGCAGCGGTGGCTTTGCCAATTATTCTATTCATTAGAGAAAATATTTTTCATGTTCATATACAGGGTTATCCAACTTTAATTGCTTTTTCAACTTTCATTGCAATTTTTATCATTTATACCCATCGTTCGAACATTAAAAGATTAATTCAGGGAAATGAAAGCAGAATAAAAAGAATTCCATTAATTCACAAAAAAACTGAGTAGATTTTGACGAATGGATATATCTGTTTTAGGAGCAGGTGGATGGGGTACAACTTTAGCAATTTTACTATTTAACAACGGACACAAAGTTACTCTCTATGAATATAAGCCAGAATATGCTGACTTTCTTCGCAAAGAGAGAATAAATAAGATATACCTTCCTGACATCAAAATTCCTGACGAAATTATTATTACTTCTGATCTGGAAGAAGCTGTTAATAATAAACATGCAGTTGTTCTTGCTATTCCTACTCAATATCTGCGTGGTGTGATTGAGAAAGTAAATTATCATTCAATCAGAAATTCTATCATTATCAATGTTGCGAAAGGTATTGAGATTTCTACATTAAAGAGAGTATCTGAAATTATTAAAGATGTATTTCCAGCTTTAAGTGACCAGCAAATTTCGACACTTTCTGGTCCAAGCCATGCCGAAGAAGTTGCAAGAAAGATTCCTACAGCTGTTGTTGTTGGTTCAACTTCAATTGAAACAGCAAAGTTTGTTCAAAGAGAATTCATGAATCCATATTTTCGTGTCTATGCCTCGACTGATTTAGTCGGTGTTGAATTAGGTGGTTCATTAAAAAATGTTATTGCTATTGGTGCTGGAATTTGTGATGGTGCTGGATTCGGAGATAACACCAAAGCAGCAATAATGACAAGAGGTATTGCTGAGATTTCGAGATTAGGAGTTGCGCTTGGGGCAAAACCAGAAACTTTTTCCGGACTTTCAGGCATAGGTGATGTTATTGTTACATGTATGAGTAAATATTCACGTAATCGATATGTTGGTGAACAGATTGGTAAAGGGAAAAAGTTGAAACAAATTCTAGCTGAAATGGAAATGGTAGCGGAAGGGGTTACAACTGCAAAAAGTGTTTATTTGCTTTCTCAAAAAACAAAAATCGAAGTTCCTATTTGTTTGGAAGTCTATAGAATTTTATATGAAGATAAAGATCCAATTATTGCCACAACAGATTTGATGACACGACAACCAAAAGAAGAGAATTATTGATATTTAAAATTTCACTTTTTATCCTTAATAAATCTGCAGTTTGATAAATCAAATATTTTTCGTAAAATTGCATTGCTTTTACATCATTTTCGTTCTTAAATAATTGGGGTCGTAGTTCAGTCGGTTAGAACGCCTGCCTGTCACGCAGGAGGTCGCGAGTTCGAGTCTCGTCGGCCCCGCAAGAATAATCCCGCAAATAGATAAGCGGGATTTGTTGTTTTAGACGGTGATTATTATATTTGTGCAATAATTCACGAAGGAGGTCGTCCCGATTGATAGGGAAGTCCCGTTGGTCCCGCAAAAGAGATAGAGCCTGAGATAGTTCAGGCTTTTTTATTTTATGTAGTATATTTATATACTTTACTCGATTAGGATAGATAGGTATTAGATTGGGATAATAGAAGAAGATCTTACCTGGCGGTTAGAGCGACACAATAATGGATGAGGCAGATTCACGAAGCGGGGAAACATTTCAAAGAAGTTATTAATCTCATTGTTTCTCATTAAAGTCTGGGTAATAATTTAACCCAAAGATTAAAATCAATTTAATAGATTAATGTGTAAGTATAACATTTCAATCGGTTAGTTTCTTGGAAATATTAAACAAGTAGATACTTCAATTAAAATTATTTGATTGAAAATAGAATTTTGTAATTAAGTATAATCTAATTTTTAGTTAAAATATAAAACTTGATTAAGTTTAAATTGAAAATGAAATACATTTATAATTTTATAATAGGTGATTAAGAATGAAATCAGAATTATATCGAGACCTTACATTAAAAAAGATTTTCGAAAACAGTACAACTCAATTTTCGACGCGAAGAGCAATCGGATTCGTAGATGACGAAGATATAAGCTATAGTGATTTAAGAAAAAGAGTAGAAGAATTACAAGAATTTATTCAAGATCGAGGAATAATTAAAGGCGATAGAATCGCGATACTTGGTGAGAATAGTCCTAATTGGGTTATATCTTATTATGCTATCACAACGATGGGAGCAATTGCTGTACCAATACTACCTGAATTTCATCAATCACAAATTCATCACATTCTCAGACATTGTGAACCTCGTGGATTATTTGTTTCTGAACGATACTTTAGCAAAGTAGAGGAATATGACCTTTCAGTTTTTTCATTCGTTGTCTTACTCGATAATTTGCATGTGATCGAAACAGGAACCAAAAAGAGCGTATTGAAGGAGTTACTGAGAGAAGGTGAAATCGAATTAAGGAAAATCGGAGGTATTGCATTAAAAAAAGTTGGATTAGTAGGGAAGGATGTACTTTCAGATGATATCGCTGCTATTATTTATACATCAGGAACAACAGGTAATTCCAAAGGAGTGATGTTAACTCATCGCAATATTGTAAGTAATGCTATAGCGAGTTCAAAAGTGTTTCAACTTAGCCCAGAAGATCGTTTACTATCGGTTTTACCGTTAGCGCATGTTTATGAATGTACAATTGGAATGATTTTCCCTTTAATGAGTGGGAGCTCAATTTATTATTTACGAAAACCACCAACTGCATCAGTTTTATTACCAGCATTGAGCAAAGTCCGTCCGACAGTCATTCTTACAGTTCCTCTAATAATTGAAAAAATATATAAGCAAAAAATTTATCCTGCCTTATATAAAAATTGGTTTACAAAAGCCCTAACATCTATTCCATTTTTAAAGAGTATGATTTATGAAAAAGTAAGAAGGAATTTAATTACGACTTTTGGTGGAGAATTAAGATTTTTTGGTATTGGAGGAGCTGCGCTCCTACCAGAAGTTGAGAAATTTTTACTCAATGCAAAGTTCCCTTATGCAATTGGTTATGGATTAACAGAGACTTCACCATTAATTGCAGGATGTAACCCGAAAAATCAAAGATATAGATCAACAGGACCGATAATCTTTGGCTGCGAAGTGCGGATATATAATCCCGATCCTATAACTGGAATTGGTGAGATTCAGGTTCGTGGTGTAAATGTAATGAAAGGTTATTATAAAAATGAAGATGCGACAAAAGCTGCTTTTACTGAGGATGGATGGTTCAAGACAGGTGATTTAGGTGTCTTTGATAAAGATGGATTTCTGTATATAAAAGGTAGATTAAAAAACATGATCCTTGGTCCGAGTGGCGAAAATGTTTATCCAGAAGCAATAGAGGAATTGATTAACGAACATCCGATTGTAATTGAATCACTTGTATATGAATATAATCATAAAATAATCGGTAGAGTTTATCTTGATTATGAAAAGTTAGATGAGCTATATTCAACAGAGAAATTAGATGAAACACAAGTGCGTGTTAAGATTTTGGAATTACTCGAAAATATTAAGAAAGAAGTCAATGAGAAGCTTCCATCATTCGCACGAGTATCTCGACTAATAGAACAACCCGAACCATTTGAGAAGACACCAACACAAAAGATTAAGAGATATTTGTATATTGAGTCGTAAAATTTTTAGTATATGATAGAACTTAGTACCGAAAAATTGGTAAAATTTTTTTCATTAATAATATTTAAAGTAATTTAATTTGATTATTCTGAATTTCTGTTAATTTATATTGTTAATCCTTGTTGAGATTTTATTTCGTGAGTCTCTAAAGCTTATCCGATGAAAAGATGATTATATCTGATTTTTCTTGATTCTTATTAAAGTTTAAAAAGAATGATGGATTTCATAACTCTAAAATTTAGAATTAATTTCGTTACATACTAGATAATGACTTATCTTACACATTTAATATTATCAATAAGATGAATTTGTTATAAGAATTTTAATATTTTAATTATTGCTAAAATTAAAAGTAGTATGCTAAGGTTAAATAAATAATAAGAGGATGTTCCTTTAGAGGGAACATCCCCCTCTATCAGAGTTAATAACCGTAGGACACTCTAAATCCAAGTTGTAGATACCTTGGTGCATAAGAACTGTTAGGTAGACCAAAATTAGCATATGGATTACCATTAGCGTCATACATTCTATTGAAATAGCTGGCAGCATTAAACCAGTTGAAGAAATTGAATCCATCAAAAACGATCGTAAGTTTATAATTCATGTATTTAAATGTTTTACTTACTCTGATATCGAACATCTTATACCAATTTCTAATTTTTTGCCAATCATTAACCTTTGTTCTCATTCCTGCGATATAATCGTCACTAAAAACATTATTATCATTCAAATCTCTACCATCAATTACGGAATAAGCAGCGGGTGAAGCAAGTGTTGCAACTCCGCTGATCTGAAAGTCAAAAGGTAAGTTAATTATGTAATTTAGAACTAAGCGATGTCTTTCATCTCCTGCGACTCTTTGTATTATATATTTTGTGTTAGCCGGAATCGCACCAGGTGAACCATCAAAATCTGAATATGACCATGATAAAGTGTAAGAAAATTGTGCAAGATATTTCTGTGTTCTATACATTATGTTGAATAAAAAGGCTTCACTTTTTGCCCTTCCATACGTTCCCCATAAATAAATGTCACCATAGTTATTTGATATCGCTCTTTTACCCTGACTCGGAATATAGTAATTTATATTCTGAGCAACATATAGCGATGTTACCTTATTATTAATATAATCAATACTAATTCCCCAATTATCAAAAAGCTGATGGGCGAAACCTAAAGACCATTGATATACAGCTGGAGTGCTCATTCGTCTATTAAGTAAATAAAGAGTAGGTCTTGTTGTTCCTTGTCCACTTAGAATTTGTTGTCTTAGAACATCTGGATTAGTTGTCGAAGGATTTGTAAAAGTATATATTCCCCAATTAGAATATAATTGTTCAAAATAACCGATATAATTTGCGATTCTATCAAAGAAAATACCGTATCCACCCCTCACTATAGATTTCCTGGTTCCCAGAATATCATAATTGAAACTTATTCTCGGAGCAAAATTATCGAGATCATTCTCTCGATTACCAGTATTTAGGAAATCTTCTGTAATTGTAGTTTTTAGATTAACACTATCAGCCCATCGAACTTTATTATTATTGTTCAATAAATTAATATCTGCATCCCATCTTAATCCAAGACTTAAGGTTAATTGGGGAACGGGGGTCCATCTGTCTTGAATGAAGGTACCAATAGTATAGCCATCAAGTTTTCCTTCAGCATCATCGGTTGAGTAAGGATTATTAAATCCTATACCTATAGTTGCAGTTCTAGGTAAAGAACTCGTATCCGTGGCAAAATTAAATTGTCCCTCATAATAGTATGGGAACCAAGGTTTGTTGAAAGCTCGTGTAACTTCAAAACCACCTTTAATAATGTGATCACCGTAGAAATCGGTTAGTCTGTATGTCATTTTGTTGACTATTCTTAAATGATCCTCAGATAATCTTATTGGAAAAGTCCCTCTTCCTAATGTAATACTTGGATAGATATATGCTGGTCCGGGTTGGATTAAAGGTTCATCATGTCTCCATCTTAAATAATGTAAGGATAATTCATTCATCAACTCTGGAGAGATAACCCATGTATCTTTTAATAAGATCGAATTAATATTATATTTCCCATAGATACCTGCAGAATATGCAACTGTCCCACCAAAATAGAATTTACTGTTCATGTATCGTGTTGCCCAAGACAAATCAATAGTATGCGAAGAATTAGGAATATAGGTCAACTTGACCAAAGCAGTATGGTTTTGGGTAGGTGACTCAAAAGTTCCTCTATACATATCCCATAAAGATGGATTATACGAAGGTCTGCCCGGAACAACATCGATGTAGTTTTTTTCATTATTTAATTCATAGGCTGTAAAGAAAAATAATTTATCCTGGATAACCGGCCCAGAAAAATTAAATCCGAATTGTTGACGATTGTAATCGGGTATTACACTTTGGAATGGGCCTCTTGCATTAAGACTCTTATTCCTAATATTGAAGAAAGCAGTTGCTTTGTATTGATTTGTACCTCTTGGTGTGACTGCTGAGATTACATAAGCCGTTCCACGAGTATACTCCGCATCAAAAGCGTTCAAAATAACTCTAAATTCCTGTACCGCTTCCTGAGAGAGTGGAGAACCTGTTTGGGGGATACCAACTATGTTTCCGTTGTAATAACTTTTCCATTCAACCCCGTCAACATAAAGTTGAATAAATCGTAATGGTGGTAATGCTCCTGCATCTGGTAAAGCTCTTCCACCAATTGGTGCATAAGCACGAATCCCCGGAACAAGGGCTGCTAATTGCATGATATTGCGTGTGTCAAGAGGTAAATTACTTATTTGCTCTCTCCTGACTGGCATAGAAACATCAGTTCTTTTTAGTTCAAAAATTGGTGCTTCTGCACGAACTTCAACCGTACCCAATGGGATTGCTTCAGAATAAAGTGTAAAATTAATTTGTGCAGTCTGACCAATTAGTAATTCAACAATTTTAGTTTCTTTCCTATAACCTACAAATGAACATATTAATTCATATTTACCTGGTTGTAAAGCACCAATGAAATAAGTTCCCGTTTTACTGGAAATTGTTCCTCGCATCATACCATTATCAAGGTTCTTTGCTATGATATTAACATTTGGTAAGGGTGTACCTTCACTATCGGAAACTTTCCCTTCGACTTGGGAAGTTGATATCTGAGAATAGAGGATTGTAGAACAAAGTAGGAAAATGAAGGAGAAAAAAATAGCATTTTTTCATATGCACCTCACTTTTGTTGGTTTAATTTTTTAATTTTTCCTTAACTTATTTAGTTAATATTTAAAAATCAATTCTTGATATTTATAGGTTTTAAAAGATTTCCTTTTAAATATGGTGGTCATTCCTGAGTCTAAATTCTTAATTAATAAATCCAATATTTAGTTTTTGATTTGCTCTTCAATTTTCCCTAAATCATTTTTAATTTGAGTTTACAAATAAATATATTAAATAAAAGATGAAAGTCTTATTTGTAGTCTATAATTTTCCTCCAGCAGCTGGTGCTGCGACACAACGAATATTAAAATTTCTGAAATACTTAAATAAATTCGGTTTTAAAACCTATGTCCTCACTGTTGATAAGGTTGACTATCCTGATCTTGATTTTTCATTAATAAAAAAAATTCCAGATGAAACTCAAGTTATAAAAACTAAATACTGGACACCCTTTGGTCTTTACAGAAAACTTACCGGTAGAAAATCTGATGCTAAAATACCCGTAGCATTTATTAAAGATAACCATAAATCTTTGACCGAGAGACTCTCTGTATTTCTCCGACTAAATGTTTTTCTTCCTGATGCGAAAATTGGCTGGATTCCTTTCGCAGTTCGAGCTGGCAAAAAATTGATCATTTCAGAAAAAATCGATGTTGTTATAAGTTCCGGTCCACCCCATACAACTCACCTGATTGCAAAAAGACTAAAATCAAAAACTGGAATAAAATGGATTGCTGATTTTAGAGATCCCTGGACAGATATCGATTATTATTCTGGTATAAAAAGAACTAAAATAGCAGAAAAAATAGATTCATATCTTGAAAGGAGTGTTCTTAAAAACGCAGATTACATAGTTGCAGCCAGTGAAGGTTATCTTAATATTCTAAGATCAAAAGGTGTGGATAATCGATATGATGTTATAACAAATGGTTTTGACCCGGAGGATTTTAATGATATTCTATTAAAACCTTCAAACAAATTTATTGTTACTTACACTGGAAATATGCCTATTACACGCAATCCAGAAAATCTGTGGCTTGCGCTCAATGAATTAATGAATGAAGACAATGAATTTGAAACAAATATCGAATTTCACTTTGCAGGAGTGATGGATGATGAAATTCGAAAAATGATTGGAGGAATGAAATTTTTTACTCGTTTTATTGATCATGGATATCTGAGTCATAAACAAGTACTGGAGCTAACTTTTAATTCGAATGTATTAATAATGATTGTGAATAGAGTTGCGACGAGCAAAGAAATTCTACCGGGGAAAATTTTTGAGTATATCGCTTCTGGGAATTTTATCATTGTAATTGGTCCTGAAGATGGTGTATCTGCAAACTTGATTAAATATGTAAATCAAGGAGTTGCAATAGATTATAATGAGCGGGAAAGAATGAAAAAAATCCTTAAAGAATTATTTGAAAAATGGAAATCGGGAGAATTGGAAAAGATCTACTCACCTCAAAGAGAAGAATTCACACGAGAGGAATTAACAAAAAAACTTATAAAAATAATTCATTCAATTTGTAATAAGGAATGTTAATCAAGTTTTTTATTCACACCTTATATTTGTTTTTAATTTGAATTTAATTGGAGAAATTCTACATGACAAGACAACAAAAAAAGACAATGAAATCTGTTAAGAAAGAAAACTTTTTGACTAAATTTGATTTGAATAATTACATCCCAGAAAAATATCAAGATATTGTTTTATTAGCTATTCCATTTATCCTACTATTCACTTTCTTTGGTGAGGTATTCTTTGGCTCGAAAACTTTTGTCTCCGGAGATATAACAACCTCCATGGCGATGAAGAATTATCTTGCTTATGCAAAGGAGGTTGGGACGCAACCACTCTGGGATCCTTATATTTTTATGGGAATGCCCGCTTACATTACCGCAATTAATTTTAGAGCATTTGATTTGATTCATCATGCTCTTCATATCCTTGAATCATTTTTGATTAATGTAACGAATGAAACCGCAGCTTATCCAACTTTACATTTTTATCTTCTGGCATTAACTACTTATTTATTCCTCCGATATAAGAAAGTAGATCGATTGATCGCTTTATTTTCAAGTGTGGGTGTAGCGTTCTCAACTGGTATGATTATTTTTATCGCTATTGGACACAACACTAAAATGCTCACTCTTTCGATGATTCCACTTGTATTCTTACTTCTTGACAAATTTCAGAAAAGAATAAAATTGTTTGATTTTGTTTTATTAGCTGCCATTATTCATTTACAATTGGTTTTAGCACATGTACAAGAAATATTTTACTCGTTTTTTTCTGTTTTGATTTATTTTATCTATTTCTTTGTTCGACATCTTTTGAAGAAAGAATCTAAATCAGCTTTCAATCTTCTTAAAGTTGGACTAATATTTTTATTCGCTTCTATTCTGGCAGCAGGCATGTCCATTGATCAATACTGGGCAATTTATGAATATAATCCAACATCGATTAGAGGTACACCAAGTATACTTGAACAGGTAAATCCAGCGAAGAAATCAACGACAGGTGGACTCGATTATGATTACGCAACAAGCTGGTCGTTCAGTCCTGGTGAGATGCTAACCTGGATAATGCCATCTTTCTATGGATATGGTAATTCAATTTATCAGGGTGAGTTATCTCAAAATCAACCAGTTGAGGTGAATACATATTGGGGGCAAATGCCTTTCGTTGATGTACCTCAATATATGGGTATTTTGATTTTTGTTTTTGGTTTGCTAGGAATGTATTACAATCGGCGAAATCCATTTGTTCAATTTATGATTATATTGGTTATAATTTCAGTTTTGATCTCCTTTGGTAGAACTTTCCCAATTGTTTATGATTTGATGTTCTATTATTTCCCATTCTTTAATAAGTTTCGTGTTCCGAGTATGATCCTTAATCTCGTTCAGATTTCATTTCCCATTCTCGCTGGTTTTGGACTTTACTCTATAATAAAATATAAAACCTCAGCAGAGAGAATTAACATACAATTGATAAATTACTTTTTGTATTCCTTTGCTGCTTTGTTTTTGATTTTTATTGTTTTTAACTCTGCAATAAAAGATTGGTATCTTGGTCTATTGAAAAGTAGCCAGAAAGTTCATCCGCAACTTTATGATTATACTTTCAACATGTTCTATGAGGATTCACTAATTGTATTTGCAATTGCTATAACAGGTCTGAGCCTTACTCTTGCTTATCTGAAAAATAAACTGAATGGACAAATTTTAATTTTTCTCTTGATTTTAATCAGTTTATTTGATCTTTTCAGAATCAGTTCCAGGGGGATGCGTAAATATGATGAAAATGAATTGATGAAAAATTTTGAAACTCCTGAATGGGTAAAGGTGATCAAAAAAGATACAACAATTTATCGAATTCTAAATCTGAAGAATGATGGTTCTCTTGGAGCATTGAATCATCACTCAAACTATCATGTGACTTTTTTACTTCAAGATTTTTATGGATATAGCGGAGCAAAACCACGTGCCTATCAAGATTTAATTGATGTTATTGGGTTAACGAATCCAACATTGTGGAGAATGTTCAATGTTAAATATATCATAACCGAAAAACCAATTATGAGTCAAGATTTTGAGTTAATTTATTCAGACGAATCAACAGCAGTTCATAAAAATAAAAGGGCTTTGCCTCGAGCTTATTTTGTTAATCGATTTGAGAAAATCCCAACTTTAAATTTCCTTTACAAAATCAAGAATAATGAGATTGATCCAGCTGATGTTGTTCAATTCTCACCAGATACACAACTTGAATTTTCAAAAGTAGATTCCCCTGATTCAACTGCTTATATAAAATTAACAAATTATGTATTTGAAAACATTGAAATGGAAGTCAATGCCTCAGGTTATAATCTACTTTTCATTGGTGATACATATTACGATGTTGGATGGAGAGCACTGATAGATGGGAAGGAAACAAAAATTTACCGAGCGAATCATAATGGACGTGCAATTTTAGTACCTCCTGGTAAACATAAAATTGAATTGAAATATGAGCCAAAGAGTTATTATCTGGGTAAGAATATCTCACTTGGTTTGACAGCTTTGACCATGGTAATAATCATTCTAAATGGTTTTAATGAATTGAGAAGGAGAAAGAAAGTTTAGTTTTTGATATAGTTAAATAAATTTTAGAGATATTCGATGAGATATGGTTATCAGGAGCTAGAAAAATTACTTCACTCCAAGAATATCAAAAAAATTCTGTTAATTTCATTCGAAGATCCAGAAATTATAAGGGAAATTAAAAGTAAGTTCAATGGTGAATTAGTAATTCTAACGAAATCAGACTTTGTTGGTGCTGGCTTAAGAGAAATTATGCAAAAGACGAGAAAGGAACAATATGATTTGGTTATCATTTCAAACATTAACAGTCAAGTCAATAGAACTAAAACATCACTGAAATTATTAGCAGCAATATCGAGAGCTAAAAATTATTTCATTCTCTATAATGAAAATGAATCATCGAACGGAAGAAAACTTAGCCTAATTTCTGGAATTCTTCCATATCTTGTTATTAGCTTTTTTTACGCACAGTTTGTTTTGTTAAAAACTTTTTTCTATTTCAATCTATTTTATCCTGTTTTATTCAAAAAAAGGACTTCGTTAAAAAACGAGAATAAGTTAATTCTTTACTTACGAACAGATTTAGCTGGGAAATTAATAGCTGGAGGTTCTGTTACTCACATTAAAGGATTCATTTCAGGGGCTAAAAAATTGGGATTTGATACGATATATGTTGCTGATTTTCCGCTTGTAAATCATCCAGTTTCTATTGTCATTCACCCAAATCACTTATTGGATTTTTTCGATGAGATTCAATTAATGGATTACCACTTCAAAATGATTAAGAAATTAAGAAAATGTTTGAGAAAATTTCCGATTGGTGTGATTTATCAAAGACACTCAATTTTCAATGCAAGCGGAATAATTTTGTCATCTATCCTGAGAATTCCAGTCATTCTTGAAGTTAACAACTCAGAAGTTTGGGCAAAGAAAAATTGGAGTAGACTTTTATTTGAAAATTTAGCAACAAGAATTGAAAGATTTGCTTTTGAGAACGCGGACTTAATCGGAGTTGTTAGCGATGTAACGAAAGAACAAATATTGAAATTAGGTACAAAAGAAGAAAAGATAGTAATAAATCCAAACGGTGTCGATCCAGAAATTTTTAATCCGGATATAACGGGTGAAGAAATTCGAAAAAAATACGCTTTGGGTAATGAATTCGTTGTCGGATTTATTGGGACATTTACTCGCTGGCATGGTGTTGAGACACTTTTTGATGCTGCAGTGAAAATCTTGAAGGAAAATTATGAAATAAAATTTCTTTTGATTGGAGATGGTAATTTGAAAACACAACTTCAATTAAGAACAGATGAATCGGGTTTGAAGGATAAAATAATTTTTACTGGATTAATTCCTCACGAATATGCGCCAAAATATCTCGCTGCTTGTGATATTCTTGTTTCTCCTCATCTCGGATTTGAAAAAGGGGAAAGATTTTTTGGTTCACCGACCAAATTATTCGAATATATGTCGATGGGAAAACCGATCATTGCAAGTGATCTTGAACAAATTGGTAAAATAATTAAACATAGAATCAATGGACTAAAATTCAAACCTGGTGATGTAGATGAATTGAAGAATCTAATTTTGTATTTAATTACTAATGAGAATCTTCGGATTAAACTTGGTCAAAAAGCTCGAGAAGATGTTCTGAAAAACTATACATGGGAACACAATGCTAAGAGAGTACTCGAAAAATTTTATAACATAAATAGAAGTTCTTGAATCTCAAGTTTACTGCTATAAAATTCCCTGTGATATAATTTCCTTCCTTAAAGTTTCAATTTGTTATATGAATTTTGAATTTTGATTTGATCATCACGGAATACAAACTACTCACATTTTTTAGATCATTTAAGCTTCGCTTTAAACAACTGAGTGCGCAACAAATGAATTGCTCTAATGCCATCATTTTTCTTCCATATTATCCAATATGTTTACTTTAATGTACAAGATCTCTAATGCGACTAAAAAATTCTTGTAAAAATTTTTACAAATCGTGTAAAAATCATGGCACAATGATTGATTAATATTTAAAAAATCAATGAGGTACGAAATGAAAAGATTAACTCTAATCATCACAATTTTGATTCTCATAACTTTTAATAATTCAGAAGCACATCGATCAAGTTTTTCTGATGCGCAGATTTCTTTTCAAACTTTTTATTATTCATTAGCACCCTATGGAGAATGGATAGAAATTGAATATGGTATTTATGCATGGCGCCCTAGTAGAGTTAGATTTGATTGGGCTCCATATTTAATTGGGCGATGGGTCTGGACCCCTTATGGTTGGTATTGGGATTCATACGAACCGTTTGGCTGGGCAGTCTATCACTATGGTCGATGGTATCATGATGATTACTACGGCTGGATATGGATTCCCGATTATGTATGGGCACCTGCATGGGTTGAATGGCGATTTACGGATGGTTACATTGGTTGGTCACCTTTACCACCTTATGCTTCTTTTTCAATCTCGATAGGAATACGATTCACAATTAATTGGTATTCACCATATCATTACTGGCATTTTGTTCCTTTAAGATATTTCTGTGGATATGAGGTTCATAAATTTATTGTAGCGCCCAAGTATAAATATCGAATTTATCGAGAGTCTAAATATTCGATAGATTATAGATATGAGAATGGATATGTTGTTAATCGTGGTATCGATAGATCTTTTATTGAAAGACACAGAGGAAGAATTGTAGAAGCAAGAGTTGAAGAGACTACACGTTTAAGGGATTTCACAGAAAGAAGAAAAACATACGACAACAGAGTTATAATCTATAGACCGAATGAAAATGAAATCAATCGTAATGAGAGAATGCGAGTAATCAAGAGTGAGAGAAAGTTATCACTGGATGTGAATAAACTTACAACACCAAGAGAGAGAATAGATACAAGTCCTCGTGTCAGGGAAGAAAATGAAAGGAAACAGATTGATAGGATAGATGAAGGAATTAATCGTCAAAGAATTATTGAAGGGGAGAAGGAAAGAAAAGGAATAGATAGTTATAATGATATTAGAAAACTTGAAAGTGAAAAGGAATTAGGAAAAAGAAATAGAACTACCCATGAAAAGGAGGATAAAATTCTAGACAGAGAATCTGATAATCGGAATGAGAAAAGTTTGAATATTCCGGACTTAAGAAAAGAAGAATCAAACCGATTTCAATATAGAAGTTATATGAAATATGAAACTCCAAGTTCGACTACACGTGATTACAATCGGAAGAGTGAATCGAATTACAATCGTAAAGGAAAAATCCAAGAAAGTGATATGAGAAACGAGAAATCTATTAAGGAGAATATTAAGGACCAATACAAACAAAGAAATACTGATTCTGAATTTGATTCTAAAATTAGAAGTAATATGAAGATAGATAATAATCGTGAATTAAATGATAGACGAAGGGAAAGATAGAATTTGTTTAGTTGTTTCTCCCCCTCTCATTATGACGGAGTGGTAATCCCGCTCCGTTTTTTTTATTTAAAATATATCATAAATTATGAATGTTGCATCGAAAATTACCTGAAATATAAAAAGAAATAAACATCAGGAGGAAAAAATGAGGTATTTTTATATCATAATTCTTTTTTCAATTAATATTTTTGCAGCTTCAGAAAATTATAATTCCCATGGCTATAATCTAATCGAGAAATTTCATCAGGATGGGAAAATTTCTTCTCAGGAACAATTATTGCAAAAATTTTATTACATCTTTGATAAACAAAAACTGGCTCCACAATTTAAATTCGAAAATGATTATCCTGTTAAGTGTGCTACATCATTAATTCTAGAGTACCAAAAAAACAAACATCTTCTTGATCAAAGGATAATAGATGAAATCGAACATTATCTCCATCCATCTAAATTTTTAAGCCCTACTGCTTTTACTTATGACTCACCAGGGGGAAAATTCAGATTAACTTATGAAACCACTGGACCAAACGCAGTTCCAACTACAGATTCGAATGGGAATGGTATTCCAGATTTTGTTGAGTGGGTAGCAAATTATTTCGATTATGTGTGGGCATTTGAAGTCGATACTCTTGGATTTCTACCGCCACCAATTGGAAGTGGGAAATATCAGATTGGTTTTGAAGAGATGAGTGCTTATGGTTATACTACAGTCGTCAGTGGTACTTTAACAAGAATTGTTATGCATAGAAATTTTCAGGGATTTCCACCAAATCAGGATCCAGAAGGGAATGTTAAAGGTGCTGCAAAGGTAACAGCTGCACATGAATTTAAACATGCTACACAAATAATTTACAATTACTGGAGTGAACCATCATGGTACATTGAATTGGATGCGACATGGATGGAAGATATTGCTTATGATTACGTAAATGATTACTACAATTATATCAACTCGAGCGGTTCTCCATTTACTTCACCCGGTCAATCACTTGATGCAGGACAGGGTTACGAAGATTGTAACTGGATGATATTTTTAAGCGAGAAATTTGATGTGAATATAAACAAACGAATATGGCAAAGAAGACAATCGAATCCTGTTGAAAATATCTTTTCCACTTTTAATTTTGTACTTTCATCATTTTATTCATCTAATTTCAATAATGCATTTAGAGAATATATTTTATGGAATTTTTTAACTAATTCTAGAGTGACAACTACTCATCCTGGTTATGGAGAAGCTATTTCTTACCCTCTTGCTTCCTTGTGTAGAACAGTAACATCGTATCCACATAATGGGAGTAATTGTACAATCACAAAATATTCGTCAAATTTTATAAGAATAAATCTACCTTCTAATTCAAATAATTTATTGATTTCTTTCAATGGTGCTAATTCTCCACATGTTTTTAAATTAACGATCGTTACGAGAAATATCTCAAACTTTGTACAATCATTTGAATTACCTCTGGATGCCAATAATGATGGAACATTTTTAATACCAATACCAAATAATCAATTACAATATGCGGGATTATGTATTGCTGTAGTTTCAGGAAATACTGGTCCAACTTTTACTTATTCAATTTCAGAGCAAAGTGCGTATTCTACAACTGTTAATTTAAATTCAGGCTGGAATCTTCTAAGCATTCCTTTACAACTTAGTAATATGAATTTCTCATCGATTTTTCCTGAAGCAACCTCAAATGCATATTCATATGATAATGGATATCAAACAGCATCATCGGCAGAACTTGGTAAAGGTTACTGGTTAAAATTTAATCAATCCTTAAGTAAAGATTTAATTGGTAATCCTCAAACATCTGTTACTGTGAATGTCAAAACAGGCTGGAATATAATAGGTCCATTACATGTGAATGCTCCTGTCGTCAATGTTACTACAAATCCACCAAATATAATTCAATCATTCTTCTACGGTTATAATAATGGTTACCAAACTGCATCAAATCTTGAAAAAGGAAAAGGTTATTGGGTAAAAGTATCGTCTAATGGTACTATGACAATTCCTACAACTCTTTTCAAAACAGAAGAATATTTAGCTGAATTGAAAGCTATATTAAGTAATAGCTGTTCAATGATTTTTGAAGATAGTGAGCATAATAAAGCAAATCTATTCCTAACATATAAGACTCCTGATAAATCATTTTCTGAATTACCTCCTGCACCCCCCACCAATGTATTTGACATAAGATTCATTGACAATACTTTTGTTGATGGATTTGATAAAGAAGAATATGTAATCCAACTGAACGGAGTTAAATATCCATTGTTGATTTCGTTCAATGGTCTCGAAAGAAGAGTAAAAGTTTATGATGCAACGACGGAGGAAATTCTTAGTGAAACAACGAATGGTCGGATTCTTATCAATTTCGTTAGAGGGAATATGCTGAAGATAAGATTGGAATCTACTCCAGCTGGTTTCGCTCTTGAACAAAATTATCCTAATCCATTTAATCCGATGACTAATATAAAATTTTCTTTACCTGATGATGCAAGAGTAAAGTTAATTTTATACAATTCCCTCGGCAAAGAGATCGGAGTTTTGATTGATAAAAATTATCGAAGAGGATTTCATAATTACGAATTCAACTCTGATCATTTAAATCTTTCTAGTGGAGTTTACTTCTACAAGTTAATTGCAACAGGTGTTGATGGTAGTTCATTTGTGAAGACAAGGAAAATGATTTTAATGAAATAGGCGAGTGGTGATTAATCAACAAAAAATTGAATACCTTGAGTTTAACTTAAAAATTTAGGAATGAATTTGCATGGAATCAATTATTAAAATATTCGACCAAAAATATTATATGTTTGGGTTGTTATTTTATTTCCTAATCGGTGTAAAAATATTAATCATAACAGAAAATGTATTCTCTCAACCATCAATTCAATGGATGAAAACTTTTGGTGGCTCTAACATTGATTTGGGTAATGATGTAAAACAAACTAGTGGTGGTGGATATATAATTGCTGGATATACGAGATCCTATGGTACAGCTGCTGGAAGAAATGCAATGATTATAAAAACAGACTCTTATGGTAATGCAATCTGGATTAAGGGTTATGGCGGTGATAATGATGAAGAAGCAAATGGTATAATCGGAACTTCAGATGGTGGATTTGTTGTAGCTGGTTATTCTAATTCAGGTGGAGCCGGATTAAAAGATTTTTATGTTCTCAAAGTGGATTCAAGTGGTTCAGAAGTATGGAACACACAATTCGGTGGTTCGAACGATGAAGAAGCTTATTCAATTGAATTAGCACACGACGGTAATTTTATTGTAGCTGGTGCAACTTCTTCTTTTACAAATGGAGGTAGAGATGTATATGTCGCTAAGATTTCTACTGATGGCAACATAGTCTGGACAAGGAATTATGGGGGACTTAGTACGGATGGTGCATATGATATCAAAAGGACTTCTGATAATGGATTTATAATCACTGGTTGGACAGCATCTTTTGGTGCAGACATTTTGGGAAATGCTTTGCTGTTGAAAATTGATTCAGCAGGAAACCAACAATGGTACAAACATTTTGGTGGTAATGATGTTGATCGTGGTTTATCTGTTGAGGAAACTTCTGATGGAGGATTTATCATTGCAGGCAACACTTCTTCATTTGGTTCAGGATTGTATGATGTTTATTTAATTAAAACTGATGGGAATGGAAATCTGCAATGGTCAAAAACATTTGGTGGTTCAGGGAGAGATTATGGAACTTCAATCAAACAAACTCCAGATGGTAATTATATCATAGCTGGTTATACTCTATCATATGGTGCGGGGAATGAAGATGTATGGCTGATAAAAACTGATTCAAATGGAAATAAAATCTGGGATTTAACTTTAGGTGGTTCAACAGCTGATGTTGGAAATTCAGTATTAATTGTTCCTGATGGTAGTTATGTTGTGTGTGGCTATACATTATCTCAAGGTGCTGGTATGCATGATGTTTGGTTAATTAAAACACAGGCTGAAATTTCACAGATAAATATAAATCTCGAACTTCTCTCGGGTTGGAATCTTCTGAGTATACCAATTAAACTTGATAGTATGATTATACATTCAATCTTTCCAGAAGCAACTTCATATGCTTATGGATATAATGATAATTATTTTATTGTTGATACTGCAAAACTTGGTACAGGATTCTGGTTAAAATTTGGAAATCCGTTAATAAAAAATCTAACTGGATTACCTTTGGATTCTATCATTATCAATGTAAAAACTGGATGGAACTTAATTGGACCATTGCATACGAATATTCCGGTTGAAAGTATATCAACTAACCCGGATGGAATAATCAGTTCTTATTTTTATGGTTACAACAATGGTTATCATATTGCTTCTGTTTTAGAAAAGGGGAACGGGTATTGGATAAAAATTTCTAGTAACGGAACAATGACAATTCCTTCATCATCACTATTTCACAAAAGTATTTCATACGATAAAAATGAAATCATAAATAAGCTTATGAACTCAGCTAAAATTCACTTCATAGAGTCTGAGAAAAATCAACGAATCTTGTATTTGTATAAAAATACTTCTGGAGAAATTTTTGAATTGCCACCAATTCCTCCAGCTGAACTTTTTGATGTAAGATTTTCGGATAATACATTTCTTAAATCAATCGATGAAAAAGCATACGAAGTTATCATTCAGGGCATAAAATCTGAATTAATAATAAAAACAGAGAATTTGAAATATTCATTAAAAGTAAATGATGTATTGAGAAACAAATTCTTAGGTTATGTTGATGAAAATGGATTGAGAATTGATGGAATTAATTTCATCAGACTTAGATTAGAGATAAGTGAGCCAGTTCAAGAATTTATATTTTATCAAAATTATCCGAATCCATTTAATCCAAAAACGAATTTCATGTTTTTGCTTCCTTATGACGGATTTACGACACTCAAAATCTATAATATTCTTGGTGAAGAAGTGATATATTTGATTAATGATTATCTCGAGGCTGGAAAATTTTATGAAATAGAGTTTGATGGAAGTAAACTTAATTCTGGAATCTATTTTGCAAAACTTTCACATGCAGGTAAAGAAAAAATATTGAAACTGATATTAACTAAGTGATTCTCTATTTTTTCTCGTGTTGTAAGATTCTTTGTTTGGTAACCGATCATTTAATCGTATTCTTTAATCTGAGATATAAAAAAATAATAGAGATTGATTTTTACTAATGATTTGCTGTATGATTCAGACTAAAAATATTCCTTTAACGAATACCCTAAAACTTTAGGTATAATTTTCATATTGATTTGAATAAATTACAAGAGTTATATAGTTTAATGAAACAAAAAATAACTATTCAGGAGATTAGCTAAATGAGTTATAAGAATAATTTTATAATACCATGTCTATGGTTTGATAGTGAAGGTGAGGAGGCTGTAAAATTTTATACATCTCTTTTTGAAAAATCTTCGATTAAAGATGTTATTCCTTATGGAAAAGAGGGATTTGAATATCATCACAAACCCGAAGGTTCACCGATGACGATTGAATTTGAGCTCAATGGTCAGTCGTTTATTGCTTTGAATGGTGGACCTGATTTTAAACATAATGAATCAGTCTCTCTGTTTGTTTATTGTGCAACAGAGGATCGAATTAATTTTTTATATGATAAATTAAAAGAATCTGGTTCTATTCTAATGCCATTGGACAAATACGAATGGAGCACGAAATATGCCTGGGTCAAGGATCAGTTTGGTGTGTCATGGCAACTTGATATAGAGGATGTTAAATCTGATCAAAAAATTATTCCGTCTTTACTTTTCGTGAATGATAAATATAAAGCAATCCATGATGCGATTAGTCTATATACTTCGATTTTTCCAAATTCAGAAATCTTAGAAAGAATACCGGCGAATCAATTTGATGTTAACGCAAAGGATTATATTGCTTTTGCACAGCTAAGTTTGAATGGTTATTTATTTAATTTGATGAGTGGTGGTGAAATTCAACATAATTTTGACTTTAATGAAGCCTTTTCGTTTATAGTAAATTGTGAATCACAAGATCAAATAGATTACTACTGGGAAAAACTAACAAGTGATGGTATTGAAATACAATGTGGTTGGCTCAAAGATAAATTTGGAGTATCCTGGCAGGTTGTACCGGATTTTCTCAATTCACTTCTCAAGAACCCACAAAAACGAGACTCTGTAATGAAATCCGTCTTAGAAATGAAGAAAATAGAGATTGAAAAGTTATTAACTCCCGGTGATTAGAAATAGATTAAATATGATTTAAAAAATTTTAATCAAAACATTCATAATTAATTTGCTTCTCCGTTATTCAGCGTACAATCATTCCATTCTTCATAGTTTTTAATTCTTTGGGAATTACATTCAGGATTTCATCCTTCAATGCTTTCAATAGATGTTTTTTTGTAAAGGAATTTTGATAGACTAAAGCAATTTCTCTTCTGGGAATAGGGCTATGAAATTCTTTAATTTGTAATAGTTCTCGTTTGTTCATAACATTTTTTACTGCCAAATAAGGTAATAATGTTAGTCCGAAGTTTAACTCAACTAATCTAATAAGTGTCTCTAAATTTCCACTTTCAAAAATTATTTTGTTTGTTTTTGAATTTGTATTCTTACTACCTTTTGCACAAATCGTTAGAGTCTGTTCTCGTAGGCAGTGACCTTCCTTTAGTAAAAGAATCTCATTAATGTCAAGATCGGTGATGTTGATTTTCTTCTTCTTGGATAATTTATGAGCATGTGGTAACAGAGCAACGAAAGGCTCATAGTATAGTGTTTCACTTACCAGATTAAGACTATCTGACCTTAAAGCAATAATACCTACATCATAATTATTTTTATCAATACCATTAATTATTTCATCAGTTGTAACTTCATCTATGATTAGTTCTATTTCAGGGTAATTATTAACGAAATTTCTAATGAATAATGGAATTAAATAGGAAGAAATTGTTGGAATTATTGCTACTCTTAGACTTCCTTTTAATTCACCAAATTCAATCTGCAGAAGAATATTGATCCTTTCTTTCTCTGATAGAATCCTTTTAGCTTGTTCAATAATCTTTTTCCCAATCTCTGTTGGTACTATCGGTTGTTTGTCACGTTTGAATATTATTACACCTAATTCATCTTCTAATTTCCTTATTTGCATGCTTAAAGTTGGTTGGGTAACAAAACATTTTTCAGCAGCTAATGAAAAGCTTTGATATTTTTCTACTGCAATGATATACTCTAATTGAACAATCGTCATTTTAACCTATAAATATATTCTATACAAATATAAAAATTATTGATATGATTTATAGAATTTATAAGGCGAATTTGATGTTATAAAATATGAAATAGAAACTCATCATTAAAAACTAACCAATGAGGAGAAAGATTATGAGTAACAATTCAAATAACCAAAGTAAATGTCCAATCCCACATAATTTTGGAGTGAGTTCTTTCGGAACATCTAACGAATACTGGTGGCCTAATAGATTAAAATTGAAGATCCTCCGGCAGAATTCAGAAAAATCAAATCCAATGGATAAAGATTTTAATTACCGTAAGGCTTTCAAAAGCTTGGATTATTATACCTTGAAGCAAGATTTAATGGAGTTGATGACTCAATCACAGGATTGGTGGCCTGCTGATTTTGGTCATTACGGACCTTTATTTATTCGTCTTTCATGGCACGCTGCTGGAACATATAGAATTGGAGATGGAAGAGGTGGTGCAAGTGGTGGTTTGCAGAGATTTGCACCAACAAACAGCTGGCCTGATAATGCAAATCTTGATAAAGCTCGTAGACTTTTATGGCCAATCAAAATGAAATATGGTAATAAAATTTCCTGGGCTGATCTTTTAGTTCTTGCTGGAAATGTTGCTCTGGAAGCTATGGGATTCAAAACTTTTGGATTTGCTGGTGGGCGTGAAGATGTCTGGGAAGCTGATGAAAGTATCTACTGGGGTTCAGAAACAGAATGGCTTTCTGATAAAAATAGATACTCGGGAGAACGAGAACTTCAAAATCCGTTAGCAGCTGTTCAAATGGGCTTGATTTATGTTAATCCAGAAGGTCCAGGTGGTAATCCTGATCCAGTTGCAGCTGCAAAAGATATTCGTGAAACATTTAGAAGAATGGGAATGAATGATGAGGAAACAGTCGCTTTAATTGCTGGTGGACATACTTTTGGCAAAGCTCATGGTCAAGGAGATCCAAAGCTTATGGGACCTGAACCCGAAGCAGCGCCAGTCGAACAGCAGGGACTCGGCTGGAAATATAATTACAAATCAGGTAAGGGTCCGGATACACTAACAGGAGGTCCAGAAGTTACATGGACAACTACACCAACGAAATGGGGACACGACTTTTTCAAACATCTTTTTGAATATGAATATGAATTGACGAAGAGTCCAGCTGGTGCTTATCAATGGGTAGCAAAAGACGCGCCAGAAATTGTTCCAGATGCTTTTGATCCAAATAAAAAACATAAACCTGCAATGCTTACAACAGATTTAGCTTTAAGATATGATCCGATATATGAAAAGATTTCCAGAAAATTTTACGAAAATCCAGAACTGTTCCAGGAAGCGTTTGCAAGAGCATGGTTTAAACTCTTACATCGAGATATGGGACCAAAATCAAGATATTTCGGTCCAGAAGTTCCTGAAGAAGATTTAATCTGGCAGGACCCAATACCCCCTGTTGATCACGAATTGGTTGATGAAAATGATATCAAAAACTTGAAAGAGAGAATACTTAATTCTGGACTAACTGTTTCAGAGCTGGTTGTGACTGCCTGGGCCTCAGCTTCTACTTATCGTGATTCTGATAAAAGAGGCGGAGCGAATGGAGCTCGAATTAGATTAGAACCACAGAGAAACTGGGAAGTGAATAATCCGAAACAACTTTCAAAAGTTTTGAATGTGTTTGAAAAAATTCAAAAAGAATTCAATGAATCACAAAAGAACGGAAAGAAAATTTCACTGGCTGATCTAATTGTTCTTGGTGGTTGTGCTGCTATCGAGAAAGCTGCCAAAGATGCAGGTTATGATATAAGTGTACCATTCACTCCTGGTCGGATGGATGCAAACCAGGATCAAACTGATATTGAATCATTTAGCGTTTTAGAACCAATTGCAGATGGATTTAGAAACTATTCAAAAGGTGATGCATCTGTATGTGCAGAACATCTACTGGTAGATAAAGCTCATTTACTAACGCTTACCGTACCTGAGATGACAGTTTTAATCGGTGGTATACGTGCATTAAAAGCCAATTATGATGGTTCGGATGTTGGTGTGTTTACTGATAGACCAGGTGTATTAACAAATGATTTCTTTGTTAATTTACTTGATATGAAGTATGTATGGGTTCCACTGAATGAAAAAAGAGATTTATTTGAAATTCGTGATCGAAAAACAGGTGAAGTTAAATGGAAAGCAACAAGAGTTGATCTTATTTTTGGAACCAATTCTGAACTTAGGGCAGTTGCTGAATTTTATGCTTGTCCGGATAATAAGGAAAAGTTCATTAGAGATTTTGTTGCTGCATGGAATAAGGTGATGATGCTTGATAGATTTGATTTACTTGATTAATCCATAGAAAAAATTTTTTATAAATTAAAAGCCGTGATTTTTCATCACGGCTTTTTTGTTGTAGTTAACGATATAAATTGAATCACTATCTTTAAAGAAATTCTTTAGCTAATGCACTAAAAATCAATTTTCTAATTCTTGAAGAGCTTATTCAGATTAATCAAGTGAATTGCAATGCCTTCCATTTTTGTTTCAAATCCAGACCCTACAAAAAAATTTGTATTGTAGTAAATAACTTTTAAATGATTATTGAAAAACCGAATTACCGACTCATCAAAAAATAGATTTAATGTTTTAAATAAACCGTCTGACTTAAGTTCTATTCCATTTGTTTTTCTCATAAAAAAACCTCGACCATCAAAATGGCCAAAACTGTAAGCAAAGAATTCATAAAATTCTAATTTAGTACCAGCATGAGCTACAACTTTATCGTCACCTCTAATAAGCAAAATGTGTTTCCATATGTTTAAATCACTGCTGTTTGAATAACTCCATCTATAATTTGGTGAGGATTTAATTAAATCATCATCTGCCATAGCTGTAAATGATAAATTAAAAGCACGAATTTTGAAATCATTAATAATGACATCAAAACCTGCAGTAAGTCCATACCCGGCCCTTTGAATTCTACTAAGAGGATCATGATAATTACTATTTGAGTATTTTACCGAATCGCTAATGTTTGCTTTTGAATATCCAATTGAAAATTCTAAATCAGGATAGAGGTAAACATTTGAACTGGAAATTTGTTTTGGATGAAAGTTCAATAGTCTGGAAACATGAAAGTTAACAAGAAAACCAAAATCTTTTGCGTTCACTCTGGCTTTCAAATTAAGTGTGTCGTAAGGTGTGTTAATTATGTTTGAATTGATATCTTTATAGGTGTATCCAGCAAGAATCCTGACTCCTAAATCTATTCCCAGACCCAAAGCGTATGCTTTATAAGATTCGTTAGAAATGAGCTTCTACCCAGATATTATTATGTAATATTTGAAATTTGCCAAAATCTAAATTAAAATCGGCATAACCCAATCCTATTGTGAGTGGTAAGTCCGTAATTTCTTTTAAGTTATAGCTAAAATTGAAAGCTTTAGAATTGAGTCCCTCATTAGAACGAATATGGGTCACCAATCAATTTTTTCTGGATAAAATATGAATGACAGGTTACTGGAATGATTTGATTGAGCAACCTGAGCAGGATTCCAGAGAAACTCAAAAGGATCATCTGATGTTAGGGCTACACCGGTTTGTCCCATAGCACTTAGTAAAGGAGAAGGCTGAATTAGTAGAGAAGGTATTGCGCCACTTTGTGAAAAAATTTTTTGATTAATGAGACATATAAAAAAGAATGCAAGGAGAGAAATTGTCTTTTTCATCTTAAATTCTCCTTATCTTTATAAAACAAGGATAAAGTTGATTCATTTCTTTAATTGTTCGCCAATATGATTAAGTCTGAAAATTTTTAGTCGCATGAAATCATAAAACATTTAACAAAAGTCAAAAGCAATTTTTAGCTATTAAAAGCTGAAAGAATTATTTAGTGTAATTTTATCTTTGGCAAAAGTTTTTAACCTGTCTATATCAATACAGACAAAAAGTTTTCTTGAAATATTTATGTGACTCAGGGTTGACATTCGAATCTCAATTATCTGAATTCTTTATCTATTATGTCAAGTTCACCGGGATAAGTTAGTTTGCCAAAAGGAGTTTGAATTGTTGGTTGAGCTTTTAGAACAATTCTGGAAAGATTCGGATTTTTGCCACCGATTGCGAGTGCTAATTCAATAAGATTTTCAAAACCCTTGTCTTTGAAAAATTTGATTAGATCAAGTTCGATTGTTATGGGGAAAATTGTTGTTTCGCCTGAACCAGGAACAGATATTGGTCGTGCGATATTTCCACTTATAGTTTCAACATTATCAATAATAAGTCGCCACTTGAAATCAACAATATCTAAATCCTGTCGTGGATAACCACCATCATTTGGGTTTTTTGCTTCAATATTTAAGTTAAAACTCACAGGCATATGTCCACTGGAGATGGAATTTAGTAGTTTAGCTGAATCAAATATATTAAAATCTTTTAGAGAGGCTTTATTACTTAAGTTTATTCCATGAATAGTAAAATCACTAACATTTTTTAATTTGAATTTTAGTCGCGAGATGTTTGTTATCTGTTTAATGAGTGAACACGAATTGAATGAAAAGAGAAGAAAGAGTGAGATTAATAATATTTTGATTTTCATAGTTTATTCAATCCAATTTAATCGAATAGTTTATTAGATGATTCAATTGTTTTGATAATATAATCAGCAACTTGAAGAGCTTTTTTGCCATCTTCACCTGTGACAACAGGTGGAGTATTATTCAGTATGCTTTTTATGAATAGTTCCTGTTCATATTTCATTGCATTTACTTCGGGAATTTCTGGTTGTTCGTATACGACTTTTTTTCTTTTTTCACCGATACCTATTTCACCATAAGATATTCCAAGTGTTTCTTCTTCAGGTCTAACAAGTCGATAAATTGCTGATGAGCCTTCGAGAAAATCGATTGTAATATATGCGTCTTTCTGAAACATTCTCATTTTACGCATTTTTTTCTGAGATATTCTGCTTGCTGTAACATTTGCAACACATCCATTCTTAAATTGTATCCTTGCATTGGCAATATCAATGCTATCAGAAACTACAGCAACTCCACTGGCATCGATTTTTTCGACTTCACTTTTTACAAGGTGAAGTATGATATCTATATCATGAATCATTAAATCAAGTACCACTGCCACATCTGTTCCACGAGGATTGAATTGCGATAATCTGTCTGATTGAATGAACATGGGATTTAATTCATATTTTTCGAGAGATAATATTGCCGGGTTAAATCGTTCAATGTGCCCAACCTGAATAAATCTATTTTTTTCTCTGGCAAGATTTATTAATTCCTCCGCTTCTTGAACTGTGGATGTAATTGGTTTTTCAATAAATATGTGAAGGTTGTGTTGTAAAGCTAATTTACCAACTTCAAAATGACTTTTAGTTGTTGTTGAAATTATAACTCCATCGCATTGTTTATACAAATCTTCAAGCGACTCAAAGTTTCTTACATTAAATTCTTCTGCAATTGCTTTTGATTTATTCAAATCTAAATCGAATATTCCTGAACATTCAACATTTTTATTTTCCAGTAGATTTTTTAGGTGTAATCTTCCAAGATGTCCAGCTCCGATGATACCAATTCTAATTTTATTCAAAGGACCTCCGATTTTTAGTTTGTATGGATTTCAACAAGAGCTACGATTTCGTCCCAACCACCATAATCAGGGTTGTTATAGTAAACAATCACATAATAAATATTTCGTGTATTCCAACTATTGCCTTCAATCACAATCCAGTCAATTTTAAAATCATCAGAATTCTGATTTTTCTTTACAACAACATATTGGAAATCATAAATTCCGCGCTTTACCATTACATCAACAAAATAGTAATTTCCAATACTTAACATTCTATAGTTCTCATCAATTTGCCAATCACAGAAACTACCAATTACATAAACATCGCCATCAATTGAGGATGGTAAAGTTAATTCGAATCTATAATCGAGATATTCGTTATAAATATCATTTTTACTATAATATTTTTTCCCACCATTGAGATCGTTACCCCCGTAGTTGAATACGCGACTGACATCAATTCCCGTGAAGGACCTTAATAAACCTTCATTCGGATACTTCTTGAAATCAGTCAAATCCAATTGACGGTATTCATTCCCCGGTAAAAGATCTCTTTTAATGTATCTTTTAATGTTTCTTGTTAAATATTGTCCAAACTCATATCGAGTTTTTTTATTGAAGTTCAATAGACTTGAATAAAAAAATTTCTGGTTATGAATAATCTCGACTTCATTTTGTCTAAAAATGTCGTATCCTTGAGGTATTTCTACATCAATTTGTATTCTGTCCCGGCGATTAAAATCCATAATTTCCGATAAGCTATCATCTATCACTTCTTTTGAATAATTTAATTTCACTGGAAATTTCTGATAGACGACTATGAAATTACCTTCTCCATATACTTTTGTTTCATCCTGAAAATCTGTGATCAGAAACTTGTATTTTCCAGAAAATGGAAAGGTTATCTGTCCTCTTTCATCTGGAAAAAATTGTTTGAATGAATAATTATAGGTTTTAACTCCTGTTGGTGCAGTGCGGAATTGTAAATTATAAAATCTATCTTTGCCAAAGTTTTTCAGAAATATATTATCAACCACTTTCCAGTTTTTATCGCAGAATTGAAAGATTATTTGAAGATTGGGTTTTAATTGTGACTTAACATCAAATTCAATAACGATGAAGTTATTTGTTGTATCTTCCTGACCGTTTTCATTAAAATCATTGTAAATGATAATCGGGGGAAGTATTTCATCTTTGATGGAGTATACTCTTAATACTTTAATTTCAACTAAGCTGAAAGCGAGCTCCATTTGAAAGAAAATAATAAAAAAAATGAGTGACCTCATTAATTTTCTTGAGCCTTATTATAGATATCGACACATTTGATACTTTCAAATGGAATGAAAGACTCAACAATTCTGTTTTCGAATTTTGCACGGATCAAGAGTCCTTCATCGAAAACTCCAGATAGAGTTCCAACTTTAAAGACGATCTCATAAAACGGTTCTTGCATTTTTTGGGTATGAACAACTCCATAATATTCTTTCATGATCACATTAACTTCATAACCGATATATTTTTCCCAATTCATTTTCATGACTTTTACCTCTCAATTTGGTCCATTAAAAAGTTTTTCAAGTCTATTAATAAATTCTGATTTATCGCTACAAGGATAGCTTTTTTCAATGAAATTTTTTATATCAAAACCCATAGCTGCATTTTGAATATTAACATAAAGACATGCAATCAATCTTTTGATTTCATTTATTTGGTTCCAATCTGAACAATCTGACTTGTTTTTTAATTCAGAGATTTCGTCCACGAGATAATTTATTTCTGCTTCATACTCTTCAAAAGAAAACTCGTTATCAAGTTCAAATTTACAATCATCTATGTAGAAGAAAGTGAATGGAAGCTCTACTCGATTCGAGGGGAAAATTTTTTCAATTCCAAAGTCATAAACTTTTATGAAGTAATTACTTTCCAAATCGAATTGGTAAAACTCAGGGAGATATTTATCAAGATAAATCGAATCGCAAAGTTTAAAGTTTTTTTCAAATGTATACACATAGAGAGTATATAGGGTGTCTTTATTTATTTCTTCACCTCTTATAAGTATCATTTCGTCTTCTGAATTTGAATCGAGGTTATAGAAATGAATTTTGACAATTGGGAATGTCTTTTCTAAGATGATTTTTTTCTGTTTTGTAACAGTTAAAACAAATTGCGCTAGATTGTTCTTTGAAAGAATTATCTGATGATTTTTTATGTAATTCTTAAATATTTCCTGAGATTTTCCAACTTGAAAAGTTAATGATAAAAAAAGCAGGGTTAATAGAATTTTAGGGTTCATTTTGAACTAGTTTAGTTTCTTTAAACCATTTTTTGATGTATTCAATAATCTCTGTGGTTGGTGTGCCAGGGGTAAACAACTCACCGACCCCCATTTCTTTTAGTTTTTGTATATCTTCTTTTGGTATAATTCCTCCACCAGTTAATAGTACATCATCGAGTCCTTTTTCTTTCATCAATTTTAAAACCTTTGGAAAGATTGTCATATGAGCACCGCTTAAGATGCTGATACCAATTACATCAACATCTTCTTGAAGAGCGGATTCAACTATCATCTCGGGAGTTTGACGAAGTCCTGTATAAATAACTTCCATACCAGCATCTCGCAAAGCAGCTGCAATTACTTTTGCGCCTCTATCGTGTCCATCAAGTCCAGCCTTAGCGATTAATACTCTTATTTTTCTTTCCATATTTTTCCTCCACTACTTTTTAACTTTTTCACGAATTAAATCAGCGTATTGTTTCATTTGATTTTGTTTGTAAGATTTAGGTAAAGGTCTGAATTTAAATCCATCATTAAAGTATCTTGGAACTATGTGAAAGTGACAATGCATAATTGCCTGACCTGCAAATCTTCCATTATTTGTGAAAATGTTATATCCATTTGGTTTTAAAGATTCCAGAATTGCTTTAGTAAGTACTGAAGTTGCCGTAATCAATTCCTTTGAAATTTCATCAGGTATTTCATGAAATTCTCTGTAATGCTGCTTAGGAATGATTAAGGTGTGTCCAAAATTAATTGGATTAATATCAAGGAATGCTAATATATTTTCATTTTCATATAAAATTTCAGCAGGAGCTTCTTTTTTAACTATTTTACAAAATACGCAATCAACCATATTCTTATTGAAAAATAGTTAAAAGAAAAATATTTGCCAATAAATCATTCTAATATTTCAATTGAAAGGGAAAAGTTTTTTCGAACAAAATAGACTTTAAAACTTGTTATGGGTTAATCATCTTTGACTTTATTCTAGGTGTATACTATTTTTACAATGAGTTTTGGCTTATATTTTAATTTCATAACAAATTCTTAAATAATCATTAATAAAAATAAAGGGGTGCATATGCAAAAAAAGAGGCTACTTTTTCTCTTGATATTTCTTTTCGGGAATATAATCTATTCTCAGAGTATTTATCATTTAAAACAGAACATTGCTATTGATAGAAGTTTACACAAAGAATTTAGTCCACCTCAACCTGAAACTACGATAGTATACGATATAAGTAATTATTTTACTGCGGGGTTAATGTCATATAATTTAAAATACCCTGGAAAACTCAAATTAGCAGATTTTAATCAAACTGGTTTTTACCTAGGCTCAAGGAAGAACAGTAGTAATATTGATGAACTCGTATTGAGTGATCTTTTAGGACTTCATTTTAATATTGGTGGAGAAAATACTTTTGGCTTTGCAACTGGTAAGAATTATGTCCAATACGCAGATTTAACACAAGATACATTGAAACATTATACCGCAACGGTTAATCTTTATAGTGCAAATATAAATGCTGAGTTGATTGTGAAAATTCCGTTAGTCGAACGAAGGATTATTGGTGGAGTCGCACTTACATTTTTTAATATTGGTGGGAGTGCAACTTATATGAAGAGCGGAAGATATGGTGAGAAATTTTTCGGTTCAGTTGATCTGATTCCTTTTTATATTCAACCATATGTGAAATTAGCCTTAAAAAATGCGACCTTTGGTATTGGAATGTTTGTGAATCCTTATAGTTTTGCTGAATATAGGTTTGGTCCATCGGATATAGTTGGGGATGATTCAGGAATTTTTCTGAATTCAGCTCAATTCACGAGATACGCAATGATGTTTTTTGTTTATTTCAAGTAAATCAATTCAATATTTAATTAGCTAAGGAAGAGATTTTCTTCCTTAGCTAGTTTTGAATTTTCATTTCAATTGATATCCTATTCATGGAGTTGAAATTTATTTTATTATGTAACAGATGAAATAGTAGGGACTTTATTGGAGCTCATCTCATAGATTAAGTGTAATCAAATTCTAATAGAACAAGAAATTTTCAAAAACAGAGTTAATCTGTTGCATGACCAAAAACAGTCTGTAAAGAATTTATCTATTTTCAATTTAATGAAAGCACTTATCTCCAATAATCGTTTTCTTAATTTTGTAAAAAAGAATTAAACAATATAGAGGTAAAAGTGAGGTCTTACTTAATTTTCTTGATTTATCTATCAAATATACTTTTTGCACAAGATACATCAAGAGTCATTATAACAACAAAAGCAAGTACTGGCTTGAACATAAGTCAGATTTCATTTTCAAATTGGGCTCAAGGTGGTGAAGATTCGTTCACCTGGACATTTACAGGTAATCTTAGCATCACGACGAAATCTGAAAATTGGACTACAAGAAATACATTCAAGTTAGCTTTTGGTAGAACGAAACTTGGTGCACAGGATTTTAGAACTAATGATAATGAAATTTATATCGAAACAGTTCTTTCAAGACAATTTGGCTGGGAAGTTGATCCTTTTGTTAGTAATTCCATAAGAAGTCCAATCACGACAGGCTACTCATACAAGACTAAAAACCCCGAACGCATTGCTGATTTTTTCGATCCAGGTTATGTAACACAATCAATTGGTTTCACTTACGATAAATTCAGAGGGATCAAAACACGATTGGGGGTTGCGTTCCAGGAAATCTTCACAAATCGACAGAGAAAGTTTGCAGATAATCCCGATACAAAGGATAAAATTGAAGCATTTAAATTTGAAACAGGAATAGAAAATGTAACAACTGCTGAATTTAAAGTAATGGAAAATATTTTCTATAAGGGTTTGCTCAGATTATTTTCTAAATTTGATCGAATGAAATACTGGGATGTTAGATGGGATAATCTTCTAACTGCAAAAGTCAATAATTATGTGAATGTCAATTTCAATTTCCTGATTGTTTACGATAGAAAACAAACTCTCAGAACTCAAGTTAAAGAAGCTTTACAGGTTGGTTTAGTATATAACATTTTATGAAGAGAACGATGAATGGAGCAAAAGCATATAATCGAACTAAAATAATTTTACAGATAATCAATTTAATATTATCCTTCACTTTTTTGTGCATTTTAGTGTTTACTCCTATTGCAGTTCTTATCGAAACTTTTGTTTATTCATTCACGACAAATGAATATATCGCTTTTATGTTATTTTTGATTTTCATTGGTTTGATTAGCTCACTCATTTCATTCCCAATTGACTTCTATTCAAGTTATATTTTAGAGCACAAATATTTACTTTCTAACCAGAAACTTGTCGATTGGTTCATTGAGAAATCGAAAGGATCGCTCGTCTCTTTGATAATTATCATTCCACTTGCACTTGTTTTTTATTATTTGTTGAGAAACTATGAATTGTGGTGGTTAATTTTTGCTGTAATGATTTTTATGTTCTCAATATTACTAGTTCGACTTGCTCCGACTTTAATATTTCCAATTTTCTACAAATTCAAACCTATTGAGAATGAAGATCTAAAACATAAACTAACAGAACTATGTAATAAATACAAAATTGATTTTGAGGGAATTTTTAAATTTAATTTGAGCAAGAATACTAAAAAAGCTAATGCAGGATTTACAGGAATATTTAAATCAAAGAGAATAATTTTAAGTGATACTCTGATGGAAAATTTCACTGATAGAGAAATTCTGACTGTTTTTGCTCATGAACTTGGTCATTATAAAATGAAGCACATTAGCAAAAACATTATCATTGGATTTGTTACTATTTTGTTAACATTTTATTTGACAGATAACATTTACCAAAAACTACTTAATCATTGGGAATTTTATTCTCATTATAATTTATCTGCCTTACCTTTATTGTTTCTGATTTTCTCAATTCTTTCTCTGCTTTTGATGCCATTATCAAATTACATTTCCAGAATTTTTGAGTATCAAGCAGATGATTTCGCAATTAAATCTACTCAAGACAAAGAATCTTTTGTTTCTGCATTAAAAAAACTTTCTAAAATCAATCTAGAAGATGAAAACCCAAATCCAATTATTGAGTTCATCTTTTATAGTCATCCTTCAATTAAGAAGAGAATAGATAAAATAAAATCAATAAATCTATAGAAAATAAGATATTTGTGATTCTTGTTTCTATCCCTAGTCAAAATTTTCTGTAACCAAAAAACTTTTTTTTTCGTATTATTATCGGCAATAATTAAATTGTAAACATAAATTATAATAGAAGGAGTCATCCAATGAGAGTTTTTTTAATATTAATACTAATGGTGAGCAGTATGAGTTCAAATTTATTTTCACAACAACCACCAATCATTGATCGGGAGCTTTTCTTCGGAGATCCAGAGATATCTAATGCACAGATATCACCCGATGGAAAGTACCTAACATTCCTGAAACAATTCAATAAAGTTCGAAATATCTGGATTAAAAAATTAGATGAACCTTTCGAGAATGCTTATCCGATTACAGCAGATACTAAACGACCTGTAACGAGTTATTTCTGGACGCATGATTCAAAATATGTTTTATATGTACAGGATAAAGATGGAGATGAAAATTATCGAGTTTATGCGGTAAATCCATTTGAAAAAGGAGATCCTGTCCCGCAAGCAAAGAATTTGACACCATTTGAAAATGTAAGAGCTGTGATTTATGATGTGCCGAAAAAAACTCCAAATGAAATTATTATAGGATTAAATGATCGAGATCCTTCACTTCATGATGTCTATAGATTAAACATCGTAACAGGAGAGAAGAAGCTACTCTATGAGAATAAGGAAAATATAGCTGGATGGTTAACTGATCTTGAGGGAAATTTAAGGTTAGCGATCAGACAAACAGAAGATGGTGGCATGGAGATCCTAAAACTTGAGAATAATAAACTTTCAAAAATTTACGAAGTTGATTTTGAGGAATCTTGCTCTCCAGTTCGTTTTACAAAAGATGGAAAAGCTTTTTATCTGAGCACAAACAAAGGAGCAAATCGGGATAAGATTCAACTTGAGCTTTTTGATTTAAAGACTGGTAAATCAAAGTTAATCGATAAAGATCCTCTTGATGAAGTAGATTTTGCTGGCGCTCTGTTTTCAGATATAACTAATGAATTGTTAATGACATATTACATAGGTGAAAAAGTCCGTATCTATCCAAAAGAGAAAAAATTTAAAAAAGATTTCGAAACTTTATTAACCCAGGTGCCAGAAGGAAATATTGGTTTCATGTCCATGAGTGAAGATGAAAATCTTTGGCTTGTATCTGTATCAAGTGATGTTGATCCAGGTTCAGTTTATTTATTCAATAGAATTACAGGTAGAGCTCAGTTGATTTATAAATCTAGACCAAATTTACCATCTCAATGGCTTTCGGAGATGAAGCCTGTGAAATATACAGCAAGAGATGGAATGACAATTTATGGTTATCTAACAATACCTAAGGGACTTGAGCCTAAGAATTTACCAACTGTAATGTTGATTCATGGAGGACCGTGGGCTAGAGATATCTGGGGATATAATGCAATTGCACAGTTTCTTGCGAATAGGGGATATGCTGTATTCCAGCCTAACTTCCGTGGTTCAACGGGTTATGGAAAAAAATATTTGAATGCAGGCAATAAGCAATGGGGAACAGGCTCTATGCAGCATGATATAACTGATGCTGTAGAGTTTCTCATAAAAGAAGGAATTTCTGACCCGGAAAGAATTGCAATAGCAGGAGGTTCCTACGGTGGATATGCTACTCTTGCTGGTTTAGCATTTACTCCCGATTTATATACCTGTGGTTTTGACATAGTTGGACCATCAAATATAATTACTCTCTTAAATTCAATTCCACCTTATTGGAAACCAATACAAAAGATTTTTACAAAAAGAGTTGGAGATAAAGACAATCCAGAAGAAAGAAAAATGCTTGAAGCACAATCACCATTATATTCCGCTACAAACATTAAAGCACCACTATATGTTGTGCAGGGAGCTAATGATCCTCGGGTTAAGAAAGCTGAATCAGATCAAATTGTAGTTGCATTGCGTGATCTTGGAAGGGAAGTTCATTACATGCTTGCACCTGATGAAGGGCATGGATTTCTTAATGAAACCAATAGACTTGCCATGTTCACTGCAATGGAAAAATTTTTCTACAAGCATCTGAAAGGAAGAGTGCAGGAAGATGTAAGAGAAGAAATTCAGAAGAAACTTGATGAATTAACTGTGGATATCTCTAAAGTTGTCCTACCTGAAACAAAGGAAGAATCAAAACTCAAGCTGGAAGAATTAAAATTTGATGCTGAAAAAATGTTTATTGGTGAACTAAACTATCAATCGGATTTTGAGCTGATGGGACAGAAATTTCACCTTGAAATAAATAGAGTTGTTGAGAAGGGTATTTATGAAGGTAAAGATATTTTTAGAATCATTGAGCACACCGAAGGAATAATGAGTGCAGTTGATACTCTCGACCTCGATGCGAAAACTCTTTTTCCGGTGAGAAGATTTCTAATTCAGGGACAGGGTTCAATTTCATTAAACTTTGAAAAAGATAAAGTTACTGGGCTTATTAAATTCGGTACACAGCAAATGCCTTTAAATTCTAATATTGCGGAGCCGGTTTTATCAGGAGGTGCTGGGACTGAATTAGCTATCGCTACATTACCATTAGAAGTAGGATATAAAACAAAATTAAATCAATTTGATTTTATGTCGGGAAAGGCAGAGCAATTTTTGATGGAAGTTAAGGCTAAAGAAAATTTATCAATAGGTAATAAATCCTACGAAACATTTAAAGTTGAATTATTTTCGCAAGATTCTAATGATGTAAAACAGATAATCTGGTATGATGTTAATTCAAAGGTAATGGTAAGAGCACAAGTCAAACTTCCACCGAATGCAGGTGGTGGTTATCTCATATATGACTTAATGGATTGATAAATCTATTGAATGTGATTGACGGTGGTAAATTAAACATACCACCGTCTTTTTTCATAATCAATGAAGAAATTTAAAGAATGAAATCCCCGTTCGATCCAGAGTTTCAAAACAAAAATCTGGATGCTAAAATTATAGCAGGGTTCGAAAGAATTTCAGAAGTTTTTAGAGTACTTCTGTGGGAGAAAGGTAAACAAATAAAATTAAGCCCTATTCAAATTCAGATCTTAACATTTCTCAAATTTCACGATACAAATCTTTGTACTGTAAATAATCTCGCAATCGAATTCAATATGACACCTGCAACAATCAGCGATGCTGTTAGCTCACTTGTAAGGAAAAAACTAATTAAAAAAATACAGAACGAAAATGACAAACGATTTACATTTTTAAAATTAACATCAACCGGTGAGAAATATATTCAGAACGCAGGTACATTCGTAGATATACTCTATGATTCTTTGAAAGAACTTAATTCCGAAGAAAAAGAGTATCTTCTTTTTGCACTTCTTAAAATTATAGATAAGTTAAATCAACAGAATATTCTAATTACGAGAAGAATTTGTTTTACATGTACATACTTTCAACGAAAAGATGGTGGCTTTTATTGTAAGTTTCTTGAAATGAAGTTAGATATTAAAGATTTACGCATAGATTGCCCTGAACATCAATTTATAGAGAAAGAGTGATCGAATAAACCTACAACATCTCTTCGAATTTTTTAATCATTGATTAGACTCGATTTTAAATTGTGGAAATTGGATCAATATCGATCAGTATTTTTACTCCTGTAATTTTCTTTACTTTACTCTGAAAATCATACAATGCATTTTTTATTACTTTATGAAGATATGTTCCATTTGGATCATAAGCTCGATCACTTTTGATTATAATGTGCCACCTATATCTTCCAAGGAGTTTTGAGATATACGCGGGGGAAGGACCTAAAACCGAAATAATTTTCTTATCGTATTTTAGAAACTTATTAAACTCAGATGCTGATCTTTTAACTTGATTAATGTTTGGACTTTTAAATTCAATTAAAGCTAATTTATAATATGGTGGATATTTCGCCTGTTCGCGTTCCCGAATTTCATGTGAGTAAAAACCTTGATAATCATTCTGCTGCACAAATTTTAGAATATGACTATCCGATCTGTATGTTTGAATAGCAACTTCACCTTGCAATTGACTTCTTCCGGCTCTACCTGCAACTTGCGAAAGCAATTGAAAAGTTTTTTCTGATGAACGAAAATCAGGAATTAGCATAGTTGATTCAGCTGAAACTACACCCACAAATGTTACATCGGGGAAGTCTAATCCTTTCGCAACCATCTGTGTACCAAGAAGGATGTTGTATTTACCTTCACCAAATTCATTTAAAATTTTGCTAAAAGAATATTTCTTTTGTGTTGTATCAAGATCCATACGAGCGATTCTTGTACCTTGAAGAATTTGTTCTAATTCATCCTCTACTCGTTGTGTTCCTATCCCTTTGTATCTTATTTCGAGACTACCACATACTGGACATGATTCTACTTCTTTTTTCGTATAGTTGCAATAGTGACAAACATATTCTTTCTTCGCAAGATGGTAGGTTAAAGTGACAGCACAGTTTTTACACTGTTCTGTATAACCACAATCCGGACACATAACATAAGTTGCAAAACCTCTTCTATTCTGAAGTATGATTACTTTTTCACCTCGCTCAATTGTTGTTTTGATTTTATCTAACATAGTTTGTGAGAATGATCCTATAAGTCTGTTTTCTTCTTTTTCCTTTTTTAAATCAATAATGGTTATAATTGGTAAACGAGCGTCATCAATTCTCTTTTTAAGTTCAATTAGTTTATACTTCCCACTCAATGCATTAAAATAACTTTCCAGTGATGGAGTAGCTGAACCAAGCACAATAACAGCATTCTCTATTTTTCCTCGAATAATTGCTGCATCTCTGCCATTATATAATGGAGGATTTTCTGATTGTTTGTATGAAGAATCATGCTCTTCATCAACCACAATTAATCCTATATTTTTTAACGGTGCAAATACCGCGGATCTCGGTCCAATCACAATTTTATATTCACCTTTAATTACCGATCTCCATTCATCGAATCTTTCTCCTGGAGAAAGTTTACTGTGTAAAACACCAACTTTATCTCCAAATCGGTTTTTTAATCGACGAATAACTTGAGGAGTTAGTGCAATTTCTGGAACAAGATAGAGAGCGGTTTTATTTTGCTGGATAATTTTGTCAATCAATTCGAGATATATCTGCGTTTTGCCACTTCCGGTAACTCCGTGGATTAAAAATATCTCAAAATTATTTTTTTCTATCGATTCAGAGATTATGTTAATAGTTTTTTCCTGATCTTCGGTCAGTTTAATTTTCTTATCTTCTTCTTGATAGAATTCCACATATTCCCGTTTAACCTCGACTTCATTAATCTTAATGAGTTTCTTTTTTGCTAAAGTTTTAATTATTTGAGAATTAGCTTTTGTTTGTGCAATTAAATCCGTCTGTTTCATCTTTTTATCTTTTGAAGCGAAAAGGGCAACTAGTACATTTACCTGTTTTATAGCCCTTTTTTCGAGTTTACTTATTACTTCCGAAAATTCTTCAAAACTTAAGTCGCCTAATTCAATCACTTTTTCTTTTTTGATATTCACTCTTGGTTTTCTTTTTTCAAGAAAGATTGAAGCTAATCCTTTTTTCTCAAGTTTAGTCAAGTAGTAGTTAATGTTAGTCTGGATCCCTTCCCGTTTGAGTTTCTTTTTCAGTTCGGAGAATTTGTGTTCTTCTTTTTCTGCGAGAATGCGCAAAAGTTTAAGATAATTTATTTTTGCCGGATCTGTGATTTTTATTTCTTCAAATAAATATTCTGGATCAACAACTATAATTTTTTTCGATTCGACTTCAGTTCCAGAAGGAACGGTTAAATCAAGGACTTCCCCAAGGGACGAGAAGTAATATTCCGAAACCCATGTAGCAAATTTCAAAAACTTTTCGTCAAAAATAGGACTTGGATCAAGTATATCTTCAATCTCTTTAAACTCTTTTACCGAAATCTTTTCTAATTCTGCTGCTGAATTTTTTTGATCGAATACATTAATAATAAAACCGGTTAAAATTCGCTTCCCAATTGGAGCAACGGCTCTTACCCCTATCTGAGCTAAATCTAGAAGTTCATCAGGTACTGAATAGTAGAATGATCTTTCTGTTGGAATCGGAAAAACAATCTCTACTAATTTTTGTGGTGACTTAAATCTGGTCATAATTGTGAATTTGATTGTTGATATATCTGTTTTTGCTTCACGAAATTAATGAATGAATTGATATATTTCTGACTATTACTTTGATGAATCTTAAATATAAAACTGAAGGGAAATTTATATGAGTCTTAGATTTAAATTAACAAATAGATTAATTCTTTGTTTTTCTGAATTAGAATTATTTAAATATTGACCAAAATTTGTCAATAAATGAAACTTAATATTCTTGATAAAGATGTTTCAATTTTATTCATGATAATCTTATCTTAGACATGTAAATAATAGTTTAATTATTCAGCAATGAATTTAAAAAAGTTTTTTATTTTTTAATTTCATTTTTATTTCTGCTTTTTCTGTATTCTCAAGATAAAACAACAATTACGGATATAATTGAAAATCCAGATCAATATGATGGGCGTTTTGTAGAGTTTGTTGGGACAGTCGACCATATTCAAAACAAAATATCAAGAGGTGGGAATCCTTATACTCTTTTAACAATAACAGATGAAATTTATTCAATAAACGTCTTTTCATTTGGTACATTAAAATTTACGCGTGGTAGTCTCGTGAGAGTTAGGGGAGTTTTCTCGAAAGTAAAACAGGTTGGTAAATATACTTTTTACAATGAAATAGATGATACCAAGGGTTCAGTTATAAGAGAAAAAGTAAAGTAAAAAATTTAATTTTAGAATACAAGTCCAGCATCAATTTTTTTGTTTCTTCTATCTTATTATTCATACTCAGAAATATTCTAAAAAATTACAAAAAATAAATCCATCAAAACAATTCTATGCATGTTTTTATTAAATTTGGAAAATTTAAGGTTTTCAATGTTAAAACAAGATTGCAAACATTTTCCGGGTGATAGGCCTTGTTCTTTTCATAAGGAAACAGGAGTAAAATGTGATGTCTGTACTCACTACGAACCTGTAAAATTTAAAATCTTGATTATCAAACTCGATGCTATTGGTGATGTTTTAAGAACAACATGTATTTTACCGGGACTTAAGGAAAACTATCCAGAATCTCATATAAGCTGGTTAACAAGGAAAAATGCAGTGGAAATTTTTTACAACAATCCATATGTAGATAGAATATTAGCAGTTGAAGATGATGAAACAAATTATTTTCTTCAGGTAGAAAATTTTGACTTAGTTTTAAATTTAGATTCTTCACCTTTCAGTTCAGCGATTTGTTCATTTGTAAAAGCAAAAGAAAAATTAGGATTTGAATTGGATGAAAAAGGAAAAGTCTATCCAATCAATCCAGAAGCAGAAGAATGGTTTTTAATGGGAGCGTTTGACGATATCAAGAAAAAGAATACAAAAACATATCAATCGATTATTCTTGATATCGCGAGAATTAAAACCAAAAATTTTGAAATTCAATTATTTCTTAACGAGAGAGAAATTCAGTTGGGCGATAGATTTCTTGATGAACACAAAATCAATCGTTCGAAAAAAATAATAGGACTAAACACAGGTGCTGGACCGCGATGGAAATTTAAATCCTGGACATTGGAAGGCTTTGAAAAATTGATTAACATGATTCTCATCAATACAGATTCTTACATTTTTCTCTATGGTGGACCATATGAAAAAAAACGAAATGATTATCTTTCTAAAATAAATCCTACAAGAGTTATCGATACAGGAACAGAAAACTCATTGCGAGAGTTTTTTGCTCTCTTGAATCTTTGTGATTTACTCGTTACAGGTGATACACTCGCTATGCATGCAGCAACGGCTATGAAGAAAAAAATCATTGCATTGTTTGGTCCTACCTCTGCAAATGAAATTGAATCCTATGGTTTAATTACAAAAATACAATCTGACTTAGACTGTCTTGTGTGCTATAAAATGGATTGTGACTTTGATCCAAATTGTATGAATTCAATTAAACCAGAATTAGTTTTCGAAAGAATCATTGAATTAATGGAGTAATTAAATGCGTTATGATCCAGTAAAAGATATCTTTGCTAAAATCATCAAATCAAATCTTATCCTTCGCAAGCTTTTTTACTTTCTATTAAATTTATTTTTTCTCAGGAGTTGGTACATTAGAAAAGTTTTGAAAAGAATCATTCCTGAGATCCGATCTTCACAAAGAAGAATATATGATGCTGGAACTGGCTTTGCTCAGTATACATACTTTATTGCGAAGAAATTTCCTGAGACTGAGATTCTCGCTGTTGATATTAAAGATGATTACATTCATGATGCAAGAGAATTTTTCAAAAAATTGAATTACAATCATGTATTTTTTGAAATAGAAGATTTAACCAAAATTACTCATGATGCTGTATTTGATTTAATTCTTTGCGTCGATGTTATGGAACACATTGAAGATGATCAAAAAGTTCTTAACAATTTTTATTCTGCTCTTAAGAGAGACGGTTATGTCATTATCAATACTCCTTCGATATTTGGTGGGAGCGATGTTCATAATGAATCGGACGAGAGTTTTATCGGAGAGCATTTCAGAACAGGTTATTCAAAAGAAGATTTATCAAAAAAGTTAAAAAATGCAGGCTTCACTAAAATAGATGGTTTTTATACATATGGTTTCTGGGGTGACAGGGCATGGAGATTAGGTATAAAAATTCCAATGATGTTACTCAACATCAGAAAATTATTTTTTATTATTCTGCCTTTTTATTATCTAATTACACTACCACTCTTCCTTTTGATGAATTACTTTGATACAATATCAAAAATTGAAAAGGGTACAGGATTAATAGTTATTGCAAAAAAGTAAATAATCCGTATGAAAACGAAAAAAATTAAGAAAGCAAAGCATCGTGAAAGTATTAAGAAAAATTTGATGTTTTTCCATAATCAATTAAATAAAAAGATTGAACACGTATTTCTTTTTGCGGTAATATTAATTTCAGTGTTTCTTGGGATATATTATGTCTATAACCAGTTTTCAAAGAATGGTTATTTCTCTTTTCCTCTCGATGATCCCTGGATTCATCTTACATTTGCTAAAAATTTTTTAGAATACGGTGCTTATTCTTATTTCAAAGATGAAGTGATTACTTCTGGTTCCACTTCACCACTCTACACTTTTATTGCTGCTTTTTTATTTCTTGTCTTCAAAAATGAATTCATTCTGAGTTATTTTCTTGGAGTTTTCTTCTTTGGTTTATTAACATTTGTTTCTTTCAAATTGGCACAGGTTGAAATATTTTATTCAATTAGTGCGCTTATATTCGCACTTTTGGTTGCACTCCAACCTAAACTTGGACTTATTTCTGTTTCTGGAATGGAAACGACCATGTTCATAGCATTTTGTTTGATCACCGTTTATTTTTATCGAAAAGAGAAATTTATGCTTGCAGGAGTTTTCGGAGGGCTTACTGTCTGGACAAGACCCGAAGGTATCATTTTAGTTTTTACAATCTTTGTGGATTCATTCGTTCAGAAATTATTTTATAAAACACGATTTGCTCAAGAGTTTTTTGATAAGAAAAAATATCTACAATTCGCTTTATCTTTGGTGATTATAATTATATTATATTTCATCTTCAATTATTCTTTATCTGGTTCACTTTTTCCGAATACTTATAAAGCAAAAATTGCTTATTATTTTGGTTCAGATCGAAGCAGATTTCTTAAAAACGCTGTCTTTGATTATTTCACCGAGGGTGAATTCTTATTAGTAGCGTTTCTCTTTGTTTTTGCATTTATTTTTCTTGTTATCGATACGTTCAGGAAAAATTACAACTCATCGTTCTTATATTTTTTATTTATAGTTATGTTTATCTTGATTTATTATATTGAGCTTCCTTTTTCTCATCGTTTCGGTAGATACTTAATGCCTCTTATTCCATTTTACTTATTCGTTGCTTATAACGGTTTACATCAAATTGTGTTTTATCTTTACAATAAAAGCAAGACGGATCAGAGTGGAGGATTGAATTTCGTATTCGTTCTCGTTACTGGGTTTACTCTGCTGATTTCCATCTCAAAAATTCCTGAGAATGCCGAAGAACTTACAATCACAGGCAAATACCATTATGATAGACATATCAAGATTGCTGAATGGTTAAAGCAAAACACGAATGAGTCAGATATAATTGCAACTCATGATATAGGAGCAATAGCATTTTATAGTAAAAGAAAAGTCGTCGATATGGTTGGGCTGATTAATCCAGAGATTAGCGAATACCTCAAGGACAAGCGTTCAACAGAATTTTTGAAGGAACACCTATTAAAAAATAAGGTGACTTATTTTGCAACGATGCGAAATTGGTTCGAAGCAGTAAACCAACGACCAATATACCTTCCTATAAATGAGTTTGAATTTTTTGAAGTTTACAAATTTATACCTGAACGATTCCACATCATGCCGAACGAAGCATCTTTTTACAATCAACGCGCTCTGCTATTGATGCAAAATCAAAATTATCGTGCAGCTCTTGATTATTTAATGCGCTCTTTGAGAATTGATCCAAAATCTTCTCGTACACTTTTCCTGATCGGTAATGCTTATGATTTTCTGAAGGATTATTCAAATGCTGAAAGGTATTTGATTCGAGCAATCGAATTATTCCCGGAATATTATGAAGCACGGTATGAATTAGCAAGGGTTTATTACCACCAGAAAAAATTTGATTTAGCAAAACAAGAGATCTCGAGAACACTGGAATTAAAACCAGACTTCAAAGAAGCAATTGAGTTAATGATCAACTTATCTGAAAATATTGATAAGAATAATGAGGAAGCAGCGAAATATCGTGAAATTCTTAGAAAGTTAAATTAATTGATTAGTTTATTATTTGTTCTCATTCTCACTGGACTGAAATAACTTTAACCAGTATTCAATCTCAGATTTAAGCATGTCCACAGGTTTATCGGATTTTGATGTTATTTTAGATTGAATTGATCTAATGAACTCATTAGAAGTAATCACTCTGCATTGATGTAAACGAGCTTTAGTCGATAGTTCACTATCATTCGAAACAATCACAAGATTTTTTTTGTTTTTAGATTTTTCAATTGTAACTAAGATTGTTTCATCAGCTGTTTTATTTTTTGCATGCTTTATACTCACATTGTTACTAATTTTTGAAAAGGAATGAATAAAATCAAAGCCATCAAAAAATATAGTAACTTCATTACGCGTATCTTTGAAATGATTCACTATTTTCTGAATTATTAAATTCTTAGCATTTCCCGGATCTTCACGGAAAATTCTCTCCCATTCAGGGTGTGCACGAATTACATTATTTCCATCAATCAAATAGATGAGCATAGTATCACCTTACAAAAACTCCACCTTGTTTAGTAATTTTGATATCTTGGAGTTGTGGTGCTTTAACTCTTATTTCCAATCGATAACCTCGATAAAATCCGGTAGGATACCAGTCAAAATTCATATTCCAGCAATGAAGGTCTCTTGAAATTCTTACAGTCGGAGCGGTGAGTTTCTTTTGCTCAAAATCATAACCACCATTGATAGAAAATTTCCAGTTTTCAGTCAAATTAAATGAGAGTGAAAAATTCATGTTCATTGATTTATATATAAATTCTGGGTTTGCTCTATTTTCGTTATAGGAAAAACCTAATGCTAAATTCCATGGAATTGAATAATCGGGGATTTCATGCTGACGATGTTGATTGAAAAATAAATTTAAATCTTCTTCCTGTTTGTTAGTATCTGTAATTGACTGCGTTTTCTTTGATTTGAGTTGATCGCCTGAAAGTGAGAGATTAAAACTTAAGTAAATATTTGTGAGCCTAGCTAATCCTTTACCTTCAGTTATCATTAATTTGTTGATTCTCTGTCTAATTGTTTTATCGTAGATATACGGATCATAAGTCATTCCACCATTGATACTAAAGTTTCTTCCAATATTTGAATAGTAACTGATGTTTATGTTGGATAATTTAAACTCACTTGCAGCAAAATTATAAGATAATCCTGCACTAAGATTCATTAATTGAATTTTTCGTTCCTGGTTTGAAGTATCATTCTTTGCTGGTTTCAATTTCATCTCAAAGTTATTACCAAAATTTAGTCCCAGACTTTGAATTTCAACAATTCCAGGTCCTCCAAAGATTTCTCTTTCGTAAAAGCTATATTTTATTGTTTCTCCTTTCGAATTGATGTAACTACCGTAGTACCCCCATCTGGGTTTTGAAAAATCAGGTTGATAAGAGTAATTAAGAGAAGGAGTCAATGTATGACGGAAAGCAGTAATTCCAAGTAAATTAGTTCTTAAAATACCATAGATTTTTGTATTTATTCCCGTACTAAATCTGAAAGTTCTTACTGCACTAATTTTTTTTACATCATTTGTTACAATAGAATCTCCACCGGTTGAATTGATATATGCTATTTTTTCAATTCTTTTGTTATACCAGTTCTCAGTATAATTAATTGAATTCGTAATGTTGAAGTATCCGAATTTATTTGAGATATATATTGATAAATTGTGATTTATACCTCCACGAATTTTTACATTTCGATTTAAAACTTCTCTACGATTTTGTAATTGAAGTCCATAATTAACGCCAATTTTCTCATACCATTTTTCTTCAATTATTCCACCAGCTTTAATTTTCATTTTGATATCTTTTTTAAATGGATAGAATGGTTGAAAGGAAAGCATTAAGTTAGGAAGATTCTCATGAATATCGCCCGTTCGTAGGTTTTGATTACGGTTATAATATAATGATAGGTTGATCCCAGATTCTTCAAAAGTTTTTGAGTAACTTGCTGAGGAATTTACTTGATCATTCAAAATTTCCGAAAGTGTGGAGCTTTTATTCTGATAATAAGTGTTTGAAAGAAAATTAAGATTTACATTTAATCTTGATGTTGGATCAATTTCCTGATTATGAGCTAAATAAATTCTGTATTCCTTTCTGCGATTATAATCGGGATCCTTTGGTTCGCCATAATCATTATCAACATAAGATAATTCTAAATTTCCACTATAACTATATCTTTTAACATATCGAAATCTGGAATTTAATGTATAACCACCTTTTGTATAAAAATCACCAAATATTGCCAGGTCCATAAAATCATTGATAGCCCAAAAATATCCGAGATGAGAGAAATATCTGCCCAGATCCTCCCTATAACCATAAGCTGGAGTGATGATTCCACTTCTTCTACCTGACTGATTAGGAAAAACCGCAAATGGTATAGGAGCAGGAAAAGGGATATCAGCAACATAAAACCAGATCCATTTTGCAATGATTTGTTCTTGATGAACGACTTTCATCTCAGGGCTAAAGAAATAAAAATGAGGTTCGTTGGCATCACAGGTTGTATAAATTCCATCTCTTATAAGATAAGTTTTGCTCTCAATTTTTCTTATTTTTTTACCATAGTATTTTTGACCATCAGTTTCTGATTCTGCATGCGAAATCGAACCTTGTTGAGTTCTAAAGTTGTAGGTAATTTCTGTACCGCGATATTCTTCTCCAGCATCCTTTAGAATTGGTGGATTGATTAAGATTTGTTTATTGGTATCGGCTGTATCTCTACCAACAACACCATAGGATTTTAGGATATTTGAATTCCAGTCGATATCGATTTGTGCTGATTTCAACTCCATCGTCTTATATTTAATTTCCGAGTTACCATAGAGAAACATCTTACGAGCTTTAATATTGTAAAAAATTGAATCGGATGACGAATAATAAATTATGTCATCGACACCGCTCTTACTTCTTGCAATATTGGTGGTATCTCTTTCCTGGGCTCCCAAAAAATGATTAGTAGCTATTAAGATAATGGATAAGAGTTTTATTATTCTCATTTTTTGAACTGATTACTTAGAACAAGACAACCCGCACCAAAAATACCAGCTCTATTTTTTAACTTTGCTGAAAATACTTTAATATCTTTCACAATACTTCTGACACCATGTTCTTTAATTGATTTCTTTACTTCAACAAGTAAAATTTTGCCAGCATTTGCAACACCACCACCGATAATGAAATGTTTTATATCCAAGATATTTGAGATATTTGCAAGGCCAATACCAAGATAATGACCTGTTTCCTTCAGAATTTTGATTGCGAGTGTATCGTTTTTTCTTGCTGCTTCATATAAAATTTTAGGTTCGATTTTGTTTAAATCGTGATCAGCAAATTCCAGAATTAAGGAATCGGGATATTCGCTTAATTTATTTATTGCTCTTTGTTTGATATAATTATTCCCAACATAAGCTTCAACACACCCTCTTTTTCCACATTTACAGATTGGTCCTGAGTAATCAATAGTTATATGACCAATTTCACCAGCAGCACCACCATCACCTCTAAAAAGTTTTTTATTGATGATAATTCCACCACCAACACCTGTTCCGAGTGTTACCATAACGAAATTGTTCAATTTTTGACCTCTGCCAAAATATAATTCACCAAGTCCTGCGCAATTTGCATCGTTATCGATAAAGATGGGTAAATTGAATTTCGAGAGAGCATTTCTAACATTAATGTTTTTCCAGTTTGTGAAATTTGGAGCGGATGAAACTATTGCTTTTTCTGCATCGACTGTTCCGGGGAATCCAATTCCAATTCCAAGAAAATTTTTCACAGAATATTTTTCGAGCAAGAATTCTATTCCTTTTTTAACCTGATTAAGTACTTTTTCGGGATTTTCGAATGCAAAAGTTGGAAGAGTTATCTCACTCAGAATTCTATTATTTTCAATAACTCCAAATTTAATTGAAGTTCCACCAACATCTATACCAATAATAAATCTTTTATTTTTCATTTATTGCGGAAATAATCAGTTCTAGTTTTACAAATTTAAGTAAATAGGTTTAACGGTTGATATTGTTTGGTTCTACATTCAATTTAGTATATGAAAGAAAGTTTAGGAAAAAAAATCAAGTATCGAACAATGAAAAATTTATCATAAAATTGATTCAATCTATGAACGAATTTTATTAAGCTAAATTAATACAAGTGTTATTTCACTTATTTTTAACTTGAAGATTTATTGCCATGCACAGTTAAGTTTAAAGATTAATTTGTATAAAAATTTCATTGAAACTAAATAATTGAAATAATATTTTTGAGTGTAAATAAAAGGGAGAAATTATGGCAAAAAAAATTTTAATGCTTGTTGGAGACTTCGTTGAGGATTACGAAGTCATGGTTCCATTTCAAGCCCTGCAGATGGTGGGTCATACTGTTCATGCAGTATGTCCTGACAAAAAAGCAGGAGATAAAGTCAGAACTGCAGTTCATGATTTTGAAGGAGATCAAACTTATAGTGAAAAACCTGGCCATAATTTTACATTAAACGCAAACTTTGATAATATTAACCCGGCTGACTATGATGCTCTTGTAATTCCGGGTGGTAGAGCACCTGAGTACATCAGACTCAATCCCAAAGTTATCGAGATAACAAAACATTTTGTTGAAAACGCTAAACCAATTGCTGCGATATGTCATGGAGCTCAATTGCTCGCTGCAGCTGGTGGAGTGAAGGGTAAAAAAGTGTCCTGTTATCCTGCTGTTGGACCGGAAGTTAATGCTGCTGGTGGTGAATATCAGGATATTCCAGTTAATAAAGCATTTGTTGATGGGAGTTTAGTAACTGCACCAGCCTGGCCAGCACACCCTGAATGGTTGGCTAAGTTTCTTGAGGTACTGGGGACAAAGATCTCTACGTGAGAATTATTCATTCTGACATTTAAATGAAAAAACCGCCCAATCAGGCGGTTTTTTCATTTATCAAAAATTCTGACTTTCTATTTCAGGTTATTCTCAATCACTTCTATTGAGTCTGTGATTTGTACAAGCTCAACTTTTAGTCTCTTTACACCCGGTTTTACTATTCCAAGAGCTTTTGCCGAAGCGTAGGATAAATCCAATTCGCGTGATTCCACATAAGGACCGCGATCATTTATCCTGACAATAATTGATTTATTGGTCTGTGGATTTGTTAACCTTAGTAATGTCCCAAATTTTAATGTTTTATGAGCTGCGGTTAGCTCAAATTGGTTATAGATTTCACCATTAGCCGTTAATCTCCCATGAAATCCCGGTCCATACCAACTTGCCAACATAGTGCCAAGTGGTTTATAGGTGATAACAGGTACAATTTGTGAGTTAGTAATATTTTGATCCTGATTAGAATCACTCAAATTAATCTTTTTTTTCAAACTATAATTTAACGTGTTGTCGTTCACCATATAAGAAAAACCTAACAATGATACGAGTATCAAGATCAAAATAATGCGATCTATGAATTTCAATTTTCCTCCGTTAATTTTTTATTGAATACAATTGAAATCTGTCCCTCAATTCCGACACAAAGATATACAAGTATAATTCAATACACAATAGATTACTTAACAATGTTAATTATTGATGATTTGAAGTGAAAAAAAGGATGATGATTAAGGGAAGGTAACTTTTGTATTATTAAGAAATTCTATTGTATATTTTCTGCTAAATCGGGTATGCTTATTGTAAACTCAGTTCCAAAATTATCCTCCGAAATAAAGTGTACATTACCCTTCAAAAATTTTTCCGTTAAGAGTTTGATGCTGTAGGTCCCCAGTCCTCGTCCACGCCCTTTAGTACTGAATGATCTCTTAAAAATCTGGAGTTTAACTTCCTCGGGCATCACTCCCTCATTTTTGATCTGGATAATTGTAGTTTGAATCTTCTTATGTGCCTTTATTGTTATTACGGAACCATTTGTAGAAGCCTCAAGGGCGTTTTTATAAAGGTTAATTATTATTCTCCTTAAAATTGTTTTATCTGTTCTGACCTCAAGAAAATCTGGAATATCTTTAATGACCGAAATGTTCTTAAAGTTTTGTTGCAGCTCGAAGAGCTCCAGAATCTCAGTTACCAATTCAGTTAGATTGAAGTTTGAGATCTCAAGTACTAATTCACCACTTTCAGCGAGTGTTATTATCCTTTGTGAATTTATTTCATCGATTAGAATTTTAGTGAACTTGAGAGCAGAATCCACCAGTTCATCTTTGTCTTTTGTATAAGCATCTTTGTACATCTTTAAATAACCTAGAATTCCATTAACAGTATTCAGTATATCGTGATAAAAAACTCGCTCAAGTATTTCTCGTCTTTTTTCGTGGGAGATATCAATTAAAGTGAATATTACAAATCTTTCGTTGTTGATAATTTTTGGATAAGTCCATACTCTAAAATCGTAAGCCTGGTCATCATAAGTTCTGATTCTACATTCTTCAATATCATTAACTCCTTTTAGACTTGAGACAATTGCTTTTGCTGCACCACAGGTTCTACAGAATTTTGTTGTTCCACACCCTTCATTTTGTAACGAATGTTCACACCTAAATATTTCGCCAGGTCTTTGCCCGAGTAATGATTTACCTTTTAAGTCAGGATAACTATCGATAAGTGCATCATTAAAATAAATTATTTGACGAAGTGAATTTAATATTAAAACGGGATAAGGTAATTTTTCAATAATTTCTCTAAAAATTTGCTCATTTACTACCAGTCTGTTTTGTTCAATGATTTTATCAGGTGATAATCGTTCTGCTGGGAGAAATTCAGTTATCATATTTTAAACCCTTGTTTATACAAACATAAAAAAATCTTAACTTTGATTTAGAAATTTCTGATTCAAGAGAAAATGTTTGAAAACCATGTAAGGAATTTCGATTTCGACCATCATGACAGTGCAAAGAAATTAGTTCAATGAATTCACTAAATTAAAATTCATAAGTTCGAAACATCTCATAAAAATAATAGATGATACTTGATTAATTACAATAAATTATGAGGGAAAAAATGCAATCAAAAAAAATTGCTTTAATAATTTTTATTTTCATTTCACAACTGTTTAGTCAATCTGAGCTGAAAAAACTTACACTTGAAGAGATCTGGAGTAGCCCAAAATTCATGACTCAATCATTGAGGTTAGTGAAATGGATCGATAATGGAAATAAGTTTACATACCTTGAGACTGATTTTCAAACCAGATCGACTAAGTTGATGGTTTATGATATTAAAACTAAAAGTAAATCAATTCTACTATCTTCAGATGAACTAAAATTGAAAGATCAAACAGGTAAATTCACTATTCTAAATTATGAATTCTCAGATGATGGAAGATATATTTTGTTTACAGGTTTATTACCAGCAAGAGCAATTAAAAGTGGTGAAAATATTTATTTGTATGATTTCGCAACCAAAGAATTTTTTCAAGTAGAGACTGGTGAGGATGTAGTCAATGTTAAATTTTCACCTGATAGCAAAAAACTTGGTTATGTCAAAAAAGATAATCTTTATATATATGATATAAACACAAGAACAGAAAGGCAGTTAACCTTCGATGGGAATGGGGTTATTATAAACGGTCATTTCGACTGGGTTTACGAAGAAGAATTCTCAATAATTGATGGGTGGAGATTCTCACCCGATGGTAAACAAATTGCGTTTTGGAGACTGGATCAGAGTCCTGTTCCTCAAATCGAAATTCAATTATTTGATTCACTTTACTTTAATTCGATCAGGATGAGATATCCTAAAGCTGGTTCACCGAATTCAATTGTGAGTATAGGTGTTGTAAATCTTGAGGATGGTAGAACAACTTTCATGAATATTGGAAGTGAAGAAGACATTTATATTCCTCGAATTTATTTTACCGGTAGAACTGACGAACTTGCGATTATTCGTTTGAATCGTTTGCAAAATAGACTTGAACTTTTACTTGGTGATACAAAAACAGGGGATACAAAAGTAATATATACTGATACAGACACATGCTGGGTTGATGTTGAGTTTTTAGATATTCATTTCCTCAAGGATGGAAAGAGCTTTTTAATTACTTCTGAAAGGAATGGTTTTAAACATATCTATCATTACGATTATTCAGGAAAGTTGTTAAAGCAAATCACAAATGGTTCATACGAAGTAGATAGAATCATACAAGTGGATGAAAAAAATCAATTAATTTATTTCTCTTCTGGATATGGAAATCCATTGGTAAGAAATCTCTATAGCGTAAAATTCAATGGTAAGGAGGTAAAACGAATCACCAATACCAATGGAACAAATACAATAAATTTCTCAAAAAATAATATACACTTTATCCTAACTAATAGTTCAGCTTCATCAATTCCAAAGACCTTTCTTGTGGATGTGAATGGAAAAATTTTAGACACTTTGATCAATAACATGGTGCTTGAAAGTACTTTACTCAATTATTCATTATCTAAACCAGAATTTATTCAGATTACAACTGGTGATGGTGTTACTCTTAACGCAATGATGATAAAACCACCAGATTTTGATGAATCTAAAAAATATCCAGTACTTGTTTATAATTATTCGGGTCCTGGAAGTCAAATTGTTCGTGATGCATGGGGAGGACCGCAATCTCTGTGGCATCAAATGATGGCGCAAGAAGGTTATATTATTTTCATGATTGATAATAGAGGAACAGGTGGTAGAGGCAAAGCTTTCAAAAACATAGTATATAAAAATCTCGGTCATTGGGAAGTAAATGATTTGATTGAAGCAGCGAAATATTTACAATCACTTCCTTATGTCGATGGAGAAAGAATTGGAATATGGGGCTGGAGCTACGGAGGTTATATCTCTGCACTTACACTCCTTGAAGGTAATGAATATTACAAATGTGCTGTCTCTGTTGCGCCTGTAACCCACTGGAAATTTTATGATACTATTTATACTGAAAGATACATGTCTCTTCCAGAACTAAATCCCGAGGGATATGAAAGAAGCGCTGTAATCAATAAAGCTGCAAAACTCAAAGGCAAACTGTTACTTATCCATGGAACGGCTGATGATAATGTTCATTTTCAAAATACAGTTGTATTTGTGAGTGAATTGATAAAGTCAAATAAACAGTTTCAAGTAATGTTTTATCCTGGAAAAGATCACGGTATCTCAGGAGGAATAACCAGATTACAACTGTTCACCCTAATTACTGATTTTATTAAGAATAATTTATAGTGCTTGATAACGATCTAAATTTCAAAATTTGGTAGGATATGGTAATTCAATATAAATGTGCCTCAGAACTATGGTAGTATCATTTACTTTGATAGATAGTTTTCAGCTTACATTTGAAAGTTTATCAAGAAATATAAAAATGTAGGTTAGTGTATATGAATAATTTATAGGAAAGTAATCATGCAAAAAACAATTATTTCTTTTTTTCTTTTTGTATCAATTTGTTTAGCTCGAGAGTTCTATCCTGAAGTCAAATATAGAATTGATGCGGAATTAATACCAGCTACTAAGTCTCTACTTGTAAAATCTTTGATGTTCTATAAAAATAACTCACCCGATACATTAAACGAAATTTATGTTCATATTTACTGGAATTTGTATAGCGAGCATAGCTACGCAAGAAAACTCGCCCTCAAACAAAAGGATTATTACTCTCAGAAAACAGGAGATGTTGAGTTGCACAATGTAGTTCTAAAACAGAATCAAAAAACTCAACAAAATGTTTATGAACTTGATAATACGGTGATGAAAATCCCATTATTAGAACCTCTTAAACCAGGTCAAAGTATAGAACCTGAAATTGAACTTAGCCAAGAAGTTCCACCTGAAGGATTGCGAATGGGATATAACGAAAGAAATTTCTCAATTGCTCACTGGTTCCCTTCAATTTGTGTTTATGATCAGTACGGCTGGCATAAAGACCAGTATCTTGGCACTGGAGAATTTTACGAGGAAATTTCTGATTTTGAAGTAAATCTTACGCTCCCAGCGACATACTTTGTTTTTTATTCAGGCGAATTAATCAATCCAGATGAAGTTTATGATGAAACCGTTCTGAAGAGACTTGAGCTGGCAAAAAAATCAGAAACCCCTATAAGAATTTTTGAACCACAAAATAAAATACAACCTAATGATGAAGTTAAGAAAACATGGAAATTTAAAGCACAAAATGTAAGAACTTTTGCCTTTGCATGTTTTGAAGAATATTTATGGGATGCTTCTGCAGTTGGTAATGTATTGGTGCACACGGTTTATCCTAAAAATCTTGAAGTTTTTTATAAAGAAGAGGGAATGAAAGCAGCACAACATGCAATAAAATTTTTCTCAGAAAAAATTGGTCCTTACATCTATCCTCAAATGTTCGTAACTGTAGGAGGTTCGACAGGTGGTATGGAATATCCAGGAATAGTTTTTATGGGTAGAGGACTTGGTGGTGGAATTATGGCTAAAAATACTGCGAGCGTAATTATTCATGAGATTGGCCATAACTGGTTTCCGATGATGCTCAATTCAAATGAAATTGAGTATCCATTCATGGATGAAGGGTTTAATACTTTCTTTACTAATCTTGCCATGGAAGAACTCTACGGTAGAGACAGCAAGAAATTGAATTTATCTGGAATCTTAGGAAAATTGATTGAGGATTCAAATTTCAGAACAACTGATCACTCTGAAATCGTCATCTATCAGAAATCGGGATACACAGAACCAATAATTACACACTCCGATAGATATGAACAGATTTTTGCATATGTAATTAATTCCTATCCAAAAACTTCAGTTGTACTCTTCATGCTTCAATATGTTATGGGTGATGAAGCTTTTGATGAATTATGGAAAGAATACTACAAACAATTTCTTCTTAAAAAGATCTACCCAGAGGATTTTTTTAATCTTGCTGAAAAAATTTATCAAAGATATCATGGAAGAAAATCAGTTCGATGGTTTTTCGACGAATGGTTTTACAAAGATTATTCACTTGATTTTGTCTTGAAAAAATTTGATGTAGAAAAATCAGATACTCTCTATCAAACTACAGTTACCATTTGCAATACTGAACGAGCAATCATGCCCTGCGATATTGAGATTACTTTTGAAGATGGTGAAAGAACAACAGTTTATTTTGATTATGATGATTTTTCAAAAGGTGTACAAATAGCATCAAAAACTTTTCATTTCGAAAAAAAACCTGTACGAGCCGAGATTAATCCAGATAAAAGACTACTTGATATAAATCGATTGAATAATAGCTCAGATTTTCCTGCTCCTGTAAGTTTCAAGTATAAACCGATATTGAATTTAAGTCCAGACCCGTTCAATTACTCCATCTATTACTCCCCACATCTTTGGTTCAATAATTATGATGGCTTTCAAATGGGGCTAAATCTCCAGGGAAGATTTCTGGATAACGAAAAAACTTTTTCTCTTAATTTTTATAAAGGATTGAAAAGAGGAATTCACTCTGTGGGTGGATATATAGAGGTTGGGGATAGATTGAATTTTTTAGGTCCACTTGCTCATGGCAGTTTAAAATTCTTTAATCTCGAAGGACGTAGAGGACTACAGTTTAAGATCAAAAAAACATTCGCAAAATATCATGACCGAAATCCTAAGATTAAAGTTGAATTTTCAGCTAATTATTTTGATGCCTATGATGATACATATTTTAATAGACTAAGGTTTGATAGTTTGGAAACTTATATCAGTGGTTATTACCCGTATGTGAAAGAAATTCTTAATCGAAAGTATTTATTTGCTGCTCTGAATATAGAGTATAAAAATAACTGGCAATATTTTGAAACAAAGTTTACAATGAATTACGAATCAGGTGTGCTCGATCAGCTGAATAAACAAAATCAATTTTATTATTATGAAGCAAAAGAGAAGGTTTTATATCAAAAACTCAGTCTATCATTTATTCAAGAAATCAAATCAAGTTCTTTTTTACCAACATTAAGTTTCAGACAATTTGTTGGAGTGACACCTAAGAAACTTCCGAAAGCAAAGGAATTTTATCTTGCCACAGTTAATCCAATCGATGAATTCAATTTACCATTATATAGAACTTATGGGTTCATGTCCAGGAATTTTATTACCAATCATTCCATCCCTAATGGAGATGGATTCATGATAGGTTATTACAAAAACAATATTTCAGATGATTTGATCACAACCTTCAATGGTAAAATTAATTTCGTTAATACATTAACAAAACTTGGTAAGGTTGGCAATTTTGTTTCGATATTAAATCCAGAGTTTTTCTTTGATTATGGAAATGTCTGGGCAAATGAAAAAGAAATCAACTGGAATGCATTTAAGTATGATTGGGGTATTAGTTTTTCATTAATTCCAAAATTTGATGATAGAATTTCATCTCAATTGGAAAGAGTACTCTTATTCGACATTCATGGCATAAGTGATTTACGATTTGATTTTCCATTATTTGTGAGTCATCCACCCTCAGGAGAGAAAAAATTCCAATTTCGCTGGTTGATTAGTTTTATAAAACTTTTCTGAGTTTATTAATGAATAAATCATTCGGTTTGTAAAAATATAGACTCGATCAGAATCTAACGAGTTTCGAGAAAATTAATCTTGAGCTAGTAATCTGTAAAAAATCTCTGAACTTTTTAATCATAATACCCCAATCGATTTACTCAATTAATTAACTTTATTTCTTCATTCGATTTGTAGCTGACAACTGCTTTCAAACATCTATGTAGTAAGAGAAAGGAAGTTATTTCACAGTCACTCTCCTGTTATTTTAAGATTCTCAATTTGAGAAGGTGTTTCATTTCGACTACTCGCCTGCGATGAGGACCTACAAAATTTGCTTAAAATCATCACTCTTTTCATGGCAATATTTTTGAATGAGTTTTAGAAAAAATATCGGAGTATTAAATATGAATCAAAAATATACATTAGTCAATAAGCTAGTAGCTTCTCTGGGTTTGATTCTTTTAACATCCTCGATTCTTTTATCTCAGGTAAAATCTCCAAACAAACCTGAAGACTATACGAGTATTGCAAAGGTAACATCGAATGCGGAAGGGAAAAATATAAAGTTTAAGAATCCATATACAGATTCCTTGATCACAACATTTTCCGGTACTTTTAATGGCACATTAAATTCACAACCAAAGAAATTTTATTGTATTGATTTACGACACTTCATTGTTTTCAATCAAGATTATTGGGATGAGGGTGTGACCAGCTCTGAGGTAACTTACATCTTAAATAATTACTATCCATACAAAACCTCATATCCCGGTAAGCTTTCTGATATCAATCGTGAAGCTGCAGCAATTCAGGTAGCAATCTGGCACTTTACTGATGGAGTAAACGCAAATACGATTACAAATGATAATACTGTGAAAACGAGAGCTCTTCAAATTATTTCTGACGCTATTGCTAACCATAATAATGTTAAGCCAGTGAATTCATTGTTAATAGTCTTGAGCTCAAATTCTTTCCCAGTAGGCAATCCAGTTCAATTTTATGTTTTCGCCTTTGATATTAATGGTGATCCTGTTGAAAATGTAACAATTTACCTTTCAACCACTTTGGGTTCGTTGAATGTAGATTCTGTAATTACTGATAGTGAAGGTAAAGGTGGTCCAATTACACTGAGTTATGGAGGTGAAGGCGAGGCTGTAATTTCTGCAACAGCAAATGTTGTAATTCCTCAAGGAACAAAGTATGTTCATAAGACAAATCCTAATGGCAAACAAAAACTCGTTTTAGCTACTCCTGGTTTTGATACCAAACAGGTTCAGGACACAGTGAAGTGGTTCACACCAGAACAGTGTGATCTAACCGGTTATGTCACATACACACAGGGTGGTTGGGGAAGCTCTTCAGTGAGTGTTCCAGGGAAATTGAGAGATATGTATTTTTCATCAGTATTTCCATCTGGTTTAGTAGTCGGAGGGAATTATACCTTAACTTTAACAACTGCTTCGGCTGTTAAAAACTTTTTACCCCAGGGTGGAACAGCTGCTGCTCTTAATCAAAATTATGTTGATCCACTTTCAACTAGCGCAGGTGTTTTAGCGGGTCAAATCGTTGCATTAAAATTTAATGTGATGTTTAATGCTGCAGGTTACCTGGGCTCAAATCCAATTCCTCTCGGTGATTTAGTTATAAAGTATGGTCCATTTACTGGTTGGACAGTTACTCAATTCCTCAACTTCGCAGAGCAAGCTTTAGGTGGAGGTCCATTAAATGGTTTTACCTATAGCCAGATAAATGAGACGGCAACTGCAATAAATGAGAATTTTGATAATGGAAAAGTTAATAATGGATTTCTTGATTGTGCGGAAAATGTTTACAGTAAAATTGGTGATTTCGTATGGTTTGATTCAAATGAAAACGGAATACAAGATTCAGGGGAAGCTGGGATTGCAAATGTACTTGTAAAGTTATTCAATTGTTCTGACAACCTTATCGATTCAACATTTACTGATGCTACTGGTTCTTATATCTTTATGAACTTACAACCAGGGAATTATTATGTTCAATTCATTGCTCCTGATTCGATGAAATTTACAGTCAGAGATGCCGGTGCTGATGATAATTTCGATTCCGATGCTGATGAAATGTCAGGAAAAACGATGTGTATAACGCTACCAGTAGGTGGAACTGATTTGAGTGTTGATGCTGGATTAATTTACAAACGAGGTTCAGTGGGTGATTTTGTTTGGAACGATTTAAATTTGAATGGTATTCAAGATGTTGATGAACCCGGTTTAGCTGGTATTCTTGTGAAGTTGTATGAATGTGGAAATAATTTTATCACTCAGACTTTAACAGATTCACTTGGTTATTATTCTTTCATCGATTTACTCCCTGGGTCATACAAAATTGAAGTTATATTACCAGATGGCTACCAGTTCAGTCCATATAACCAGGGTGTGAATGACTCAAGAGATTCTGATATTGATACTTCAAACGGATTTAGTGATTGTATCACGATTGGACCAGATCAAGATTATGTTGAACTTGATGCTGGAATGCACCTAATTCCACCACCTCCGACCTGTTCGATTGGTGACAAAGTATGGTTTGATTCAAATAAAAACGGAATTCAAGAATCTGGTGAACTTGGTGTAGCCAATGTGCTCGTGTTATTGTATGATTGTAATGGTCATTTGCTCGATTCAATAAGGACAGATTTAGATGGTAATTATCAATTCTCCGATTTAGTATCGGGAACATATAAAGTCAAAGTTATAATTCCATCAGATTACTCTTTCTCTCCAAAGAATGCTGGAGGTAATCATTTACTTGATTCGGATGTTGACCCGTTAACTGGAGAAACAAATTGTATAAACATTGACGCACAGAATTGTGGTGATAATGATGTACAATGGGATGCTGGAATTTATCCTACTCCGCCTGCACCAACCTGTTCGATCGGTGATAAAGTTTGGGAAGATGTGAACAAGAATGGAATACAGGATTATGGTGAGTCTGGCGTTGGATATGTTACAGTCAAATTACTTGATTGCAGTAATCAGGTATTGCAGACAACTCAAACGGATGAAAATGGTTACTATCACTTTGCGAATGTTCTTCAGGGTAATTATAAACTAAGATTCGCATTACCCTCTGGATATACATTTACTATTAAAGATGCAGGAATAAATGACTTACTTGATTCAGATGTTGATTCTTTGACAGGCTTTACAGAATGTTTCTCAATAGAACCACCGAATTGTGATAGTAATTCTACGAAGTGGGATGCGGGTGTTTATAAAGTCAAAGGATCCATTGGTGATTTTGTTTGGTTCGATGCAAACGGGAATGGAATTCAGGATTCAGGTGAATCAGGTTTATCTGGCATTACTGTAAAACTCTATGATTGCTCAGATAATTTGATAAGTTCTACTACGACTAACTACCAGGGTAAATATAATTTCACAGATCTAATGCCCGGTAACTATTACATTAAATTCATGGCTCCGAACGGATTTACATTTACGATTAAAGATGCTGGTAGTGATAATAATCTTGATTCCGATGTAGATCCTTTAACTGGTAAAACAATCTGCTTCAATCTTTCACCTGGAGAGGTTGATTTAAGTTGGGATGCTGGTTTCATTGAGTGCATTGTTGGATATAAAGTATCTGGTCTCGTCTTTAACGATGTTAACGGAAATGGTTTGCAAGATCCAGGTGAAGTTGGAATTGAAAATGTTGTAATCAAGTTATGGGGTACATCCGCAAACTTAATTGCTCAAACTTTGACTGATGCACTTGGTAGATTCGAATTCTTGAATGTTCCAAATGGGGAATATCATGTTCAGGAGATTGATCCCGATGGTTATATCTCAACAACACCAAATTCATTTAATATATTCGTCTCTGGTAGCGATGTAACAAACATTAAATTTGGTGATAAATTAAAACCAATACCTGAGCCTTGTGATTTAACAAAATATAAAACGTATACTCAAGATCAATGGTGCCTTGAACCAGCAAGATCGTTATTGCTCAATAATTTCTCGACAGTATTTCCAAGTGGATTAGAAATTGGTGGGAATGGTAGTCCATATACTGCAATATTCACAAATGCTAATTCAGTTCAATCATTCCTTCCACAGATTGGAGCAGCTAATCAATTCAATACAAACTATGTTAATCCAACAATAACATCTGCTGGAGAATTTGCCGGTAATGTTGCTGCTCTTACTTTGAATGTTGTCTTTAATGAAGCTGGATTGTTAGGTTCAACTTCAACAACAAAGATCAAAAACCTTGTTGTAGCTTCTGGTCCATTGAAAGATTATAAAGTAAGCGAAGTTCTCTTACTCGCAAATGTGGCACTTGGTGGAGGATCAACTCCATTCACAGTTCAAGTATTGAATGATGCTGTGAAAATGATTAACTATAACTTTGCATGTGATTGCAATTATGGATTCTTGACATGTCCACCTCCTCCAGATACGAGTAGCAGTGGTTTTGATGCAGGTGTTGAATCTAACGCTAATCTGGCTGATCTATTACTTAGAAGATTGACAAAGATTGAGTATGGAATGACAACAAAGGTCCTCAGAAATCCAAAGATTCCATTCACTGCGTCTGTTGGATTGTTTGAATTGATACCTCAGTATGGTCCAATGGGTTCAATCCCGAAAGAAGCAACACCGTTTGATATACTTGGAATTTCAAATGCTACATCAGCCTATGCAGTCGACTATAATCTCTCACTCGCTAAAGGTGAAGCAAGAATTGCCGGTGTATTTGCTACAACTACAAATCCACCATACATCTATGAACATACGAAAGCAATTTGCGATAGATTGGTTGATGCTGAGCTTAAATCATTAACACAAATTAAGATTGGTGATAATTATTTCTTTGGCTCAGTAATTGATAAAGTGGTTGAAGGTATAACTGATTATGAAATCCACTTCAGTGTATATGAAAAAGGCAATACATTTATTGTCGATTCACGATGGGTTATCGAGGATTATCAAGTTCCAACTGGTGTGACAAATATTTATAATTTCCAGGTATGGGGAAGCAACTTTAAAAATGCAATTTATCTTGTGAATCAGATTCTTGATCAATTCAAGCTCAAAGGCAATGTAGAGTTTATGAATCGAGCTCAGTTACCTTATAGCTTTGTTTATGTGCAGAAAGGTAAATATCTCCATAATGGAACAATCGAAATGATTGTTAAAAATGAGAGTAATAGCTTGCAATCTGTTACCGTGCTTGTGAGATCAAGAGCTGTACAGGGTGGCGATAGAATTGAATTCGTCAATAATTATACATTAAATCCTGGTCTCAATTCAATATCTATCAAATCAGGAATTCTCAGTGATGCGAACATATACTTAATAACTCAATATGGATTTAGAGATGAAATATTTGTAAGTGGGGGTGCTTATACATTCTTAAACGGACAGAATTCAACAGTCGATGTTTTCGATACTAAATCATATTCAGCTCAAGATATTAAGGATTATCCTGAAGGCTCACTTGTCCTTGCTGGTGGTGCAAAAATGTCAGGTAGATTGAATGATTGGGTGACAATGTTCAGATCACTTACAGCAAACACTGCTCCAGTTGATTTGAGTGATTATGAATCGGTTAGATTTACAATTAATGGTAATGGAATTGTGTGGTTAAGAATAGAGCAAGAAGGTGTGACGAACTTCAATTTCCATATGAAGAGACTCATACTCGATGGTCAGGAAAGAACTTATACAATTCCATTTAGTGAATTTGTGCAGAGAGAAGTTACTTCTACATCCCTCGACGTTTCTAAGATTAGAAAGATATCACTTGTTTATGAAAAACGAGATAATACTAATCTTGAGAGATATAATGTAGAAATTAAAAACATTGCCTTCTTGCCAAAGAGTGGTTCGATGAAATCCGACGGCAATGAAATTCCAGTGGAATATAAACTTACCCAGAACTACCCGAACCCATTCAATCCTTCAACAATGATTGAATATTCGATCATTAATCCTGAATTCGTGACATTGAAAGTGTACAACATCCTCGGTCAGGAAGTTGCTACACTTGTTAACGAATTCAAGAATCCAGGAAACTATTCAGTAAGGTTTAATGCAGGTAATCTCAGTTCAGGTGTTTACATCTATAAATTACAGACTGAATCGTTCACTTCAGTTAGAAAGATGATATTACAAAAATAGTTCATATTACTCTCCCTTCCTGCAAGCGTCCCTCCGGGGACGCTTTTTTTGTATTAACCTATCGAGATTCTTTAAATGAAATACAATAGACTTTTGAATTAGTTAAATCTGAATACAGTAATAATTTAGCATTAGAAGAATCGGTTTAAATTTATATTAAATTATCACTTCGGAAGTAGATAGATTATTTTTCGAAATTTGTGCCTAAGAGATTTCTAATGAATTTGTACCACTCACCTGGCAACATTAAAAAAAATAAAGTAGTGGAATGGTCAAATTATAAATTTATCAATTAAAAATTATATGTAAATCCAATCCATGGTATGAACGGAAAACCAGTTTCAATTCCATCAATTCCATTAGAGAGTTTTATCAATCCTAAGTCAGCTGAAAGATGTTCACCAAAGAAACGAACCCCAAAAGATACAAAACTCGGATTTATATCAGTCAATAACCAATTCTCCGTGATTAATTTTATAGAATTCGAGAGTCTTAGTTCACCGCCAATCAAGAAAATTGGGTTTCCCGTGATTGTTTTTTCAGAATATGTAAATCCAACCCCTGTGGTTATCGAAATTTTACTTGTCCCATATGTCAAATTACTATAATAAATTCCTTGAAGTGTGAATTGTGAATTTGTATTACTTAAATTGAAAAGACCTATTGCGATAGAGAGTTTATCTTTCTCGATTAAATTAAATTTGGGTGAAATGTAGATTAATTGCGTTTTACTATAAGGAATTAAACTCATTCCCCCGGCTAGTGTAAAATTATCACTGATCCCAAAAGCTAACATTGGGAAAAAGATTTGATAAGCAGAGAAATATGCTTTCCTCGATCGAAGTGGTTTTGCTGTGGGAGCGAAGAACAATCTTGTACTATTTGGGTCCTCTCTAACGAATTCTTTATCTATGATTTCACCTCTTATAAATTTTTTGCTTTTTATTTTTTCTTTGGGAATAGTTAAAAGAATTTCACCAACTGTTTTGAATTCAAGATTTACGGAGTCCTCTTCTAAGATCGTACCGAGTAATTCTGTACCATCAATAAGGATTAATTTAGCAGGTTTATAAGAGAGTGTATCCTGTTGAGCTTGAATTGTCTTGTATAATAGAATTAAAAGTAAAGGAAGGAAGAAGAGTTTGAGGTTATAAGATTTCATAATTTTGTTCCTCTATAGAATTAATATTGTACAATATACTCAAATTGGCGATATAAAAGAATGAGAGCTCCGATAATTTAAACCTATGAATAGTATTCTGAAGCTATAAAATTTTAAATCCAACAGATCCCAGAAATTTTACTAATAAAATTCCAAAGATCATCAAATATAGATTTTTAATACAAAAAATTAACTTTATAAACAATTCTTTATATTTATAAATATCAACTTTGATAAAAGAATTACTAATTCTTTGCAAATTTGAAAAACCTTATATTTATAAATATTAAAAAAACTTAAATTTTGATGATTTTTTTTGGCAAAGTTTTTGACATAAAGAAATAAAAGATTGTTAGTCAATGGAATTCGAAAAACCAAAATATAAGATCAGTGAGACAGCAAAAATTTTAGGTATCTCCATCCATACTTTAAGAATGTATGAACGAGAAGGACTGATAATTCCATATAAAAAATCTACAAATCAGAGACTTTATTCGGATAAGGATATCGAAAGATTAAAATGTATACGTAATGCAATAAATGTTGAGAAAATTAGTATCGAAGGAATCAAAAGAATTTTTTCACTAATTCCATGCTGGGCTGTTACAAATTGTTCAGTAAACGATATAAAAAATTGTTCTGCAATTACAAGCTCGATCAATCCATGCTGGACACTCGAACACAAAAATAATATATGTGCTGACCGTGATTGCAGAGAATGTGATGTTTATAACCTTTTCAATAATTGTGAAACAATAAAGTCGAAATTGGTGGACCTAACATTTCCTGCAAAACAGAATAATAAAATTTATCAACTAAAAATAGAGGAATAAAAATGAGAAAATTAGTAATTCTTGGTGCTGGTACTGCTGGTACAATGATGTTAAATAAATTATATAATGCACTTGATTTAAATCAATGGAGCATAACTATCGTTGATAAAGAAGAAACCCATTATTATCAACCGGGATTCCTTTTTATTCCTTTTGAGATATATACAAGAAGAGATGTGATAAAACCTAAAAGAGACTTCTTCCCTCCCGGAGTTGAAGTGATCATGAGTGAGATCGACAGGATTGAACCAGATAAGAACAGAGTTATTCTCTCGAATAATAAAGTTTTACCTTATGATTATTTGATTATTGCTACCGGATCGAAGGTCGATCCAACAGAAGTGGATGGAATGAAGGATAAATTATGGTATAAAAATGTTTTTGACTTCTATACAATTGATGGAGCATGTGCACTTGCAAATTTCTTCAAACATTGGGATGGAGGAAAACTTGTAATTCACATCACCGAAATGCCAATTAAATGTCCGGTTGCTCCACTCGAATTTGCATTTCTTGCAGATTGGTATTTCACCGAAAGAGGAATTCGAGATAAAGTTGATATTCATTTTGTTACACCATTACCAGGTGCGTTTACAAAACCAAGAGCATCTGCGATTCTTGGTGACTTCTTAGAAAAGAAGAACATCAAACTCGTTTCTGATTTTAATATTGCACGAGTCGATAATGATGAAAAGAAAATTGTCTCGTGGGACGAGGTTGAGGTTCCGTTTGATGTTCTTGTTACAATCCCGACGAATAGAGGTGATGATTCTATTGCAAGAAGTGGAATGGGAGATGAATTGAATTTCATTCCAACGGACAAACACACATTAATGGCTGAAGGATTCGATAATATTTTCGTAATTGGTGATGCAACAAATCTACCAAGCTCGAAAGCTGGTTCAGTTGCTCACTTTGAATCTGATATACTTTTCGAAAATTTCCTTGATGTAGTTGAAGGAAGAAAACCCACTGCTAAATTCGATGGACATGCGAATTGCTTCATTGAAAGTGGTTTCGGAAAAGGTATTCTAATTGACTTCAATTATGATACTGAACCACTCCCTGGCAAATTCCCATTACCTGGCATTGGACCTTTCTCATTACTTGAAGAGACAAAGATGAATCATTATGGAAAGGTAATGTTTCGTTGGATGTACTGGAATTTCTTGTTGAAAGGAGTAGAATTACCCATTGAATCTCAAATGACAATGGCAGGAAAGAGGTTATAATATGGAAGAAAGGAACTTACAAGCAAAACTCGATGAAATCAACAGAAAACTTGATTTCATCTTGAATGAAATTGATCATCAGCGAAAACATCGCGAGGAAATGGAAGATTTAAAAGCTGATTTAAATAGAGTAGCGAAAGATATCTATTTAACCGCTCTCGATGAACTTGAAGAGGTTCATGATTATTTGAAGACAGGTGATGTATTTCATTTATTCAAAAAAATTTTACGTAACATAAACAATCTCACTAAACTCTTTGAACAGATAGAAAATCTGCGAGACTTTGTTGAAGATTTTGGTCCAATTTCAAGAGAGATGGCGATTGATTTTATGTACAAACTTGATGAACTGGATCGTAAAGGATACTTCGACTTCCTGAAAGAAACACAAAGAATCTTTGATAATATCGTAACTTCCTTCACTGTAGACGATGTGAGAGCTCTTGGTGATAATATTGTTACGATTCTGAATACGATAAAAAATTTAACTCAACCTGATATGTTACAGGCTGTAAATAACGCTTTGAATGTTTATAAGAAACTCGATATTGATGTTGAAGAAAATATCTCTCTAATAAAATTAATAAAAGAATTGAATCATCCTGAAACGAAAAAAGCTCTTTATTTCGGTTTACAATTTTTAAAGAGCCTTTCTACTTTAAATCAAAATGGTAGTGGATTAATTCCAGCATTAAATAAATCAGAAAATAAAAGTTAACAAATTCACAAAATAAAAAAGGAGTAGATATATGCCAGTTAAAGAAATTCTCGGTAAACAAATCGAAGTTGATGACGAGGGATATCTCAAAAATCTCTCTGATTGGAACGAGGATGTAGCTAGAGTACTCGCAAAAGAAGAAGGAATTGAAGAACTTACAGATCGTCACTGGGTGGTTATCAATTACATGCGACAGGAATACCAGAAAGTCGGTGATGCACCTTCAATCCGTAAACTGACGAAAGAGAGTGGTGTTGATACGAAGGAACTTTATCAACTTTTCCCTAAAGGTCCAGCAAAGAAAGCTGCTAAAATTGCTGGTTTACCAAAACCAAAAGGTTGCATTTAAAACAATTAAAATATAGGAGAGAATAAAATGTCGAATCAAACAGAAGAAATTAAAAAAGTATCAATTATTGTTTCCCGTGGATCACTGGACGGAGTTTATCCCGGACTTATCCTTGCAAATGGTGCACGCATGGAAGGTATTGATGCAAATTTATTCTTCACATTTTTTGGTATGGATGCAATTGTTGAAAAGAGGATGGACAAAATTTCGATCGTGACAGTTGGTAATGCAGCGATGAGATTACCCTGGGGACAAAAAATGCCAACCTGGCTTGGTGCTATCCCTGGAATGGCAGCATTTGCTACATGGATGATGAAAAAAGAGATGGAAAAACTCGATGTTCCACCTGTTCGTGAATTTTTGCAGATGATTAAAGATTCCGGTGGTAATATTTATGCATGTAAACTCGCAATGGATATGTTTCATCTGAAACGAGAAGATTTATGGGAAGGTGTAGATGATGTACTCACTGTTGGTGATTTTTACCAGAAAGCAGCCGGTGGAATAGTATTGTTTACCTGATTTTGAATTTCTTGAGCACCAAAAAAACTCTAATTAGATAAATAATACTCATTTTAAGGTATTCTTTAATTAATCGAGAGCGGGAGATCCCGCTCTTTTCATTATAAAAAATCATTACATTTATTTTAATGAAATTATGAATAATCTTTTCTATTTCTTTTTACACATAATTGAGTTGAAAATTCTACATATAACCATCTATTAATTCGAACAAATTTATGCTGATTTGTCTATGTATTAGAGAGATTATTCAATGTTAAATGGGAAATATCGTAATTGGAAAAAATGGAAGTTATTGATGCAATGGGTAATTAATATTCTTTAAGAACTTGTGGTGGATATTTTAATAAAAAGTGAATGTTATTGATGAATTCAAGCCTACAAAAATAGGAGCAATGAATTTTTCAGTCAGATGTGATTACGAAAACAGATTCTTGATAGAAACTTCATTCATACGATTTCTAACATTTCCACAAAAAATGGTAAAAATAGTTAGTTGATTCATTGCAAAAAATTTATCAACGAAAATTTTCCGAGTTTGATAAATCTCAAATAAAAGTCACTCGTTAAAATAAATTTTGTAAATAATGGAGAATAATCTATTCATTACTATTACAATTTGGCAAGATAAGGAATCAGGATATTCGACAGTTCTATTAATTGTTGCTTTTGAACTAACTTCATTCAATCGAATAGTATAGGGAGAGTTTGAGGGAAAAATATTAAGTTAATATCAATTAGTCTCAGTATACTTCTCAAAATTGTCCAATATTGATTGCCATCCATTTTTTTGCATTTCTATAGGATGTTCATCTTCGGGATCAAATGTTATAGTTACCTCTGTCATCCCGTTGATTTCTCTAAATTCAACTGTAGCAGAGCGTCCACCAAATTCATAAGTAAAGTTTTCTCCAAAATTTATTTCCGTGTATACTGCATCGAAGTCAAAACCAAAACTACCGTCTTTGGCTTCCATCCGTGCAATATATCGTCCACCAACTCTCATATCATTTTTTGCACTTGGACAATGCCAGCTTGGATCGGCAAAATTCCATTTTGTGATATGTTCAGGTTTTGTATAGTAATCCCAAACTTTTTGTCGGCTCGCTGCAATTAGAGTTTTGATAGTAATTTTTTCTCGTGTCATATTTTTATTGTGAGTTTTGTGATTGATCAATACACATTATTTCCCATTGGTGTCCGTCGGGATCGGTAAAACAGTCATAATACATCCAGCCGTGGTCTTCGCTTTCTCTGTATCTTGTTGCACCGTTTTCAATAGCAAGTTTTATAATTCTATCCACTTCTTCCCTGCTTTCAACTTGAATTGCGGTTAATACCTATTTTGTTGTTCCCTCTGCAATAGGTCTATTAGTGAAAGTGCTGAACAACTCGTGAGAGATTAGCATTGAATAAATGAATCCTTCCTTAATAACCAGACACAATGCTCTGTCATCAGAAAATTGTTCATTAAACGAGAAGCCGAGATTTGTCCAGAATTCCCTTGACCGTTTAAGATCCTTCACAGGAAGATTAATAAATATTGATTTAACTTCCATCTTTAATTTAACCTTTATTTAGAAATTACTATTTATTGTATAAATATCAAATAATCTCACACACTATGTTGATGTACACAAACTGAGTTGGATTGAATGTATGAATCAATGAAAATCGAAAAATGAAAGCGTTTAATAAAACTGGCAAGAGTTGTTTAAAGTTAAAAGCTATTTATTCTCAGTAAAAATGTAATAAGAAAATATAGGATAAATATCATGAAGATCTGAAAAATCTAATCATAATTAATAACCTAATTTCAAAAAAGTGTAATAAAATTCATATTGTTATTGATAATCTTAATTCTTTTTGAAAGTAGATTTAATTTAATTTATTTTATTAAACTATGTAGTTGTTTTTTTAAAATATGATGCAATTCAATGAAATGTCTTAACTCTTCAAGAATTTTCGATAGTACTCATTATCTGATTTCAGAAATTATTCAAATCTTTTCAGGGATATTTAGAAAAATTTTGTTGAGATATTACAATGTTTATACATGATTTATAATTTTTTATTTCCTTTGCCTTATTCTCTTAATTAACTTTGTAAAATATTTCAAGTCATTTGTATGTATAACAAAAAATCTCAACAGAAAATTATTTTCGGAACTGATGGCTGGCGTGGTTTGATTGATTTTGATATCAATATCGAGACAATCTCAGTCGTTGCTCGAGCATTCGCAGATTATATCTATTCAAAGGAAATTCTTTCACCAAAAGTCGCAGTTGCATTTGATGGAAGAAAAAACTCAAAGGAATTTGCCGAAAAATTTGCACAGGTTTTATCTGCGTGTAAAATTGATGTATTCTTAAGTCAGAAGATTACTCCGACTCCCGTTCTATCTTTTTTCGTGAAGAAAAATTCACTCGATGCAGGTGTGATGATTACTGCCAGTCACAATCCACCAGAATATAACGGTGTAAAATTTAAAGGAAATTATGGTGGACCACTTCTAACCGAAGAAACCAAAAAAGTGGAAGAATTCCTTTACCTAAAAAGTTATTCATTTGATACGAGTAAAATTTATTCTGTCGATATGATTGAACCGTATCTCGATCACATTTCTAATTTAATCGACTTCAAAAAAATTCGAGATGCTAAACTTTATCCTTTAATTGATTCTATAAGTGGTGCAGGACAGGATTTGTTGCAAAAAATTTTGATTGAAAATGAAATCATTTCCGAAACTATTTTTGCCAAACCAATTGAAAATTTCGATAATCGATTGCCGGAACCAATCGAAATAAATTTATTTCCTCTTGCAGAAAAACTTGAATCATCATCGAAATATTCGATTGGACTTGCAACAGATGGTGATGCAGATAGATGTGGAGTTATGATGGAAAACGGAGAATGGTTAGGTGCTCAGGAAACGATACTTTATCTAATTGATTACATTGTTAATGTTAGAAAGTTTGATGGACACATTGTTAAGACTTCTTCCGTAACAGATAAAGTATTCCAGTTTCAAAATCGTGAACGAAAAGTTTTTGATGTTCAGGTGGGATTTAAATATATATGTGAAAAAATGCTCACCGAAAATGTAGTGATTGGTTGTGAAGAAAGCGGTGGGTTTGGTTTTAAATATCATATTCCTGAAAGAGATGGTTTGCTCTCGTCTCTCTTCATACTTGAAATGCTTGCTGAATCGGGATTTAACAAGTTGAGTGATTTTGTCGAGAAAAAAAGAAAAGAATTTGGAAATATATTTTACAAAAGAATTGACATGGAATTTGAAAGACCCGATAGATTGAAAAAGCTACCAGTACTTGCAAAAAATCCACCTGAGAAGATTTCCAATCTTTTAGTAGAGAAAATCCAGACTTTCAAAAGTAGTCATGACGAAATCAATGGAATAAAATTTTATTTAAGTGGACAGAACAACTGGTTACTAATCAGAACTTCTGAAACAGAACCTCTTGTTAGATTTTATGCAGAAGCCTCGTCGAAGGAAGAAGTCGAAAAAATTCTTGAAGATGGAATTCAGATTTTCGAAGACACAAAGAGTAATTAACTAATTGAGATGAACATAAAAATCATTTCATCAGAAGAAGCTGTCAATAGAATCAATTCACAATCAGAAGAATTCGTTTTGATAAAAAATCCTGAGATGGTTTATCCCGAATTTGAAATCATCCCGCTTGCACAAAAAATTTATCAACCTGACAGGATAGTTGCTTTTGTGATGGATATGGATGGAACAACCACAACGACAGAAGAACTTTGCATTGAATCACTTGAATTTATGATTAGAAAAATGTCTGGCTTATTGACAGAGAAACAATGGCAGGGACTTGATCACGAAAAAGATTATCCAAATATCATTGGTAACAGCACAACAAAACACATCGAATATTTAATTAAAACCTATCACCACTTAATCAATCCTGAAAATACAATAAAATCATTCGTGGAAGCGATTTACTGGACTATTAAGATTGGCAAATCGGAACAAAGGAAGAAAGAGATTTATGATTTGTTCAGAAGTTTTTCTTTTACTGATGTTGTCGATGAATACTTTAATTCACAATTAACCCTTCAAGATGACATTTTCCCTGAAGAATTAAGTAATCGATTGAATCAAAAATTTGATCTTCAAAATTTTGATGATTTAGTTAAGATGGGAATTGAAATTTATTATCACCATTATCACCAGTATTTGTATAATCTTGAATCAGACATTCAAAAGAAAATTAAATCAAAAAAATTGATCGAACCATTACCAGGCGTTTCGATTTTTCTTGCTTTAATAAAGGGATTGTTAGGTGAGGAACTGGAATTTATGTTCGAAAAGTTAGCTGAAGATTTTCAAAGGAAAAATCCTGATCATCGATTTCAATTAGATGATTCAGAAAAAGTTAAAGGTATGTTAAAACACATTGGAAAATATTTTGAAGATAATCCTGCAAAAGTTGCAGCAGTAACTTCCTCAATTTATTATGAAGCTGATGTTGTGTTAAAAGAAATTTTTAATCAATTGTATGATGAAGTTAATTCGTGGCAAATCTCGTCTTCACGAAAAGAAAAAATTCTTGAAAAATTTTCCTCATATCAAGAATACTATGATGCAATTGTAACTGCATCAGATGCTTATGAATTTCGTCTTAAACCACACCGTGATTTGTATAGTATCGCTCTTTACAAACTCGGAATCGAGAAAAAAGATTTTGCAAGAGTTGTTGGTTTCGAAGATAGTCAAAGTGGTACAATTGCTATCCGTGCTGCTGGAATTGGTTGCTGTTGTGCTGTTCCATTTCCAGGAACAAAGGGACACGACTTACAAGCTGCTTCTCATATCTTGTGGAACGGATTACCTGAATTTATTCTTCAGTACAAATGCCTAATTAAACTTTGACAGAGTATGAAAATTACAGATAGAGTTTTTCACATTATCTCGAACACTCATTGGGATAGGGAATGGCGATTCCGATTTCATTTAAATCGCCAGATGTTAGTTGAAATGATTGATAAAGTTCTTGAGATTCTCGAATCAGAACCCGATTATCGGGCATTTCATTTAGATTCTCAATCTATTGTAATTGAAGATTATCTCGAAATCAAACCACATAGAGAAGAAATTATTTCACGATTTGTAAAAGAGAAAAGATTGTTTATTGGTCCATGGTATGTTTTGCCTGATGAATTTCAGGTGGGTGGGGAAAATTTGATTCGAAATCTTTTGATTGGTCATAAGATTTGCAATGAAATTGGTCGGGTAAGTAAAACTGGTTATTCTCCATTCTCGTGGGGACAAATTTCACAACTACCACAAATTTATTCTAACTTTGGTATTGATTTCGTAATGTTTTATCGTGGAGTTAATTCACTCGATTCTCCAAAAGCAGAGTTTATCTGGGAAGGAGCAGATGGAACAAGAGTTTTAGCTTCAAGATTTTCAACAATGCCGAGATATAATTTTTACTTTTACATTTATCGACCGGTTCTATTTAATGAATTTCCACAAACGATTGAATTTGACTGGAGACGAGATGGAATTCTTTTTCATTTTGCTGATTTAAATTTTTATCAAACAGATTACTTTAATATCAAACCAGCGGATACATTTTTTGAAGAGAACATAAAACCTCAGGTTGAGAAAATCATAAAAGAGCAGGCAGAAGATTTCACAACACCTCATGTAATCTGGATGGAAGGACACGATTCAAGTGGACCACATCGAGGGACGATAAAAATCATTAGAGAAATTAGAAAAAAATTTCCTGAACTAAATGTTATCCACAGCACACTGGAAGATTATGCAGAATTAGTCAAAAATTCTATTGATAAAACTAAAATCCCTGTTGTGATAGGAGAAAGAAGAAGCACACAATTTGATTTGCGTAGTGGGAATTTGTATGGATACACAACTTCGGCGAGAATGGATTTAAAGATCAAAAATTTTGATTGCGAAAGGTGGCTTCAATTTTATGCTGAACCTTTTTATAACATTGCATCAATTTATGGATTCGACACAAACAATAATTATCTACGGTTGGCGTGGAAATTACTTGTTCAAAATTCTTCTCACGATTCAATTGGTGGATGTAGTCTCGATGAAGTCCATGAAGATATGATTAACAGATATAAACATGTGAAAGAAATCTCAATAGGTCTATTTAGCAGTGCTTTGAAATATCTGCTTTCGAGAAGTGATGTTGTTAGAAAATCTAATGAGGAGGGGAATTATCTTTTCTGTATAAATCCTTCTCAATACGAAAGAGATGAAGTTGTGCCATTTGCGATTGATATTCCTGTTGAAGATGATAGAGGTTCGATAAAAATTTTTGATTTTCAAGGTCAAGAACAAGCTATTCAAATCATCAAATCTGAAAATTATCAACCAGTCCTTGAGCAGATGATTGATAGACCAATGTATGTTAATGTTAAAAGATATTATGGTTATGTCAGACTTAATCAAATTCCACCATTTGGATTTAGAGCTTTCAAAGTGCTATCGCTAAATAAAAAAACAATTAATTCAAAATCAAAAATTGCCAAATCACTTCATAATAGATTAGTTCTTGAGAATGATTTTGTTAAAGTTACAATCAACAAGAATGGAACATTTGATTTAGTTGATAAGAGAACTAACAGAAAATTCAGTCAACTGGGTTATTTTTATGATGAAGGTGAATCAGGACATGCATGGGTTCACAGAGCAGAAAAACCATTTGTTAATACATTGAGATCAACACCAAAAATTAAATTGATTGATAATGGACAACTCTTTGCCAGAGTTTTGATTCAGCACAAATTTGAAATTCCCGAACGAAAGATGAAAATCATCTCAGGGAGAAAAGTCAAAGTCAAAAAATTTACTTTACCTATCAATCTCTTTTTGACATTAACAAAAACCTCACCACGAATTGATTTAACTATTGAACTGAACAACACAGGTGAAAATCACCGACTTAGAATTTTATTCCCCTCAATAAGTGATGCAAGATATCACTATGGCGAAGGACAATTTGATGTAGTAAAACGAAGCGTCGAAAGAATTAATGCGCATAATTGGATTGAACCACCGATGTACGATTTTCCACTTCATAATTTTGTCGATTTGAATAACGATAAAGAAGGATTTGCAGTGCTTGTTGATGGACTAAAAGAGTATGAAGTGATGTATGACAAAAAACGAACGCTCGCAATAACTTTACTACGAGCATTTAGTTATGTTATTATTCCTTCTTCTGTTGAGGAATACCTCGAGATGAAAGGTTCACAATGTCCTGGTTATCATAAATTTAGATTGAGCATTTATACCCACTCAGGAAACTGGGATGAAGGGAATGTGTTAGTTGAAGCAATAAAGTTTAATCAACCACTTTCATTAATTGAGACCAATAATATTACAAACGAAAATTTAACTCCGTTTTCTTTCATGAGAATCGAGCCAGAAAATTTGATTTTTAGCTGTTTAAAAAAATCTGAGGATGGCGAGGGATATGTTCTGCGTGTTTATAATCCAACAGATAAATCAATCAATGGAGAAATCTCATTCTCAAAAATTCCTGATAATATTGAAATAGTCACACTCGAAGAAAAATTAATCGAAAGAATTTATCATATTGATAAAAAAATTAACCTTACGGTTTCGCCAAAAAAAATTGTATCAATAAAACTGCGATTCAAAAAAAATGATCGAATCTCTAAAAATTTAATCGAACAATTAATCGAGGAGGAATATGTTCAAGAATAAATACGGATATTTCACAAAAGATTACAGAGAATTTGTAATTACCAATCCACGCACACCAAGACCATGGTTCAATTACATCTGGAATGATGAGTATGCCGGATTAATTTCCCACACGGGTGGAGGTTTTAGTTTTTTGATTTCTCCCAGAGATAATCGATTAACTCGAATGAGATATAATTGTTTGCCATGGGATAGACCGGGACGATATGTGGTCGTTAAAGATGTTGAATCGGAAAATTACTGGTCACTTAGCTGGGCTCCAACGATTGATAGGGAGTATAAACATTACGAATGTCATCATGGTCAGGGTTACACGAAGATTATCACTGAAATTTATGGAATAAGAGGCGAGATAACTTATTTCGTACCTCGTGATTTAAATGGTGAAATCTGGCGAGTTAAACTTAAAAACTTAAACAAGAAAAAGAAAAAATTAGAGATTTATTCTTTTGTGGAATTGTTGATGGGAAATGCATTGAATGATTTGATAAATCAGCCAAACGATAAACATTTCACCGAAATTTATTACGATAAGAAACACCAGGCACTTGTTGCGACTCGTCGTTATTGGGTACTAAATAAGAAAGTCTCTGTAGAACAACCAAATCTTGACTGGAAATATTATCTTGTTTTTACTTCAACTTTACCGATTATTGGTTACGATAGCAGTCTTGATGCATTTATTGGACCTTGGAGATGTGAATCAAATCCTGAGGCTATCGAAACAGGTAAGATGAAAAATACTCAAATTACAGCTGGCGATCCGGTTTTTGCTCTGAAATCAAATCTTACATTGAATTCACTTGAAGAAGTTGATTTTGCGATTATAATGGCAACTACGCCAAAGGATGGTGATCCTCTTCAAATTTTACAAATTAAAAATATGAAGAGTACTTCATGGATTGATTCAAAATTAGAGGAATTAAAACAATACTGGGATGAGCATTTGAATTCATTTCAGGTAAAATCGCCATATGAAAAATTTAATTTAATGTTAAATGTCTGGAATCCATATCAAGCAGCAGTAACATTTGATATGGCAAGAAACGCAGGATATTATCATGGTGGACTTTTATTTGGCACAGGAATGCGAGATCAATTCCAGGATATTCTTGGGATGGTAATCGCTCAACCTCAACGAGTCAGGAGACGAATTCTTCAAGCATTAAAATATCAATTCAAGGACGGTTCAACACTTCATAACTTCTTCAAACTCACTGATTGGGGAGAAAAGACGAATCATTCCGATACACCATTATGGATTCCTTTCGGAATCATAGAATATATTAATGAGACAGAAGATTTATCAATTCTTAATGAAGTTGTTCCATTCTATGATGAAGGTGAGGATACTGTCTACAATCACATGAAAAAAGCAGTCGATTATTGTATATCTCAAACAACCCCTCGTGGACTACCAAAAATAATGAATGGTGATTGGAACGATACACTTGATAAAGTTGGACCGAAAGGTAAAGGAGAAACAATCTGGGGCGCAGCGTTTCTTGCATATGTGATAAGAAAAACTTTTGATTTACTTAGATTCAAAAATGATATTCAAACATTAAATCGCTGGGAAAAAGTTTATGAAAACTTAAAACGAGTTGTAAATGAAGTTGCATGGGATGGGGAATGGTATATAAGAGCATTCAAAGATAATGGAGAACCAATCGGGACTAATAAAGCAGAACAAGGAAAAATATTTTTAAATTCTCAAAGCTGGCCTATTATCGCCGGAATTGCTCCCAAAGAAAGAGCCGAGCTTTGTATTAAATCAGTAAAAAAATATTTACTTAGAGATAATGGGGTTCAAATTGTTTATCCTGCATATCGAAAAGTAGAAGAAGATGTTGGCTTAATAAGTAGATGTGTCCCCGGTAAAAAAGAAAACGGTGCGATTTTCAATCATGCTTCTTCGTGGTTTGTACTTGCTGCATTAATTCATGGTGATGTTGAGCTTGCTTATGATGTATACATGAAGATGAATCCGCTAAATAGTGCAAAACGAATTGATAGATATGAAGTTGAGCCATATGTTTATGCGGAATATATCACAAGTCCCGAGCATGAATCTGAAGGTCAGGCTTCACACTCGTGGTTAACTGGTACAGCTAACTGGATGTTGAGAATTGGGCTCGATTATATTATTGGTTTTAGAACTTCTCTTGATGGAATGACAATCGATCCACATATTCCCTCACACTGGAAAGAATTCAAAGCAGAAAGAAAGTTTCGTGGGAAATTAATAAAACTGCATGTTGTAAATCCTGATGGTAAGAATACTGGATTTAAAAGAATGATAATTAATTCAAAGGAGGTGAAGAGCAATTTTATTGATGTTTCTGAATACAAAGAAGATATTTTGAATGTGTATATGGTTCTTTAACTACGGGTTTATGAAAAATTTTGTAAATGATGATATGATAAAAATTACGACCATTTCAGAAATTTAATTTGATAAATGCATAAGAATGTTTTCGATGTCATGCAATCGTAGATAATTCAATTTTTTGGTTATACCGATGGTTAATCACTTCCCGTAGAATTTTATGTTCTGATTTGCTGAGTTCGGGATCCTGTTCGACGAGTTCAAATACAAAACCACGGATTTTCTCAATTAAATCTTGATCGGCAAAAATATCAACAAACTTGAATTCGGGAACTCCACTCTGTTTGGTGCCGAATATATCACCAGGACCACGCAGTTTGAAATCAATTTCTGCAATCTTAAATCCATCGGTAAATTTTTTCATTGCTTTTAATCTCTCGCGAGCAATTCCATTCTGGGAATTCAGCTCGAAAATATTTTTTATTGGCCTATTTTCGTCTACTTCGATTTCTGAAATGAGAATACAATAAGATTGTTTATCACTTCTTCCTACCCGACCTCTTAACTGATGTAACTGAGAGAGTCCAAAACGTTGGGCTTCTTCAATTACCATAATCGTTGCATTTGGATTATCAATACCAACTTCGATCACAGAGGTTGATACCAGAATTTGAATTTCTCCTCTGATAAATCTACTCATTACTTCTTCTTTTTCGTTAGCTGATAATTTACCGTGAATCATTCCAACATTTAATTCCGGAAAGACTTTTTCCTTCAATCTTTCATAATTAGAGATTGCATCTTCTAAATCCATCTTTTCTGATTCTTCAATCAATGGATAAATAATATATGCTTGATTTCCTTTCTGTACCTCGCTCCGGATGAATTGATAGAGACTATCTCTTTTATCAGGTGTTATGATATGGGTTTTTATTGGTTTTCTATTTTTTGGCATAGTTCGAATAAATGAGACATCCAGATCAGAATAAATTGTTAGTGCAAGTGTTCTCGGAATTGGAGTTGCTGTCATTACAAGTAAGTGAGGATTTCTCCCTTTAAATTTCAGTTTTGCTCTTTGAATCACGCCGAAACGATGTTGCTCATCAATAATAACATAACCTAAGTTTTTGAATTGTACATCATCTTCAATCAGTGCATGTGTACCAATTAAAATCTGAAGTTCACTTGATTCAATCATCTCAAAATATTTTTTTCTCACGGAGCTTGGCGTGCTTCCAGTTAATAGTCCAATTTTAATTGGAAAATCAGTTAACAATCTCACAAAGTAATTGTAATGCTGGAACGCGAGAATCTCTGTCGGTGCCATGATAGCGACTTGAAATCCATTTTCAACAGAGATCAATGATGTAATTAGTGCGACCAGTGTTTTTCCACTTCCTACATCCCCCTGCAACAATCGATTCATCGGATAACCGCTTTTGAAATCGTTATAAATTTCACGGATAACTTTTTTCTGATCTTCAGTTAATTCAAAAGGTAACTTTTCTTTTATGAATTTTAGAGTATGTTCACCCACTTTCGTATAACGGATAGTTTCGTCAGGTTTTTTCACAGATGCACGATTTAAAGCAGAGAGGAGTTGAAAGTAAAATATTTCTTCAAACTTCATCCTCTCCTGTGCTTTTTTTAGAAGAGATTGATTTTCCGGATTATGTAGATTCTTAATTGTTCGAATCAATGGAAGGAGATTGAACTTAAATAAAATATATTCAGGGAGTGTTTCTTTTACTTTTGAAAGATATTTGTTAAGAGCGTTTTGAATGATTACTCTCAGAGTGTGTGAACCAAAAGCTTTTGTTTTAGCCTGTGAAATCCCACGCAACGAATATCTCGGGACAATTCTGCCTGTATTTTGAAAGTCAGAGTCAATTTCATCTTTAATCAAATCGAAAGTGGGATGAATTAAAACAGGAATGTTATCCATTCCAATCTGTATTTTACCAGAGAATGCTACTATAAGTCCCTGATAGAAGATTTTTTGAAAATAGTTTATTCCTTCAAAGAAAATTATTTTGATTGTCCCTGTTTGGTCACTGAAAAGTATTTCTAAAAACTGTCGTCTTGATGTCTGTACCTTTCTTACAGATTTGATTCTTCCCACGAATGTTACTTCTTCGTTATAATTCTGTATTGCCATTGAATAAGCATTAGATATTGGCAATACTGTGCTTCTATCGTAGTATTTGTATGGAAAATAAAAAATCAAATCTTCAATTGTGTGAATACCAAGTGCGTGCAGGACTTTTTCCCTCGTTTCTCCAACACCTTTGATGTATTTAAGCTCGGTTTGTTTTTCTTTCTCAATGGATAACATTAAAATCAAAAAAGATTTTCTGCAAAGTTAAAAGATTATTGAGTGAAAAGTTAGTAATTGATGATTTGAATAACAATTAAAAATCATATGAAAAATAGTAAATAATACATCTATACTGAAGTAAAGAGTTACGAAAATCCCAATAAACAATCACTTGACAATTTATAAAATTCTTCGTAAAATGCCATACAAATGTATGGTATTATTTTTACGCTTTGTAAAAGTATTACCACCTCAGTTTCGATGTGACTGAGATGGCGAGAGCATAAGCAGAATAAATTTTACATAAACCTCAATAGTAATTTAGCAAGTCTTCGAAGAAAGTGCTCAGAAATATTTTTACCTGAATGTTCATCTAACAGGTTTATCGATTTGCGCAAATCAAAAAATCACCTCAATATAAATTCAATTCGACTTAAATCGCCGTCAATTAATGTATTTGGTGTGATATCAAAAATTTTACACAGGAGTGGATATATATCAACATTCCAGAGAGTACCTGTTCGGTAACCTGAACGAAATGCTGGACCTTTTGCAATGAAAATTCCGTGCATATCAAGATGATCCTTTTCAAATCCATGATCACCTTTAGAATATGTTCTTTTCCGTTTGAAGTATTCATTCGTTACGACCTGCCAGCCTACATCAGCAATAACAATGATCGGTTGAATGAATGGATTTTTTGAAAAATGATAGTAAGAGGGAATATTATCTCTTTTGTAAACCCTGTAGTTTTTTTCGTTCTTCTTAAGAATCTGATAGACCTCATCAATTTTATCAGTCGGTGGAGCAATCATAATCGAGGTTCCCATTCCATAATACTTGCAATCATAATCTTTGATAAATTCTTCAATGTTGATGATTTTGTCTTCACTTATCTCTGCCATTCCATGGTCTGAAACAACAATAATGTTTACTTTATCGTCCATATTAATTTCTTTCAACTTTAAGACGAGAAGTCCAATCATACTATCGACACTGGCAATAGCGAGATTTGTTTCGGGCGCATTTGGTCCAAAGGAATGTCCTTTTGAATCAGGTTCTTCAAAGTATAAAGTGATAAATTGTGGTCGTTCCTCTTCGGGAAGTTTAAGCCATTTGATAACTCCATCAAGACGGTCGATAAATGAGATTTTCTGATCATAGTGATAGAAGTAAGATGGTCTTTTATAATCCACGTTCTGTTCCGAACTTACCCAAAAAAAGCTTGCAGTTTTCAGGGCGTGTCGATTTGCTGTTTCCCAGAATGTTTCGCCTTTGTACCATTTGCTTTCACGAGTTGAGATTGTATCGCCGATACGATAAGTTTCATTGGTAAAAGTGTTTGTGAAAGAGTTGAAGATGATACCATGATTTTCTGGATACATTCCTGTGATTATTGAATAGTGATTTGGAAAAGTTTTTGTCGGAAAAGATGGTCTGAGTGATAAAGCATGGACGCCTTCGTCTATGAGTTTATTTAAGTTTGGAGTGATACCACGGTAAATGTAGTCCCATCTGAAACCATCAAGGGAGATAAGAATTACATACGGCTTATTTTTTCCATGAATTGTTGATGTGAGTATGATAATGATTACGAGTGAAAAGATTTTTCTGAAGAGTTGTTTCACTTTTAACCTCATTAATTTGATATGCAAATTGTAAAAAAACTGAATTTTCGAAAAACTGATTTTTAATGCGTAAGGGAATTTGTTTGAAGCGATTGATTATAGTTTTGTATTTTTCCGGAAATGGATTTATAAGTTAGTGAGGTTTAGTTGGAGTGCAGGATCAAGGCTTGATTGTGAAAATAAAAACGATGAGATGATTTATTAATGTTTTCCTGACTTTTTTTGGTGTAATTTTTCTAATTAAAAGATGATTTTCGTTTATTAAATCAGAAGGTTTTAATCATTATGACGAAAAATTCTTTTCGGCTTTTGCGAATTGGTACTGCCGGCTGGTCCTACAAAGATTGGATTGGTCCTTTTTATCATCAACCACAATCAAGAGATTATGACTGGCTTGAGTTTTATTCTCAATACTTTAATTGTGTTGAAGTCAACTCGACATATTATACCTATGTTTCACCATCTACAGTGAGAGGGTGGGTTAATAAAGTCTCGCACCGTGATGAATTTTTGTTTACAATAAAACTACATCAGGATTTTACTCACAAAAGAAAATTTACCACCGAGAATATCAAAGACTTCTCTAAAAATCTTGAGATTCTTGCAAAAGCAAATCGTCTTGGTGGAGTGTTGATTCAATTTCCTTACTCATTTGCATTTACTACTGAAACAGCTTTGTATGTGCAAAAGTTGAGCGAGATATTTCAGGAATACAATAAATTTGTTGAGGTAAGACATAAGTCGTGGAGTAATCCTGAGGTTTATCAATTTTTCAATCAACTTGATTTGACATTCTGTACAATTGATCAACCACAAATTGGTGAAGCAATACAATTTAATCCTGTCATTACAAATCAAAGAGCGTATTTAAGATTTCATGGACGAAATAAAGAAGCGTGGTTAAATTCAATTCGTAGTTTTGGTAAAGAAAAACCAGCAGAAAATCCCGACGAAGCTTACAAACAACAAAGTCTTCGTTACGATTATCTTTATTCACCTGGTGAATTGATTGAAATTTCTCAAAAGATAAAAGAAATCTATGATAAGTTGAAAGAAGTTTTTGTGATAATGAATAATCACCCCCAGGGGAAAGGTGTTGCAAATGCTTTTGAGTTAATTCATCTTCTTAATGAGAGAATGAAAGTAAAAATTCCCGGCACTATGCTAAATGCGTATCCACGATTACAAAAAATTGCCGAAGTGGGAAAAGAATAAATGTTTTAGAAACTGAATAACTTTCTCAACGAACTCCTCTTGCATAAATATTTTTTATCATGAATTTTAATGTGCTTACTGGGAAGTATCAACTCCCAATCAGCTAAAAACTTGAAGTGTTATTATAGTTTTTATCAAAAAATATGGAGGATAGATATGGCAAAACAACTCACAGAAATTCAAAAAAAGATTCTTGATTATATAATTGATACAATTACATCAAAACAGTTGCCACCAACTCTTGCAGAAATTGCCAGACATTTTGGTTACAAAAACAGAGCAACTGTTCAACAGCATCTTCGTTCTCTTGAACAGAAAGGATATATCAAACGCAACCCAAAACTTGCACGGGGAATTGAGCTGACAATTTCCGATAAATTTTTTATTCCACGACCTGTTCTTGGAGAAGTTGCTGCAGGTAATCCGATTGTAGTATATCCCGATGCAGTTGATACGGTGGAACTCCCTTCGATTGTTCACATGCCAAAGGATTCGTTTTTACTGCGAGTTAAAGGTGATAGCTTAAAGGATGCTTACATATTTGATGGGGATATAATAATTGTAAATCCTAACGCTACCATAACAGATGGACAGATTATTGTTGCAATTCTTGATGATTCGGCAGTTGTGAAAAGATATTTTCGGCAGAATGGTACGATTATTCTTAAATCCGAAAACAAAGCCTACAAACCAATTGAGCTCAGAGCGGATTACGATAAATTTAGGATTGTTGGTGCAGTTGTAGGTGTTTATAGAACGATGAAGAAGAAAACAGTTTATTGATGAGTGGATTTATTACGCTGGTGATTCAGTTTATTTATTTAATTTGTCGTATTGAATATCATTTAGTAAGCCCAATGATAGAAGTATTTTTTAGCGAGTCACACGAGGCAGAATAATAGAGAATTAAATTAATAAAATCTCATGCTGACAATGTTGAGTTTTAGTGAGTTTTATAGTATGTTGCTTAGTGGTGAAAAAAATGGATGTGTTTGATACGATTTAGATAATAATATCTCAATAGAGAAGAATAAATTTGTAGTATGAGAACAGAAATAAATGTAAGTGTGGATATACTTATCTGGGCAATAACTCGAGCAGGTTATGGGTTGCCTGCGTTTGCTGAAAAATTTCCAAAAATCTTAGAATGGATCAAAGGCAAAAAGAAACCCACTGTACGACAACTGGAAGAATTTTCTAAAAAAGTGTATCTCCCTTTTGGATATCTCTTTTTAACTGAACCACCAGAAGAAAAGCTGCCTATTCCATATTTTAGAACGAACGGTGAACAAACCAGTCCAATTCATATTAACGTGTATGATACTATAATAATATTACAAAAAAGACAAGATTGGCTGAGAAATTACTTAAGAGATAACGATTTTCAACCACTACCATTTGTCGGAAAATTTAGAAATAGCAATAACGTAAAAGAAATAGTAAATGATATCCGCAAAACATTTGGATTGACTGAAGACTGGGCAAGTCAATTCAATAAACTGGATGAAGCAATAAATTATTTAACAGAGCAACTTGAAGAAAAGGGGATTATTGTAACATTTAATAGTGTGGTGGAAAATTCTACAAAAAGAAAAATTCCAGTGGAAGAGTGCAGAGGTTTTGTTCTTGTAGATGAATACGCTCCATTTATGTTCATCAATAATGCGGACTTCAAATCTGCGCAGTTGTTTACCCTTGTTCATGAGTTAGCACATATCTGGACGGGTCACAGTGCGGGATTTGATTTCAGGAAACTACAACCTGCAAAGGATCCGGTAGAAATTCTCTGTGATAAAGTAGCTGCTGAATTTTTAGTCCCTGAAAAAGCATTTAATGAAGTATGGAATTATAGACAAGATGATTTCAGTTATGCTGCCAGGTATTTTAAGGTGAGTGAAATTGTGATCGCTCGAAGAGCATTAGATACTGGCAAAATCACAAAATCACAATTTTTTGATTTTTATGATAGATATTCCAATCGTGAGTTTACAAAAAAAGAAAGTCGAAGCTCTGGAGGTGATTTTTACACAACAACTAAGAGACGAATTAGTGTGACATTTGCCAGCTATGTGATTCATGCGATAAGAACTGGTAATTTACTTTATCGAGATGCTTATAAACTCACTGGATTGAAGGGCGATACTTTCGAAAAATTCTTTTCTAAACTATACTAGTCCCTATGCCTGTGTATGTTCTGGATAGTAGTTTTTTTATTCAAGCACACCGACTATACTACCCTATCGATGTGGCTACAGGATTTTGGAATAAGGTAAAAAAATTGGCGGAGGAGGGGAAAATTATCAGTATAGATAAAGTTAAGAAAGAACTTTACAATAAGAATGATGCTCTGGAAAAGTGGTGTAAAAGCAATTTATCAGGGGATTTTTTCAAAAACACATCGTTTATTATGAATGAATATAAAAAGGTTGTAGAGTGGGCGATATCAAAAAGAGAGCACTATTTAGCGAGTGCGTTAAATGAGTTTCTGGATGCTGATGAAGCAGATGCATTTCTGATTGCATATTGTCTTGTAGATCCAACCAACAGAATTTTGGTAACGCAAGAAATAAGTGAACCAGATAGAAGAAATAAGATCAAGATACCCGATGTTTGTATAGCTTTGAATATTTCATATGTGAATACAATTGAAATGTTCAGGGAATTAGGGGAAACATTTTAGAAAGAGAGATACTTCCTTAAAACAAAAATAAAATTCAGCATTCCGAGCTCCGCATCTCTTGACCAGTCTCGAGATAAATTTTTCACTTTAAAAGTTTTTGATTTACTCGGCAGAGAAGTAGCAACACTTGTAAACGAAGTAAAACAACCTGGTGAGTATGAAATTGAGTTTGATGCAAGTAAATATGGATTAAGTTCAGGTGTTTACATTTATCAATTAAAGAGTGGTTCGTTTAGTTTAACAAAGAAATTTGTATATCTGCGTTAGTTATAAAAAGATGCCATATTCCAAATAGAAATTATTTTCCAAAAAGCTAGCATCTTCCTCGAATAAAAAACATTCTATTCATTAGTCCTCTCTATGAACATTAATATTAAATCCTTCATTTAACATTTCTCGTTTATTATGATTTTCCATCTTGACCTTGATGCATTTTATATTTCTGTTGAGCGTATTCTTGATCCATCTCTCGAAGGGAAACCTGTAATTGTTGGTGGTGACCCGAAAGGGAGAGGTGTGGTTGCAGCCTGTTCATACGAAGCAAGAGAATACGGAATTCACTCCGCTATGCCCATCAGAAAAGCATATCAGCTGTGTCCCCATGGAATTTACCTTCGTGGTCATTACGACGAATATGTGCGATTTTCTCACGGAGTAAGAAAAATTCTGGAAAAACATTTTCCTCGAGTTGAACAAGCATCAATTGATGAATTTTATCTTGACTACACAGGTTGCGAAAGAATAAACGGGCATCCTTACTTTTTTGCTGCCAGAATTCAAACAGAAATCAAGCACGAGCTTGAGCTCCCATGTTCCATTGGAATTGCATCAAACAAATTTGTTGCTAAAGTAGCTTCCGATTATGCAAAGCCTGAGGGAATTACAATGGTAATGCCAGGACAGGAATCTGTATTTCTTGCACCATTACCCGTCGAAGCTATGCCGGGTGTAGGCGAAGTGATGAAAGAAGAACTTAACTCTCGTGGATTTTATACTATCGGTCAAATTGCTCAAACTCCAAAATCTTACTTCAGTCTTGTGTTTGGTAAATATGGCGAAGTATTACACGACCATGCATGTGGAATTGGTTCTACAATTTTTCAAATCAATTACGAACAAAAAAGTATTAGTCGAGAAACTACATTTCAAATAGATACCACTGATATTGAATTCATTGAGAAAACTTTATTTGAACTTGTTGAAGATGCTTGTAATGCTCTTAGAGCAGAAAATTTTATGACAGGTACAGTAGGAATAAAATTGAGATATTCTGATTTCGTTACCGTAACTCGGGCAAAGTCTATAAAACAACCAACCGATAACGATAAAGTAATTTATGCAATCACAAAAGAGCTTTTTCAAAAAGCGTATACTCGAAGAGTTTCAATAAGATTGATTGGGGTTCATCTCTCTGGATTTCTGAAAGCCATTGAACAGGAAAATCTCTTTCCAACTCGCGAAGAAAAAGAGAGAAAAATTCTTCGTACAATTGATAGATTGAAATCCAGATTTGGTGATGAGGTAATCAGTTATGGAGTTGCTTGAAAAATTTTGTTGATACAGCTAATTCTGCTAAAGCCAGATCAGTTGATGTTTTAATTCATAAATTTGAATAAAAAAGGAGAGTTTATGAAAAAATTATTACAAGAAGGATTTTACAAATCACCTCTGGGAATTATAAAAATTTTAGCCGATGAAAAAGGGATAGTAAAAATAGATTTTTCGAATAGCAAGAAGATAAAAACAACTCAAACAGATAATCGATTAATTAAAGATTGTATATCACAACTTGATGAATACTTCAAAGGTGAGAGAAGATCATTTCAATTGAGATTGAATTTAATCGGCACAGAGTTTCAGAAAAAAGTCTGGAAAGAATTGCTGAAAATTCCTTTTGGTAAGATGGTGAGTTATCTTGATGTGGCAAGAAAAATAAAAAATGAAAAAGCAGTAAGAGCAGTTGGACAGGCGATTGGAAAAAATCCTGTTTCGATTGTTGTACCATGCCATCGTGTAATTGGAAGTAACGGTGAACTCACAGGTTATGCCAGTGGATTATGGCGAAAGAAATGGTTGCTTGAGCATGAAGGTTATTCAATCTAGCGCTAAGATTAGATTGTTACTTTCAGTTAATTATCAAATCGGTTTTTCTGCAAAAAGTTAGTTATGGAAAACTCAATTTTCATCCCCGAGCCACTTAGCAAAGGTGATAGAAAAATTATTTTGTATACTGTCAGTCTGATTGTTTTTATGTGGGGATTAAGTCTTTATGCATATTTTTCGTTGCCTGAAGTTATTCCGGTTCATTTCAATTTAAAAGGTCATCCCGATTCGTACGGAAGCAAAATAATCTTTTTAACACTTCCAATTCTGTTGAGCATCGCACCATTACTATTGCTTTTAATTACACGCTGGCGATTTGCAATCATTAACAAATATCCGCATCTCATCAACCTGCCTGGGTTTTTTATGTTTGCTGATAAAATATCAGTACATCGAAGAAGTTATTACTTTAATCGATATTTCAGTGTTTTATTGAAATTTAATCTGTCGCTCACACTCTATTTATTGTGTCTTTTAATTATGATTTATTACTCTACAGTGAAAGGATATTTTGATACTATCGGATTGATTGTTTTTATAGTTTTTCCAACTTTAATGGTAATACCTTTATTCATTTCCCTGAGTAAAATTAGTACGGATATGAGAAAAGAAATAAGATCACAAAGCGGAGAGGTTAAGCTATGAAAAGAAGTTTTTATATCTACTTTGCTGGCCTGATTATACTATCAATTTTGATTTTAACTTTAATCATACATGTACCAATTCGAAACGCAAATGGGGAGGTAAGAAAAATGGCAAATTCAGAAAAAATTAAATTGCCGGATGTGGAACTTGATGGGAAGATTTCACTCGAACAGACTTTATATCAGAGAAGATCCATAAGGAGCTACAGTAGAGCACCACTTAAACTTAAAGAAGTTTCTCAATTATTGTGGTCTGCTCAAGGAATTACAGAAAAGAATTGGGGATTGAGAACAACACCATCAGCAGGAGCTCTTTATCCACTTGAATTGTATGTGCTTGCATCAAATGTTGAAAATTTAAGTTCAGGTGTTTATAAATATATTCCATTGGAACATACATTAGTCAAAGTTTTAAGTGGTGATAGAAGAAGAGAGCTTTATAATTCGTCATTGCAGCAGGAGTCCATAATTCAGGCACCTGTTGTTTTTGTGATCGCAGCAGTTTATGAAAGAACATCAATTAAATATGGTGATCGTGCAGAAAGATATGTTCATATGGAAGCAGGTCATGCTGCGCAAAATTTGTTGCTTCAGGCAGTAGCACTTGGACTCGGTGGTGTCCCTATTGGTGCGTTTTATGATGATAAAGTCAAATCAACTTTGAGTTTGCCCGCGAAGGAACAACCATTGTATATCATACCTGTGGGGAGAAAATAATCATTAGATATAATTGTAGTGGTGGATGGAAATAAGTTCATACGGATGTTCATCTTTGACATTTCCAGTATCGGTTGTCTGATTTCTAAATTTAATTTAATTCACCACTAAATTCACTAAGGATTCACTAAGATTGCACTAAGAATGAATTCTAAGTGAATTCTAAGTGTGTTTAAGTGTTCTGAGTGGTGAGTAAAAAATCCCATGTCCGATTTTTCGTTGAATGCTTGATAAACTATCTAATTTCTTACATTTGCAAAATTATACCACAATAAATTTTGACACCGTATAAAAATTGTAAATCATTTGTGCGATTTAGAAAATTAACTGTGAAAAACTCAAGGAAAAATAATGAACAAACTAAAACGAATATTATTGATTTTTCTGGGACTAATTTTTGTTGCACTTGGACTGATTGGCGTTTTTGTTCCGGGATTACCAACTACCATTTTCATGATTCTCGCAGCATATTGCTTCGTTCGAAGTTCAGAAAAATTGTATAGCTGGGTAATTAATAACCAGCTATTTGGTCAGAGAGTAAAACATTTCATTGAAACGAAGACTATCCCATTACGAGGAAAAATTTATTCGATTTCTTCGATGTGGATAATGGTCACTTTATCTCTAATATTTTTGAAAGTGAGTTTAATCATTAAATTCATGATATTTCTGCTTGCAATCATTGGTACTGTAGTTATCCTTTCATATCCAACTGCAAAAGATGTTTAAGACTTGAAAGTAAAAGGTGATTTGTTTTTTGTTCTTTTTTTAACTTTTTTCAAAAAGGAGGGGGATATAAAATGAAAAGGTTAGTGGTAATAATTTTTATATTAACATTGTCATGGGATTTATTTTCCCAGTGGATTTCCTTCGAATAATTATTCTTATTCATTATACCAGAACTATCCAAACCCATTTAATCCTGGTACCCAGATCAAACATTCAATCAAAGAAACTGGTTTAGTTACTCTTTAGGTTTATGATTTACTCGGTAGAGAAGTAGCAACACTTGTAAACGAAGTAAAACAACCTGGCGAATATGAAGTTGAATTCAATGCAAGTAAATATGGATTAAGTTCAGGTGTTTATATTTATCAACTTACATCAGGTATGTTTAGTTTAACAAAGAAGTTTGTATATCTGCGTTAATTATAAAAATATGCCATCTTCCAATCTGAAATTGCTCTAATTGTAGTGAAAATGTTTAAACAAATTTTCTCTTGTATTTTTATTTTTTTATCTTAGCTGAGGTTGGAGGAGAAAATTAGTCTGGAAAGAGTAAATGAGCTTCTTTCAAAGGGGGAAATTAAAATGAAAAGGTTTTTTCTGTTTTCAGTAGTATTAATTTTATTGCTTAACAGTTATTCGTTTGCCCAGGATGTTTCTGGAGGAATATCTACCTTAGATTACGGAATAAATTTATATAAATTAAAATTATTAAATGGTACAGTAATCAGGAGATGGGGGTGTGGACGCATTCATACACAAAGACTTGGTAATTATGATGCTCAATGGAATCTTACCTATCAACAAAATCAAAATGACACAATTCTGTTTGCTATTGCAAAGCGTAGTCCAGCTTGGGATCAAGATGAGACTTGGTGGGTTATTAATGGACCAAATTCTCCTTTCAATGGAAGTTGTAATTATTCATTAACTAAAAGCGAAGATATTATATTTTTATTCTATTATGATAACCCCAATCCATATGGTAATTTCGTTGGTGGGTATGCTTCAAATGGTCCTCCGGCTGCGTCACAAAATGTTCAAGCAACTACAATCGTTATAGGAGGCGAATCTTATGCAAAAGTTACCTGGAATTTGAGTCCTGAAGAGGATGTGAGTAACTTTCCGTATGGAACTTATCAATTATGGAGAAGGAAAAGAATTACCACATGGGAAGATTGGACACATGTTGCGACATTAGCTGGAAATGATTCCTCATACGTAGATCATCAGATTTACGGTGCCGGCTCAGGTCCTTATGATGTTGAATATAAACTCAAGGCAATTGATAGAACTAATCATGCTTCTGTATTTTCAAGCGTAGTTACACTAGATTGGGGAAATTCGATGCAGAAGAGAGGTGTTTTAGCAAGTAATTTAGAATATGAACTTTACGGTAATTATCAAAATCCATTTAACACGCAGACTAAAATACGCTATTCAATTAAAGAACCAGGAAAAGTGTTGTTAGTAGTTTACGACATCCTTGGAACACAAGTTGCTACACTTGTTGATGAAGTAAAACCTGCAGGCACATACGAAATAACATTTGATGGAGGCAATTCCCCGAGCGGACTCTATATTTACAAGTTAACAACTAAGGGATTTACTGCGGTTAAAAAAATGTTACTGGCGAAGTAATACGATAAAGAGCATCTATTACAAGATGTCCTTGTAATTATTATAGACAATGGAGGTGTTTTTATGAAGTCGATTGTAATGAATATATTGATAATTTTAACTTGTTTTACTTCTAACACATATTCTCAGTTATTTACAAATGTTTCGCAACAAGCTGGCGTTAACGTCTATGATGCAAGCCATATCGCAGTTGGTGACATAAATAACGATGGGTATCAAGATATATATGTAGCAGAGGACTTCTTTTTAGCATCTTGGGTAATTGATTACTTATTTCTAAATAACGGGGATGGAACATTTCGAGAAGTATATCTTGAGTCAGGTCTAAGAAGACATCGATTTCATGTGCATCATGTTGGTTTTGGTGATTTCGATAACGATGGTGATCAAGACTTATTTATTGGGAATGATACGATGTATATTAATAGTGGTAACGGTTTATTTACTCCTAAGAAAATCATAGAGGGGCTTAACTTCCCATACGACATTCTTCGTGGTAATTTTCCCATTGACATTAACAATGATGGATTGTTAGATATAGTTTCATGTTTTACTAGGCCGAATGGAGGTGATTCTGTATTCATTCTTATTAATCAAGGTGATAATACTTTTACGAAGATTAATATTCAAAACTTTAATGTACCGGCAGACGGAAGGATTGCTTGGGCTGATTTAAATTCAGACACTAAACTTGATTTAGTCCTCTGGCAGTATGATAGTATTTTAGAAAAATATTTTTTAGAATTTTATATTCAAACTGCCCCCATGACATTTATTCCACTCACCTCTGCTGGAAGATTTCCTAAGGGTTCTATTGGTTTTGGGGATATTGATAATGATGGAGATTTAGATTTTGCAATAACTAAACCATATAGCCTAACTGTGCCAAGTGATTCGGGTCTAATGAAACTTTATAAGAATAACGGAGATGGTACTTTTAGCGATATTAGTTTTTCCTCTGGTTTCTATCAAAGAAAAAAAATAGATTTTGGCGGACCTATAATGGGGGACTTTAATCACGATGGTTACTTAGACATTTATGTGGCTCAAAACACAATGAACGATTATTTATTTATTAACAATCAAAATGGAACTTTCACAAATGTATTATCAGATAGTTCAAATATGGCTTATGGTGGATACGTTGTAATATTAGACTATGATCGTGATCTTGATTTAGACCTCTATGTCAGTAACGAAATGGGTTCTCCTTTTTCTTCAGGGGAAAATTTTCTTTATCGCAACGATCTCTCGGATAATTATAACGGAACAAACAATAGTATAATTTTAGAATTTGTTGGAAATAAAAGCAATCGTAATGCTATCGGTGCAAGAGTGGAGTGCTACAGTCTTTCTGGTAGTAAATGTCTGACTCAAACAAGATATGTTGGCTTACAAATCACTGCTGGACAAAGCATGTTGCCAGTTCATTTTGGATTAGGTAGCTCAAATATTATTGATAGTCTTGTAATTTATTGGCCAAGCGGTATAAAGCAAATTGTCTATAACTTACCTGTGAATCAATACATTACAATAACTGAAGATACTACGCTAACAAATGTAGAAGATAAAACCATTGATAAAACCTATACTTATTTCCTAAGTCAAAACTATCCTAACCCATTTAATCCAACAGCGAGAATTAAATACTCAATCAAAGAGGCTGGATTAGTTACACTTAAAATATTTGATTTACTTGGGAGAGAAATAACAACACTTGTAAACGAACCGAAACAACCTGGTGAATATGAAATTGAGTTTGATGCAAGTAAATATGGATTGAGTTCAGGAGTTTACATTTATCAACTTACTTCAGGTGCGTTTAGTTCAACAAAGAAGTTTGTGTTTATGAAGTGAGATTTTAAGTTGTAAGTGAATATTCTTTCTTGTTCAATAAAAATGTAGCCTGTGAGTTAGATTGTTGAATTTGGGTTTTGTACAATTCTGTATTTGAATATTCAACTCTACTGGATTTGGTTAATTTGTTAGCATTTTTCTTTATCTTCATCTATGAAGAGCTTTCTTCGGTTGTATGGTTTTTGAATTTAATTTGATTCACCACTGAGTTCACTAAAGATTCACTAAGATTGTACTAAGAATGAATTCTAAGTGTCCTGAGAGGTGAATAAAAAAATCTTGTACAAAGGAAAAATCTTTGTGAACTTGGTGAACTTCGTGTGAGACAAGAAATAAAAAACCTGAAGGGGTTTAATATGAATAACCATATGAATTTTCCAAAAAATGTAGTAGCGTATGGCGATACGCCCCTACGGAATGTTGAATGAAATATTTTTTGTGTTTATAGGAATTTCAAAAAAATATTGGGGGCGTATGGCGATACATCCTTGTGGAGCTTGAAATAAAAAAACAATCTATCCTGCTATGTCTATGTTCGTACATTTGCATACTCATTCAAACTATTCATTTCTTTGTGGGGCGATCAGGCTCGAAGAATTAATACAAACAGCTAAAAAATATGGAATGCCTGCAGTCGCTCTGACTGATAAAAATGGAATGTATGGACTTATTGACTTTGCTAAACTTGCTCAGGAGGAAGGAATCAAACCAATTCTCGGAACAGAACTGGACGATATCCAAAATCCTGAATATAAAGCTCTGTTCCTTGCAAAGAATCGACAGGGTTATTCAGAAATATGTAAAGATATCACAAATCGTCAGCTGAACGAAAATTTTTCGCTTGTTGAAACGATAAAGAATCATCTAATCAAAAACAATCCTCATCTTTTCATTCTCATTTCTTCTATTAAATTACTCAAAAGATTAAAGCAAGAGTTTGGCGCGATTAATTATCCTGGACTTTATGTTGAGATTTTCACTGTTCCTCAGAAGAGTTCAAATTCACATGAAATCAGAAAATCAGCACGAGAACTTTTTGAATTTGCAAAAGAAAACAATTTACCGGTAGTGGCAACAAATCCTGTGTTATTTCTTAACCGGGATGATTATCTTCTTCATAAAGTTTTGATTGCCATAAAATTCAACACTACCCTTGCTCATATTGAATATCTCATTCAACAGAAAAATAATCTTAGCGAAACAGGAGAGAAAAATCTTAGAAACACCATACACAAATTTGCAGCTCTTAAAAACATTGGCGAGAAAATTTTGTTTGATCTTGGAGATGAAGAGAATTATTTCAAATCACCTCAAGAGATGGAAAAACTCTGGAGACAGATTCCTGAAGCAATTGAAAACACTTTACAGATCGCTGAAAATTGTAATGTAGATTTAGAATTTGGGAAATATAAACATCCAAAATTTCCATTACCGGAAGGGGAAACTTCATTTTCTTATTTGTGGAAAATTGCATTTCGTGGACTTGAAGAAAAATATAAACCCATTACCAGACAGGCTGTTGAAAGATTGCAGGAAGAGTTAAATGTAATTGAACAGTTAGGTTTTGCAGATTATTTTTTGATTGTCTGGGATATAGCTCGACAGGCAAAGCGAATGAACATGATGATGCTTGGTCGAGGTTCGGCTGCAAATAGTATTGTTGCTTATTGTCTTGGACTTACTCAAGTTGATCCGCTTGAGCACAATTTATTTTTCGAACGATTCTTGAATTTAGGTCGTGCTTCTCCACCGGATATCGATTTAGATTTTTCGTGGAAAGAAAGAGACGCAATAGTCAAATATGTCTTTGATAAATATGGTGAAGACCATGTGGCAATGATTTCCACGACCGTTACATTTCGTGCAAGATCCGCTTTCAGAGAAGTAGCAAAAGTTTTTGGATTAAGCAGTACTGAAATTTCTGAATACAGCCAATATATTCCGTGGACGAGTGCATTGAATCTTCCTGACTTAGCGGAGAAGTTCCCTGAGGCAAAACATCTTAAATTTGATAGTGAACCTTTGAAAACAATCGTCAATATTGCTCAGCGACTTGCTGGATTTCCACATCATCTGAGTATTCATCCTGGGGGAATTGTCATTTCACCCGAGCCAATTACAAATTTCACTGCTCTTGAATATGCCGAGAACAAGGGCCTTGGACTTATTATCACACAACCCGATATGTATCCAATTGAAGATTTAGGACTTGTGAAAATTGATTTATTGAGTCAGAGGTCTCTTGCTGTTGTGAAAGACACAATGCGAAAAATCAAAAAACATAATGACGAGGTGAATTGGTAATGTTGTGGTATGATATATTTATGGAATTTTCAAAAAAATTTAGAAGTGTGTGGCGAGGTACATATGTGATTTCGGTTGTTTGAGTTTTGGGTTTAATTCAATTCACCACTCAGTTCACCAAGGATTCACTAAGATTTCGCTAAGAGAAAATTCTAATTGGATACTAAGTGTTTCTGAGTGTCCTGAGTGGTTAATAAAAAAATCCTACACAAGGGAAAAATTCTTTGTGAACATTATGAGAGAAAAAAATCACGGAATGGTGTATTATGATAAACCTCTACGAGATATTGGATAAAATATTTTTTGCATCGTTATCATAAAAAAATGCATCAATAATCCATCGATAGGGTCTTAATTCCTCTTACATATGCTAAAAGAAACATCACAATTCCAATTAACAACAAGATTGAACTGGTTATAATAAACGGTGTATGTTGAACTTTAGTTGTATAAATCAGGCGATTAAACAAACCATCAATTGAACCAATCAAAATCACAACGAGCAAAATCAAATAAATCAAATTAAAAAGAAACGCAATAACAGAGCCTTGCGTGGATGCAATCTTGACCGGATTTTTCTCATTATAACTCACGAAATAATTCCCAAACCAAAAATTAAGTGACGAAAGAGTTAAAGTCACACTGAAAATATTTATCGAAGAGTAAAATCTTAATATCTCTGGAATTGATTTTGATAGATGAGAAAAATAATTCAAACTTTCTGCAATTATCAATGTGATTATAAAAACAGGTAGAAATTTTGCCATTACTATTATTGACGATTCAACCGGTGAAGTTCTTATTTTCCAGAATGCCTGTGCTTCAACACTCATCACAGGATAAATAAAACGAAGCGTTATTGAAGAAATCAAAAAGGAATTGAAAATGAAAACAGAAAGATATGTAATCGTTTGCAGGAAAGGTAGTGTATTTAATAAGTCAACTCGTGCGACACTGATTATAAAAATCACAATCAAAAACATAATCACACTCATATGAATCCATTGAGCAGGCTCACGAAAGAATTGATAAAATTCTTTCTTCAACAAAACATTCACAGGATTTTTGAAAACATAATCTTTCTTGAAATCAACAAACTTTGTGCTTTTCGGAAAAACTCTTTTGTATGTATTTCTAATTTCTCTATTTGACTTTAAATCCAGTGAGATGGAAAAAGATTTTCTGTAAAGTCTATTACCGATTAATATCAGGGAAATGAGAAAAGCAGCGCATAATAAATTCAAAATCAAAGCATAATTGATTGCAATCGAATGCTTACCTCTTACGAACCAGTAAAGCGATTCCATAAACCAGTGGTTTGGAGTAAAAATCAAAAACACAGGGTCAAGAAACGAGAAATTCAAATCCACATTCGGGTAATAACGCATCACTTCGTTAACGAGCTGTTTTGGATTAACATATTTGAAGAATCCAATCATAAGTGATACATAAAAAAACATCACAGAAAAGATTGTCCATCTAACACCAATTTTTCCTGCTATTTGAATGAGCAAAATCAAGAGCATAATTCCGAGAAATGCTGATGCGAAAACAAAAGGGAAAAAAACAAATAGAATAGCAAAAGGATAAAAATACCACTGTTGCTCAAAGTACCACCCATAACCAGATAAGATTGTGATTCCCATCAAAAGAAAAGTTGGACTGCTCAATAAAATGCTTTCAATAATTTTAAGTATGAAGAGATTTTCAAAAGTCAATGGTTTTGTTAGCAAATGATGGACTTCCTCAGATTTGAACAACATTGAGTAAGCCACAACCATGTTTCCTGCACTTACTGAGAGGAAAAAGACGAACAGAACAAGTGATGAAAAACGATGCAATAAAAACATCCCTATCTTAACATTTTCAAGTAAAAATTCAATCACATTATAAGTGAATGCAAAAGTTCCAATTCCAAAGGCAACGAAAACAATACTTGAAAGAAGTGAGCGTAACAGTTTACTTCTACTTTTTAATATGCCTTTATTATAATTGATGAACGATATGAATTTGTATTTAAGTATGTGCAGAAGCTGATTCATACTGGATTAGAAATTTTCTTTAAGGATTTCAACAGGAAGATATTGAAAATCGTTGAGCAAAATTTTTTGATCAATTGTTTTGTTAACCAATCGCCAGAGTATTGAACTATTTTTCATTCATTTGTTCTTTTATTAATTCTATGAAGAGCTGTTCGAGTTTTCCGTCTCGTTGTTCTTTAATTTGTTTTAGAAAATTTGAGTCGCATTCAAAAACTATTTTTCCATCTTTTATGATAGAAATTCTGTCACATAATTCCTCGGCAATTGAAAGAAGGTGAGTGGACATAAAAATAGCAACTCCGTTATTTGCTTGCTGTCGAAGAATTTTTTTTACCACAGCTGCACTGATTGGATCAAGTCCAACAATCGGTTCATCTATTACAATGACTTTCGGATTATGCAAGAGTGCAGAAGCAATTGCTATTCGTTGCCTCATTCCACGAGAAAACTCTTCTGTGAGTTTATTAATCCAATCACCAAGTTCAAGAATTTCTATTAGTTCATTGATTTTCTTTTCAAGATACTTTTTATCGAGCTCGTATAATCCACCACTGAAATATAAATATTCAAGTCCAGTTAATTTATCGTAAAGGAAAGGTTCATCTGGCACATATCCGACTAATCGTTTTACTTCAACAGGGAATTTTTGAATGTCTTTATTGTCGATGAATATTTTTCCTGAAGTAGGTGAGTATAAACCCGTTATCATTTTTATTGTTGTAGTTTTTCCGGCGCCATTTGGACCAAGAAATCCAAAAAATTCACCTGATTTGATTTCCAGGTTCAAATTGTCAACTGCAATAAAGTCACCAAATTTTTTTGTTACATTTTCAAGTTTAATCATATCCAATCTTTATTTTTTTTGATTATAATAATTTGAAACAGGAAATCCAACTGATAAAGTATCAATTAAAATTACACACAATAAAATTTAATTCTGTGTAGGAAGTTGACAAAGATTAAAGAATTCAGTATATCTTTCTAAAAATAAAGGAGGGTAAAAATGAAATTATTAATTAAAATACTTTTGTTGGCGATATTACTAACAGGGTGTTCAAATCAAAAATCAGTTGATCCTGCCATTGAAGATATCTCGGTTACTCCACCAGTCCAGCAAGATGAAATCGATTTAGTGGGTTCTAAAGACACCTAAATTTTATCTTTTGATGTTAATCCGGTTAGGCCCAATTACATTTTGGTTTCAGCAGAAACTGGATTTTTCCTGAGTTCAGATTATGGTAGAAATTGGATTCCTGTCGATAAAGGAGAAATGTCCACACCTATAACTATTAAATATTCTTATAAAAATAACGGAATAGCAATAGTAGGTAGTGCATATTATCTTCAACCTCGAAAATTATTTTTCATATCCACTGATTATGGTAGAAAATTTTATTTGATGGATACTACACTAAATGTTTGGCCACAACCAATGCCTCGAAAAGTTGAACTTGATCCACAAAATTCTGAGGTAGTTTATTTCCTCCTTGGAGATGAAGAGATTACAGAAACCCGTGAAATTGTTGTATCATATGATGGTGGTAAAACTTTAAGATATTTATATGATGAATCAAACTCGTATCTTGAAAATGTTTCGAGTTTACACGATATAAGTACTGACGGAAAAACAAGTGGTGTGATTATGGCTGTTGGTTTTAGCTATGATAATCATGGCTATCTGTTTATATCTAATGATTTTGGTGAAAACTGGAGTAAAAAGAAAGTAATGGATATGCTTGAACCTTACAGAGTTGCATGTTATGATAATATTATTCTTGTACATGATGTGAATAATTTAGCCTTAAGTTTAGACGGAGGCAAAAGTTTTTCTGCCGTTGATAAGAATCAATTTCAATATAAATCCTTCTCAGGTATTCTGGTAACATCAGATAAAAAACTCATTGTAGCAGTTAATGAAGGGCAAAAAACACTGCTGTATTATTCGAATGATCTGGGTAATACATGGAAATTGCTCAGTAGCGATAATGATGCGAAATCTTACAGTATTTGTTATGATAGTATGAATAAATTTGTGTATGTAGTAAAAAATAAGGATAATATGGGATTTTACAGATTAAAAATAAAAGATTAATCGAAGTAAATATTCGCATAGTTGTGTTGTAAAGAATTTGATTGCTTCTTGCAAACAAAGAGTGATATAATTTGAAGATAATTATAATAAATGTGCGCAAGTTTGATGTGGATACAAATGAGTCATGTGTTTAATTAAGTAGTTTGTACAGCGATGAGCGAAAACAAGTTAAAAAAATAATCGATTTATAACCTCCAAGTGATACATAACAGTTAATTAGATTCAAAACTCAGGGGTGCAAGATTTAGTTTTCAATATGATTAAATGTCTTTAAGTTTCCGATGATTTGAAAAAAACTATAGTGAATAGTTTTTGAATTAAAACCTTCCGACGCTAAATCTATTTCAAATTGAATTATTTAGATAATGAAAGAGAGCAACAAGTTATCAAAACAGATACAAACTTAAGGTATTCACTATGAACACATATAAAAACATTCAAAAGTCCAATACAGCTAAAATATTTCAATTATTCCCGGCAATTGAGAGAATAAAAGAATTTGATATTTACGATTTCAAGACCATCTTTAATGATGAGGAAACAAAACGGATAATTAGAGAGGGACAAACAATCGGATGTTTTTACATTGAATCGCCAGGCATGCGCTCACTACTCAAAAAAATGAAATCCGATACATTTGAAATGTTAACAGCCATAAGCTCTGTTATTCGTCCCGGTGTTGCTGAAAGTGGAATGATGGCTGAATTCATTGCTCGTCATCACAACCCGGAGCGCAGAAAATATCTTGTCCCCGAACTTGAACCTCTGCTGAAAGAAACTTATGGTGTGATGATTTATCAGGAAGATGTAATTAAAGTTGCTCATTATGTAGCCGGACTCTCGCTTGAAGAAGCGGATCTTTTGAGACGAGCTATGAGTGGTAAAATGAGATCCCACGAAGCTATGAGAAAACTTAAAGACAAGTTCTTTGAACATTGTTTGAAAAAATATTCCAAAGAAATTACAGCCGAGTTGTGGCGTCAGATTGAATCGTTTGCTGGTTATGCTTTCTGCAAAGCTCATAGTGCTTCTTTTGCTTTACTTTCATTTCAAAACGCTTACTTAAAAGCTCATTATCCTGCTGAGTTTATGTCATCGATTCTTACAAATCAGGGTGGTTACTACTCCGCTGCCGTTTACATTCAGGAAAGTAAACGATTGGGCCTCAAAGTTCTTCTCCCCGATATCAACGAAAGCGAAATTGAATACACTGGAAAAGATAACTGGATTCGCATCGGTCTGATGGCAATTAAAAACTTAAGTAATAACACAATGCAAAAAATTGCCGATGAAAGAATTGCCGGCGGGAAATACAAATCGCTGCGAGATTTTTTGAAAAGAACTCAAATTGGTTATGCCGAAGCAAAATTATTGATTCAATGCGGGGCTATGGATTCCATTGGTCTGAAATTGATTTATGATTTCAAATCATCAGATGAAATAAACATGCGTTTATCTTCTTTATCAAAATTGAGTCACACTGGTAACGAAAAAATTATATGTGAACAAATTGATGAAAACTCTCCGATTCTTTTCATTCGACCACTTTTAATGCGACTACTTGATATAGAATTACATCACAGAAAATTTTCAGACGCCAGCTCGCTTAATCTATTCGAAGATGATATTGAGTACTTGAAAGAATTAATTAAAACTTCTGGAGTTAATTCTATCAGAAGATATTCAATTCCACAAATTTGTAAGATTGAATATGAAACTTTCGGATACATGATAACTCGACATCCTCTTGAATTTTATTCAAGATTTATGAAAGACGGAACAATTGTAAAGGCATCTGATTTGTGGAAACATAAAAGTAAGAAAGTAAAAGCTCTTGGCTGGCTTATGACTTCAAAAAGGATCCGCACACGAAAGGGAGATATAATGAAATTTTTATCTCTTGAAGATTTATCAGGAACTTTTGAAGCTGTTATCTTTCCAAAAGAATACGAGAAATATGCACCTTACACCTTATCAATGGGACCATATCTAATCGAAGGATTTGTAGATAAAGAGTTAGGAGATACTATCACAGTCAAAAAGTTAACAATTTTATCCTCTCGACTTGCACTCAGAAAACATCAAATTGATGATGCAGAAAATATATATCACAATACTGAGACAACTTTACTCGAAGAATTCAAATTGATTGAAGATATTGCTGACGAAATGGTTTACAAACAGTTAGTGAACTTTTAATATGTCCTCGATTTTTCGATCATCGTTTATCGACCAAAGTGATAAATAAATGAAAGTTAAATCACATTTCCAATTTCTTTGACAGTTCACAATTAAATTAGAAGGTTATTTTTTCATAAATTTGTAAACAAATCGAGAGGATATTAATAATGAATAAATTGACGATAGAACAATTACAATTAAGAGGTAAAAAAGTTTTGATGCGTGTGGATTTCAATGTTCCACTGGATGAAAATCAAAATGTTACTGATGATACAAGAATACGTGCATCTCTTCCATCAATATTAAAAGTAATAAATGATGGGGGAAGATTAATATTGATGAGTCACCTGGGTAGGCCAAAAGGAAAGCCAAATCCCAAATATTCATTAAAACCTGTTGCTGAAAGATTAAGTCAATTACTTGGTAGAGAAGTCAAATTTGCTCCTGATTGTGTGGGAGAAGAAGTGAAGAAAATAGCAGATTCACTTCAGGATGGCGAAGTTCTTCTTCTTGAAAATTTAAGATTTCATGAAGAAGAGGAAAAGAATGATCCAGTGTTTGCAAAAAAACTTGCAGAACTTGGCGATTTATACATAAATGATGCCTTTGGTAGTGCACACAGAGCTCATGCTTCAACAGAAGGCGTAACGAAATATTTTACTCAGAATGCAGCTGGTTACTTAATGCAGAAAGAACTTGAATATTTATCAAAAGCTGTAGGAAATCCTGAAAGACCTTATACGGCAATCCTCGGTGGTGCAAAGATTTCAGGTAAGATTGATGTCATTCAGAACTTAATGAATAAAGTTGATAATCTTTTGATTGGTGGTGGTATGGCATTTACCTTCTTCAAGGCAATGGGACTCGAAATTGGAAAATCTCTCCTTGAGGAAGATAGAATTGAAATGGCTAAGCAAATTCTTGAAACTGCAAAAGTTAGAAATATTAATTTAATTTTACCCGTTGATGTTGTGATTGCTGATTCATTTAATAATGATGCTGTGACCGAAATAGTAGATGTTAATTCTATTAAACCAGATTGGCAGGGACTCGATATCGGACCAAAAACAGTTGAATTGTTCAAATCATATATAGAGAAATCAAAAACAGTTGTCTGGAATGGTCCAATGGGAGTTTTCGAATTCGATAATTTTGCTAAAGGAACGATTGAAATTGCAAAAGCTTTAGCTGAAGCTACACAAAAAGGTGTCGTAACAATTGTTGGTGGTGGTGATAGTGCAGCAGCAATATCTAAAGCTGGATTGGAAGATAAAGTTTCCCATGTATCGACTGGTGGTGGTGCTTCTCTGGAATTTCTTGAAGGTAAAACATTACCAGGTGTTTTTGCATTAACAGATGTTCAATGATTTGAAATTTTGATTGAGGGGTTTTCTACACAGAAGCCACACCCACCTCAAAATACCCCTAAAGCCCAAAATCCCCCTGATATGTGGCTTCTGTGTTCTTTTATATTTGCTAGAAATTTTTCCTTTCAGTAAGTTTGTAATGAGAATTAGCCATTTCCAATCGGAAGTGGCTAATTTTTTTATAACCATATCCAATTAGTAATTCAAACAAAATAAAGAATGAGGTTATTATGAATGACTACATTTATATGACACGAGAAAGATTACTCGAGCTTGAAAAAGAATTGAATGATTTAAAAATTAGAGGAAGAAAAGAAATCGCCCAAAAGATTGCTGAAGCTCGGGCACATGGCGATATTTCAGAAAATGCTGAATATGACGCTGCAAAAGAAGAACAGGGACTTCTTGAGATGAAAATCGCAAAACTTGAAAGTATGCTTGCTCGGGCAAAAATTATTGATACTAATTCCATTTCAACAGATGAGGTCAGAGTCTTAACGAAAGTAAAAGTCAAAAATCTTAAAACTAATAAAGAACAGATTTACCATCTTGTGTCACCTGAAGAGGCAGATTTTGAAAATGGCAAAATGTCTATTAACAGTCCCATCGGTCGACAATTATTAGGGAAAAAAGTAGGTGATATTGTCAAGGTAAATGTCCCTGCTGGTATGATCGAACTACAAATCTTAGAAATTTCTCGTTAAAAAAATAAATCTTAATATGATTAGAGTTTTTCTAATATTTTTGTGTGTTAATTTCATTATAAATGAAGGAATTACACAAAATTTGATTTCCGGTAAAATTCACAATCTTAAGAATCAAATTGAAAGAGAGTTAGAGAACTCAGGTGGGACTTTTGCTGTGGCCTTCCGTGAGGTTGGAAATGAAAATAATCAGCTGATTGTTAATGGCGATGAAATTTTTCACGCTGCAAGTACGATGAAAACATCCGTAATGGTCGAAGCATTTTATCAAGCTCGCGAGGGTAAATTTTCACTTGATGATTCTCTTCCTGTAAAAAATGAATTTAAAAGTATAGTAGACGATTCTCCATATTCATTAGATATTAAGGATGATGGTGATGACTTTATCTATACGTTGATTGGAAAGAAACGAAGGATATACGATTTAATTTTTGATATGATAACTGTTAGTAGCAATCTTGCCACAAATTTGTTAATCGAGCTCGTAGGGGCAGAAAATGTTACTTTAAGGATGAAGAATTTAGGATTAAATGGTTTAAAAGTGTTAAGAGGAGTTGAAGATATCAAAGCATTCAATTCAGGGTTGAATAACACTACAACAGCAATCGATTTGATGAGATTGTATGAATTGATAGCATTGAAGAAAATATTGACCGAAGAAGATTGTGATAAGATGATTCAAATATTACTTGCACAGAAGTTTAATGATAAGATTCCAAGATTCTTACCAGATTCAGTTCGCGTTGCGCATAAGACGGGTAGTATAAGCGGTGTTGAACATGATAGTGGAATAGTTTTCTTACCAGATGGTAGAAAATATGTTCTCGTAATTTTGTCGAAAGAACTGAAATATGTTGAAAAGGGAAAAGAAACTATAGCTCGAATATCAAAAACAGTCTATAATTATATGATGGATTGATATGAAAAAGAGAATCAATTCCTCGGTAATTCAAAAATCCCTGAAGTTTGTAAGAGAGCAGGAGCTAATAAAGAATGGAGATTCAATATTAGTTGGTTTTAGTGGAGGACCAGATTCTACTTTTTTACTCGTTTTTCTGATGACAATACAAAAGATTTTCGACATAAAAATTTATGCTGCCCATTTAAATCATCAACTAAGAGATAAAGAGTCTGACCTTGACGAAGAGTTTGTAAAAAAATTCTGTAAAGAAAATAAAATTGATTTATTTGTTGAGAAGAGGGATATCAAACGACTTGCACAAATCTCACGAAAAAGTATTGAGGAAACTGCAAGGATAGAAAGATATAAATTTTTTAATGATGCAGCAGCAAAATTTAAAGCCAGTAAAATTGCAACAGGACACACCTTAAATGATAACGCCGAGACAATGATTTTTAATTTTGTCCGTGGTAGTGGAGTCTCTGGTTTAAGAGGTATACCTATGAAAAGAGATAACATCATAAGACCTCTGCTCGCTATAACAAAGGATGAAATAATAGAATTCTTAAAAAGTGAGGGAATTGAATATCGATTAGATTCAACAAATCAAGATGAAGAATTTACTCGCAATTATATCAGAAACAAAGTTATACCTGTTCTTCTCGAATTAAATCCTAATTTATTTGAAACCTTATCAATAACAACACAACTTCTAACATTATTAGAAAAGTACATTCTTTCAGAAGAAGCCAAGTTTGATAAGTTATTTGTGTCGAAGAAAAATGAACGAATTCTTAGAATAAAAATTGAAGATGGTGTGGATTACAGAAACTACTTGATGATGGATCTAATTCGCAAAAAAGTGGAAGCGCAATTTAACCTTCAAATTGGATTCGAAAAGTCTAAAGAACTTATAAATCTTTTTAAACAGGATAAAGGCACTACCGTACAAATTAACGAAAAGATATTTGCTATTAGAGAAAGTAGTTCTATCATAATTTTACCCGAACCAGAATTTGAAGAAGTAAACATCACAGTTACTTATGATTCAAAGCTTCAGAAATATTACGGGAGTTATTTTGAATTCAAAATTGGTTCAGCAACAGTAAAGGAGGCAAAACTTTCTGATAACCCGATGGTCGAGTTTTTTGATGCTGATAAAGTTAAACATAAATTATTGCTTAGATCCTGGAAACCAGGAGATAAAATTGTTCCTCTTGGAATGAAATATTCCAAAAAAGTAAGTGACCTCCTAACAGACGCAAAAGTTCCATCTATTTTTAGAAAACAAATTCTGGTTTTGTGTGATGGGCCCGAAATTGTTTGGGTAGTTGGTGTTAGGCTTTCAGAAAAGTATAAAGTAACAGAATCAACCAAAAAAGTATTAAAGGCAAGAATTAATTATGATTTCGAAATTTAACGCAAAAGAAATAACTGTAAATGGTGAAACATTCGAAATTCTAATTGATGAACAGACAATACAGAAAAGAGTAGCCGAGTTAGGTGAGGAAATCAGTAGAGATTATGAAGGGAAAGTCCCCATCTTTATTGGTGTTCTGAATGGCTCAGTAATTTTCTTTTCAGATCTGATAAGAAACATTTATATCAATTGTGAAGTAGACTTTTTGAAATTATCAAGTTATGGAGACGCAAAAATTTCGAGTGGTAATGTAAGATTGATTAAAGAATTGAATGCCGATATTAAGAACAGAGATATAATTATTGTTGAGGATATTGTGGATACGGGTTTATCAATTGTTTATATGAAGGAATTATTGAGATCGCAGAATCCAGCGAGTATAAAAATTGTAACTTTACTTCATAAACCAGAAGCCACAAAATATGATATTCAACTAGATTATGTTGGATTTCAAATACCTAATCGGTTCGTAATTGGTTACGGACTTGATCATACACAGAAATACAGAAACTTAAGATCTATATACGCTCTTAAAAATTGAGAACGGAGATAATATGGACGATAGAAATATTAAAAATCAACCGAACAAAAAAGGAAGAAACGACGAAAATTTTGATTGGTCAAAGATAATGCGTGTTGTCTTTGGTTGGGGTGGTGTGATAATCGCTGCTCTAATCGTAATGCAAATGTTTCGCTCAGGTGATATGGCTGAGGTGGAAATAACCTTTAACGAATATCAGAGACTTCTTAATGAGGATAAAATTGAAAGTGCAGTGATTAAAAAGTCAGAAATCAATAATTACTATTTTCATGGCAAATTGAAAAAGGAAGAATATCTATCACTCAGTCCAAATCGTAAAGTAAAAACAAATAAATTTGTAGTATTCCTTCCAGAAGCTGGTTCACCTGAAAATATAAAATTATGGAATGAAAAAGGTATAAATTTCACCTTTGAGGAGAAAGACTCAGCGCTCTGGACTGCTTTAATGACACTTCTTCCCTGGTTAATTATTTTTGGATTGTGGGTATTCTTCATGAGAAGAATGCAAAGTGGTGCTGGTGGTACAAAAGGTATTTTCAATTTTGGCAAGAGTCGAGTTCGAATTTTTACGGAGAATCTTCCGAAAGTAACTTTTAAAGATGTCGCTGGATGCGACGAAGCTAAACAAGAACTTAAGGAAATAATCGAGTTTCTTAAAGAACCTTCGAAATTTCAACGACTCGGAGCAAGAATACCACGAGGAGTTTTACTGCTTGGACCTCCTGGAACCGGAAAAACATTGCTAGCCCGTGCTGTAGCTGGGGAAGCTGGTGTACCATTCCTATCAATTTCTGGCGCAGAATTTGTTGAAATGTTTGTCGGAGTTGGGGCAAGTCGTGTGAGAGATTTATTTGAACAGGGAAAGAAATACGCTCCATGTATAATTTTTATAGATGAAATTGATGCTGTTGGAAGACAAAGAGGAGCAGGACTTGGTGGTGGTCATGATGAAAGAGAGCAAACGCTAAATCAATTACTTATTGAGATGGATGGTTTCGAACCGAATAATGGGATTATTATCATCGCTGCAACTAATAGACCAGATATTCTTGATCCAGCATTACTCAGGCCTGGTCGATTTGACCGTCAGGTTGTTGTCGATCGACCTGATGTAAAAGGCAGAGAAGGAATCCTTAAAGTGCACACAAGAAAAATTCCTCTCGCTCCTGATGTTGATTTAGAAGTGATTGCTAAAGGCACTCCAGGACTTTCTGGAGCAGATTTAGCAAATCTCGTAAACGAAGCAACTCTGATTGCAGCACGTAAAAATAAAAAATATGTCGATATGGAAGATTTTGAAGAAGCTAAAGATAAAGTGATGATGGGAATGGAGAGAAAGAGTTTGATTATCTCCGAAAAAGAAAAGGAAATGACTGCATATCATGAAAGTGGACATGTCCTTGTTGCTAAAATGATACCAGAAGCTGATCCTGTTCATAAAGTAACTATCATTCCGAGAGGAAGAGCTTTAGGTGTTACAACATTTCTTCCAATTGATGAAAAACACTCTTATTCGAAATCCTATCTTCTTGCGATGATGACATATGCACTTGGTGGAAGAGCTGCAGAGAAAATCATCTTCAATGAACTTACAACTGGCGCTGGTAACGATATTGAGAGAGTTACTCAAATTGCAAGAAAAATGGTTTGCGAGTGGGGTATGAGTGATAAGTTAGGACCAATAGCTTATGGTAGTAGGGAAGAAGAATTGTTTCTTGGAAGAGAGATAACACGCCATCAAGAAGTTAGTGAAAAAACAGCTCAATTGATTGACGAAGAAGTTCAAAGAATAGTTAATGAATGCATGGAAAGAGCTGAAAAAATATTAATAGATAATATCGAAATTTTACATAGACTTGCAAAGAATCTTTTAGTCAGAGAAATCCTTGATAACGAGGAAATTGAATCAATAATTCGTGGAGAAGAACTTCCCCCCTTGAAAAGAAATAATCACGAAGAAAACATTCCTGAGCATGTTAAAAAACTCATGGAATTGAGAAAAGGAAAAAATGATGCCAACGAAGAGAATTCGCAAGCTCAAGATTCTGGAACTCCCGAAGGAAAATAATCATTTGATTCACGAAGCTGCCACAATAGATTATAAATATGAAGTTATTCGAAAACTTATCCATCTGAATTCATTATCGATACCTGTTATTTATTATCATATAGATAAACAGCTTGCATTATCAATTTTAATTCCTCTAACATTTGCTTTTCTTATCGTTGATGTCGTTAGATATTACAATCCACAGGTAGCTGACTGGTTTTATAGATTCTTCGGGTTTCTCTTAAGGAAAAAAGAAAAAGATGAGCAGAAAAAAAGATTAAATGGAGCTACCAATGTCTTACTTTCTGCTTTATTCTGCATGATTATTTTTCCAAAACTATTTTTTGTTACGGCTTTCTCAATCTTGATCATATCAGACATTTCTTCTGCATTGATTGGTAGGAAATTTGGGAAACGGAAATTTTTTGCAAAAAGTCTTGAAGGTGCTACTGCTTTTTTTATCTCAGCAACAGTAGTTGTTTTATTCACTCCTAAAGTTGAACATCATTATCTTGAATATGTGATCGGTATAATCGCTGCATTTTTTGGTGCAATTGCAGAAAGTGCTTCATTTGAGATTGATGATAATTTATCTATTCCTCTCACAATTGGAACAGTAATGTGGATTCTTTACTCATTATTGTTACCTCAAATAAATGTTTTTTATTACGGGTGAAGCTATGAAAAAATTATACTTTGTTCTAGTTCCAATTTTTTTGAGCTTGATTTATACAGGTTGTCAACAAAACTTGAAACCAGCAATTGGTAAAGAAGATGAAATTATTGTAGTTACAGATTCACTCAATTGGAATGATTATTATGATTTTCTTTCTGAAATTTTTGAAAAAGAGATAATTACTCCACAACCTGAACAATTATTCTATCTAAATAGGGTGAATCTATCGCAATTAAAAAAGTTTCAGAATAGAAAAAATATACTTATAGTTACTACATTAAATCACAACAACGAGGTGACTGATTATGTCAGATCCATCATTGATAGTATTGCTCTTAATTTGATATTACAGGGCAAAGAATTTGTGATTAAGAAAAAGAATGTCTGGGCGAAGGATCAAGTACTCGTCATACTTGTTTCAAATACTTTGGAGGAATTGAGGATAAAAGCATTCAAGGAAAAAGATAATTTACTATACTATTTTCAATCTGCTTCAGATGAAAGAATAATGAAAAATTTATACAACCCAACTTATGAGAAGAAAGATCTTGAAGCAAAATATTTGAAAGAGTATGGTTGGAAAATTTATGTTCAGGCTGATTTCCTTGAAGCTATTAATAACAGAGAAAATAATTTTGTATGGTTAAGACGCTCTCCAAATTCTGATATGGAAAGATGGATTTTTATACACTGGATTGATTCTGTAGATTCTCGGTGGCTTGTGAAAGATAGTGTGATTGAGATTAGGAATAGAATTACTCAAAAATTCTTAAGAACTACAGATGATAAAGCTTATGTGGAAGTAGCAAAAGAATATTTGAATCAAACGGAAGTCAATTTTAATGGTAAATATGCAATTTTTACCCAGGGTCTGTGGAGAATGAACGATTATAGTATGGGTGGTCCTTTTGTAAATTATATTTTCCTGGATGAAAAGAAAAACAGATTATACATGCTCGATGGATCAGTTTTTTCACCTCGTTATGAAAAGAAATCATTGATTCAACAAGTTGATGTAACTCTCAAAACTTTCAAAACTGTAGATGAACTTTCAAAAGAAGAAATCGATAAGTTGCTCGGGTATTTGAAAGAGTAAGTTTTTAAGAAGGAGAATGGATGCAAGTGATTATTAATAAAGACCGATTTCTTCGGTCTTTATTTTTTTAAAATTAAAGCACTTCCTTCGAGAATTTAGTTTTGAAATTTGGAGGAATAATAATTCTTTTTCCATATTATCAGTACCAAGTAATTTGAAATCTGATTTACTGGAAAAGTTTTAACAACTCCTGTGGAAGTTGTGTTTGAGGTGAAATCGAAAGTATTTTTTCTGTTAACTTTCTCGCTTCATCAATTTTATTGTATTTCAATTCATACATTGCTCTGTTTATGTGAGTAGTGATAACCAAATTCTTTAATGTCTCTGTGTAGTAACTATTATCGTTCATAAAGTTTATTTTGTAATCTTTCACTTTTAAGGGGACATAAATTGTATCTTTTGTAATTCTAAACATAAATAGTTCAGGAATAATTTGTAATGAATCCGGAAGGGTTAACCAACCATTTCGAATTTCATTACTCACCATCTCTGGAGTCAAATAAATCGTTCTTTCATTTAAATTGTTGATAATAAAACTTTGGATAATATTTCTGTAATATGTTTCCAGTAATTGAGGGTTATATTTTTGATTTCTCTCAAATTTCAATAACTCTGGTATGAAATTAACAATAAAGCTTTTCGATTTCTCATAAATTTCCGGGTAATTTCTTTTAATCTGATTAAAATACCAGCTTCTTCTAACCAGTTCTTTATCGATAATGGCAACATCTTTACGATAGTTTTCTACAAATTGAAAATAATATGAAGGTGAAATGAAAAAATCCCATAAATATGAAATTATGATTGAGTTATTATCTGCTGAGTCTAGAATTGATTTAGTGTAATCTTGGTATTGTGTATTGTTGCTTTGATCAACTCTATTATAATTAAAAATCATAACAATCAAGGGAAATACAAAAAATAGATATTTCAATTTCTGAAAATGATGGGTAAATTGCTCGTAGAGAAATAAGAGTCCGAAAGTAATTGTCAATCCAGTAGAAATAAACGCAAGTAGAAAATAAGAATCGATATCATTTATATCATAATTAATTGAATAAAGTACACATGTTACAAATAGAATGATTAAGAAAATCAGGACTTTTCTATTTTTTCGAGAGAGTTGAAAAATTCCGAGCAAATATAATATCAACCCAATGTAAGCAAATTCAGCCGGGAAAATGGAAATAAAATAATTGAACTGTTTAGAAGCTGATTCAGTGGAAGAAAAAATCCAGCTTTGGTATTGCCATCCCATAATGTGTCTCTTAAATCTTTCCCAATCGACAGGATTTCCCCAGTTGATATTTGGATTATTTGATGCTGCTAAAGGAAGATATATGTAAACAGTTAGTGCTATTAGAAAAGGTAACAACATGAACAAAATCAGCTTGAAAGATGAAAAATTAAATTTGTATTTATCGAAATATAGATATGCCATCGCAGGTAGGACGAGAATACTCGTCATGTGATTTGTAAATGATAGGCCCAGAACAAAAGCAAATGTCATCCATTCTTTTACCAATGTTTTTTTAGTTAAAATATCTTCAAGTGTATCTGTATTAAAATAAGCACGAAGAAAGAAAAATATTGAAGTCGAGATCAAAAGTATGTGTAATGCATAAACTTCAACAGAAGTAGATTGTAACCAGAATGTTTTTGAGAAGGCTGTGATTAATGTTGAAGATATTGCAATGATATTAATTACTTCATTATCAAATTGAGTTAGAATTTGTTTTTTCTTTTGCTTTTTTTGAAACTTTGTTTCAGTTTTTAGAGTGTTAAGTAATAGTTTGTTAATTTTTAAAACGAAAAATACTCCACCGAATGTATAAAGAGCTGAAAGAATATTTAATGCATGAATTTTTGAGGTGAAAAAAAATACTTTTGTGAAAAGGTAACCAATCAAAGTGAAAAGAGGATAGCCCGTGGGATGAGCAACACCTAAAATTGAAGCAACAGCTGCAAGCTCACCGGAATCAATTTGAACAACACCAGGAGCAATTGTGAATAAATAGAGAATCAATACAATCAAGGGCGATGAATGAATTAAAAAACTTTTTCTTATCATTTCAAAAAATTCCCGTGTTTAGTTGACGAGTTAATCTAATGTTTTCTTGTAAAATTTTACCTAAGTAATCATAAATAGATTCTGATTTTTTTATTCTAAACGATTTTCTAATATATTTTGAATCGAAGGTTCTGGCAATATCGAAATTGCTTTTTCCAGTTATAACTTCTATAGTTAAGATTAGATTGAAGAGAATTTTATAAGTCTTTTTTAAGGTTAGGTTAATTTTATTCCAACCAGCCTCATTAAGCTTGATTTCGTTCATACTTCTTGAGAAATCTAATCCGATAAAGTCTTTATTAAATCCATTAATTAGGATAAAATATTGAATTAAAAACTGTAAATCGAGAATTCCACCTTTACTGGTTTTAGGATTCAATGTATTTTGAATGAATAAAATTTTTTGTTCACGGATGTTTTCTAAATTCTTTTTTATCTCTTCTGAAAAAGATGATTTATCTAATTGTTGAACACGGGAGTGTAAAAAACTGTGTAGCTTTTCAAATAATAATTGATTACCTGTAATCAAACGCATCTTTGTATACGATTGGAATTCCCAAATTCTCATTCTTGTTTTAATGTACTTTTCGAGTTCTTCAATTGTCCAGCTCAATTTTGAAATACTTCCTTCAGGACGCAATTTCGAATCAACCTGGAAGAAATTGTAGAGCTTAAACTTATCACGAATTTCTGTTAAAACTCTCTGTGAAAATTTTTCAGCTTTAGAATCATCAATTTTGTTTGAGAAGATGAACAACATGTCAATGTCTGATTTAAAATGCATTTCCTTGTTGCCATAACTTCCAAGAGCTATGACTGCGAAGGAATCATTGTTAACCTGATAGTTACCTGCTAAACTTTCAGCAATGTTCTGGATAAGATTATCGATGAAAGCCACTAATAACCGACTCACCTTTTCACTATCGTATAATTTGGTGAAGAAATTAAACATTACATGAAAAATAAATTGTCGAACTATGTCGTCTGTATAATTTTTTGAATCTTTTGGTAATTCGATATCCCAGTTGAGTTGTCCCGAGAAAAAATAGTCGATAATTTTTTTATTTGATACAAGCTCCTGAGTTAATGGTTCTGATTCCTCAAAAATTTGAATCACAATCTTTAACAAGTTCTCATTAGAAATCAATTCCCTGAACTGATATGTTGAATTTATATTTAATATCAATTTATACAGGTTCTGAACTAATCTTAATGGTTGTTTAGACTTATTAAGAAAGTTGATTAATTTGATTTTTAATCTGTCAAATTCTTCATTAGTATTAAGTATTGAGTATTTTGGTAAGCGTTCTTCTAAGATTTGAACAATTTGGAGGTATCGTTTAAATATTTCTTCATTTTTCCTCAAGTTTAATTTAAATGAATAATCTTTTTTAAGATTTTTTTTATTAATCTGTAAAGTTTTGTTATAAAATTTTAAGATTGTATTTCTTATAGAATTCAGATGTCTTTGGAATTCATTTTTATTCTTGAATTTCAGATATCGAATTAAGTTCTCACTCTTATCCTTATCGGTCGGTAAAATATGAATCTGTAGATCATCCATTAGTTGTATAAAGTTTTCGATTCTACGAAGAATTTTGTATGAGTCTATAATTTTTATTCCAGTTTTCGAATCGATTAGTTTGTTATCGATTAGAGTTTTTAAGGCGTTGATTGTATTTGGAGTTCTTATTTCTTTAATTGTACCACCATGTATTAATTGAAGTGCTTGGACTGAAAATTCCACATCTCTTATTCCACCACTAAAATGCTTTAAATTCAAACTGTTTTTCATTGTGTCGAAGGTTTTATTTTCTAAATACATATTCCTGAATCTTTTAATAAAGATTTGTGGAGGTTCAAGAAAAGTTCTCGGGAAGATAAAATTTTCAAGGGATCGATAAAATTTCTTAAATAGTTTTTCACTTCCACTCACAAAATTCATTTTCAAAAGCATTTGACGTTCCCAATCTCGTCCATAAGTTTCATAATAGAGTTGATAATAAGAGATAGATCTCGCAAGAGGTGAAAACTTACCATCGGGTCTTAATCGAAAGTCTATTCGATATAGTGGGGTGCCATATTTGGGATTGCTACATAACTCGATAAATTGTTTAATTACTCGATCATAAAATTCGAGTATGTCGGTTGAATATTTTTCTATTGGATTATCGTAGACGCAAATCAGATCGACATCGCTACTGAAGTTCAACTCATTACCCCCTAATTTACCCAGAGAAATCAGTGCATAATCAGGAATTTGTTCTAATGTACTTTGATCTCTGATACTTTCATAAGCAAATTGAAATGTTTTATCCAGAATAGATTTGGTGAGAAAAGAATATTCAGCCATTGTTTGCTCGATTTCAGCGAAATTTAGAATGTCTCTTAATCCAATTCTCAAGATATGCAATCTTTTAAATCTTCTAATGCTTCCTATTTTTTTGTCAAACGAACTGAAGATTTGTATTTGTTGGATGAGTTCGTTATTAAAATCATCATAAGTAAAATCTTTATTTAACTCCCCACTTGATAAAAATCTCGTAAGGAATTCCGGATTTCTTACCATTATATCAGTCAGATAATTACTAAATGCTGCAATTTTTAATATGATCTCCAGATAAATCAAAAATATTTCCGGTGTTTCGATGTAAATAGGTAAGTAGTAATCATTCTCTAATATTCGTTTCAAATTGCTTAATACTCTTTCGGTAGGAGAAATTTCCTTAAGAATTTGATCAATTTGATCGAAATTTATGATTTTTTTATTTAGTAATTTAGATTGAATAAGTTTATACAGGTAAATTCTAAGTTTCTGGTTCACTGCATACAAATTTAATGAATGTGAAAAAAAGAAAATTTAGATTGTTGATTTTGATAACTCAATTAGGAGTTATGTTTACTAACTCTCTCGGAAATGTGTGACAACAGCTGATATTTCAACCGGAAGAAAAATTTGTAGATTCAATCCCGTAAGAATTTTTTCAATGATAATGAATTCAAGATTTTAAAGAATGATATTTAAGTTGAGGATTTTTTTTAGTTAACATTAAAGAATTTGCATACTATTTTTTAACAGTTGGTTTGAACGAAAATATTTCAATGTAACGATTGGGTAAAGGTATATAAACTATTCGACATGAAATTTTGAGCGTAAATAAACAAGTGAAAACTATAGTTTTAAGTTAATGGAAATGAATTATTGTATTATTATTCAAAATATCATTAAATCGAAATACTCCTGTTTAAAAAATATCATGACGTATTCAAAATCTGATGAATTCATTAGAATGATTAAATATCTAATCGAATTAAATTTGCTATGTTCAAATATATATTATTCATATAAAGGTTTATGAGATATTTTTTAGCAATCAGTTTTCAGAATCTGGTAATAAGATTAGTGACTTCCCTTTCCATATTTTTGAAGGGTCTAATTTATAATTCTTAGCATATGATGATTTTAAGTAACCATATTTATTAGCAAGAGCAATTACAACATCATCCTTTTTACTATTCTTCTCGAGATAATCTCTAATAAATTGTCGTTCCTCAATGGCTCTTTTACAAGTACATTTCTCAAGTGATTGTTCACCACAATTACCACACGAACAAACAAATTTGGATGCAATTTCATAAACCGTCGCTTCAATAAGAGGATTTTTGCTTTTACTTTCAACAATAGAATTAGAAGGAATTTGAGCACGGGTTAAAAAGTCAATAGTAATAATCGTGATAAAAGAAATTATTATTAAAACGAGGGTAATTAAGAATGGCTTAAGTCCAAAGCTTTTATTTCCCGATGTAATTTTTCTTTTACGATTTTTTTTGTTCTTCGAAATATATCCTGTGTGTTTTTGTCTAAATTTTCTACTATGGACATTCTCAGTTGTATTAAAAAGTTCTCCGCACAATAAGCAGTATTTATATCCTAATTCATTTTCTGCACCGCAAGATTCACAAATGATTTTATACGGTTTGTATTCATTAACTAAGATATTTCCGCAATTTGTACAAAATTTATTCGAATCTCCATTTTCAATGCCACATCTATAGCACTTCATAAATTGCTCTCTAAATGAATTAACTTATTAGCATTAAATTCTTAGAACGCTGAATTATTTCCAAATGCATTTGTTAAAAATTATTATTTAACTTTAAACCCATGTTTAAGTAAATTTTCTTTAGCTTTTTGAAGAGTTACTTCTTTTAATTTCATCCCACATAAAGGGCATTTATC
>FWPU01000321.1_pt1 | contig 155183 bp, 122 predicted proteins | sample 2228361 | NCBI WGS metagenome assembly FWPU01 (sample SAMEA103939777, study PRJEB20133) | metagenome | reverse complement strand
TCTGGATCTGGTTGCTTGATCCTCAGTATGGATTAGTCAGCTACCTGTTCCGTTTCCTAGGTCTTTCTGCAGTGAACTGGTTGGGGGATCAGAGGATTACCAGGTATGGTTTTTCTTGACTGGGGTTCGTGCAAATGGCATAGTTACTTGCAAGATGGCATCCGGTAGAATATTTCTGACTCGATACTGGCAGATTGTTTTACCCAGAGATAAAACAGAAAACCTGGTAATGGTAAAGAACTGGCAAAATTCTCTAGGCAAATAGCTCCCAGGGTTATATAGCAAGTTGCTCTGTGTACACCAAATATTTGTGATAGCACTACATCCGGCGACCCGGGCATACCGTCTCCATGATTCGCATTGTTCATGCCTGGTCATCCAGTGACAGATGAAGACACCTGAAATCTAAAGGAGGGAGGAGGAGGGAACTATCTTATGCATTTCCCAGTTGCTGATATACAGATCAGTCCTTTTATACCACCTCTAGTCGCTTTCCTGATCTCCTTATTTACCTCGATGAGTGGAGTATCAGGGGCTTTTCTCCTTCTGCCTTTTCAGGTGAGTATCCTGGGATTCACGACCCCCGCGGTTAGTGCAACCAATCAGCTTTTTAATATCATCTCCATTCCCAGTGGTGTATACCGATATATTCGGGAAGATCGTATGGTCTGGCCCCTGGTATGGATGGTAATTATTGGTACCTTGCCGGGCGTGTTCCTGGGGGCTATAGTACGTATTCGGTTTTTACTCATCCCCAAAAATTTTAAAATATTCGTTGGGCTAGTATTGCTGTATATCGGTCTGAGATTATTGAAGGATATCTTTATAAAGAGCTCAAAAGAGCATGGAGCTTTTGCAGAGGAACCATTACCAGAACTTCGCCCGGAAGATAAATCTTTGTCTTCCCTCCCTTCCAGACAGAGGACATCATCCAGAGTTACTCTACAGGAGTGGAATTTAATGCGGATTGTGTACGACTTCTCTGGTCAGACCTTTGAGATAAGTGTTCTCGGTATCCTGGCGGTCAGTTTTGTGGTGGGTACCGTGGGGGGAATTTATGGAATAGGAGGAGGAGCGATTCTCTCCCCTCTCCTGGTGAGCGTTTGGGATCTTCCAGTGTATACGATAGCCGGGGCTGCCTTGATGGGTACCTTTATTACCTCCTTTGTGGGAGTCCTGTTTTATCAGGCTCTTGCGGCATGGTACCCCCAGATGGCGATCTCTCCAGATTGGGCTCTGGGGATCCTGTTCGGTTTGGGTGGTTGTGCCGGGATGTATTGTGGGGCAAGATTACAGAAATTTGTGCCAGAAAAAATTATAACCGGCATACTGGTGCTATGCCTCTTTTTCACCGCCGTGAAATATATTCTCGAGTTTTTTGGGTGACCTCGTACCTACTGAGAATGCCGAAAAGACAGAGGTCTTTCGATTCCTCAATGCCTGCCATTCTATGAAGTTTTTAGATCCGTATATTTCACTTACCCTCTCCAGAGACCAGTCGTACCAATTGAGTGGAAGAAACGCGTCACTAAGGCGTTGTCAGGAGACCTCTTTGAGCCTATATTAGGGCAGGGCTCTGGTCTGTAGCGGGCGAGACGTCAGTGCTCCCAGGATAGCGATATTTCCCCATCACATTTCTACTACTAAATCTCTCTGGGATATACATTAGGTGCTCACCTATCTAAGTCATTGGGTCGAGTGGAGAGATGGATTTGGGTTTCCCTGAAGGGGATCAGAGTCCCTGCATTGCTCTCCCCAAGTTGAGAAGGAGCACAGATAGCCATGGAGTATGTAGATGCTGGACCATTACAGGTTTCTACCCTCGTATTAGCCCATATGATCAGCGAGTTTTGTGGCAAGTGCATAGTGTTCGATATTGCAAACGGCAACAAGATAATGTACGGTATCTGCAGTCTGCTATGACAAAACGGACGAAAGACTCAATAGGGAAAATCTGATAGGGAAGGAGAATGACATGGGGCACCGTTACGCTTTCCAGGAAATAGGCAGACTACCTGCACCAACCGATAATGTGGCGATTGCAACTAGACGTATAGAGGCTGGGGCAGAAGTATTGTATCAGGAGAATTGTTTTGCTATTTCCCATACGATCCTCGAGGGGCATCGTTTTGCTATTGCCCCTATTGCAATAGGAGAGCCCTTACTGTCCTGGGAGTTGCCTTTTGGTATTGCTATCGCTGCGATTCAGCCCGGGGAATATGTCTGTAATCAAAAAATACTGGAGGCCCTCGCTATCCGGAATGTAGACTTTGCCCTCCCTTCTCGTCCTAACTTTCGCGATAAGATGGATCGGTATGTTTTGGATGAGAAGAGTTTTCGACCAGGAACACAAGTGCCACGGTATGCTCATGAGCGGTTTTTTCTGGGATATAAACGGGAAGGTACACGTGGAGTTGGTACACGGAATTATATCGTGATTATGGGAACGACTTCCCAAACCTCGAGCTATGCCAGAGCCCTTGCCGAGCGTTTTAAAGGAAGGATGGTACACTATCCGAATATTGATGGGGTAGTCGCCGTTACCCATACTGAAGGGAGTGGAACGACCCGTCCCAATAATCTCGATTTATTACTCCGCACCCTGGCTGGTTTTATGGTGCATCCAAATATCGGAGCGATCCTGGCTGTGGATTATGGGACGGAACCGGTCACGAATCAGATGCTTCGGCAGTATATGGAACGACACGAGTATCCTCTTGAGCATGTCCTCCATCAGTTCTTTACGATCCGAGAGGGGTTTCAAGCAAGCCTGGATAGAGGAGAGCAGCTCGTCCAGGGATGGCTCGATCCGGTCAATGCGCTAGAGCGAACGGAGCAATCGGTAGCCAATTTAAAAATTGCCCTGCAGTGTGGTGGCTCAGACGCCTTTTCGGGGATCTCGGGTAATCCCCTGGCAGCCTATGTGGCGAAAGAAATTATCCAGTATGGTGGAGCGGCGAATCTGGCGGAAACGGATGAACTGATTGGTGCAGAACCATATGTTTTGCAAAATGTTAAAGATCTGGATACTGCACGAAAATTTCTGGACACCATCGATCGGTTTAAAGAACGGGCGAGCTGGCATGGCCACACTGCGGAAGGGAATCCCTCGGGGGGGAATAATTTCCGTGGGTTGTACAACATCGCCATCAAATCAATTGGCGCAGCCATGAAGCGGCATCCAGCGGTCCGACTTGATTATGTCATCGAGTACAGTGAACGGATGCTCGAACCAGGTTATTATTTTATGGATAGCCCTGGGAATGATCTGGAAAGTATCGCCGGACAGGTAGCTTCTGGATCCAATATGATCTTTTTTGTCACTGGCAATGGATCGATTACCAACTTCCCCTTTGTACCGACCATCAAAATTGTGACCACTACCGGGCGATACCATTTGCTGAAAAAAGACATGGATGTCAATGCCGGGGCCTATCTCGATGGCACCCCGATGGAGGAATTGGGAAAAGATATGCTGGACCTCACCATCCGGGTTGCTTCGGGAGAGCGCTCCGTGGGAGAAAAAGCCGGACATTCGCAGGTCTCCATCTGGCGAAACTGGCGCCAAACCGATGCCAGCCAGTTAGCGAAACTCCTGGCCATCAAGCCACCGGTTGGGAAACCAATTCCCATCAAAGCTCTTCCCTCTTCTAGACGTTTTACCTTTCAGGCTATTCACACCCCGGCCGGGTATCGAAGTGATCAAATCGGCCTGGTGTTACCTACCAGCCTCTGTTCTGGGCAAATTGCTCAGTTGATTGCAGAGCGACTCAACCAGCAACAGCTCGGGTATGAACAGGGCCTCTCCCGTTTTGTTGCTTTAGCGCATACCGAAGGGTGTGGTGCTTCCAGTGGCAGCTCCGAAGAGATGTACACTCGGACCCTGGTTGGATACCTGATTCATCCTATAGTCGCCTGTGGTCTCCTGCTCGAACATGGTTGTGAAAAGACTCACAACGATTATATCAGCAATGCTTTAGCCAAACAGGGGATCAGTCGAGATCGATTTGGCTGGGCCAGTGTGCAGTTAGACGGCGGGATCGAGGCGGTGACCGAAAAAGTAGAACACTGGTTCCAAAGAGCGGTAGCTACACTGGGCCCCCGGCGTTATGTCGAGGTGGGAGTAGAGCATCTGCAAATCGCCCTGACCGCCACTGGATCAGTCACGGACGAGGTAGCTTTGAGTTTTGCGAATCTCACCAGCACCCTCATAGGGGCTGGAAGTACGGTGATTATTCCAGAAAACGCCACCTTTTTGTCAGTTCCTTCCTATAGAGAACAGGTCTTTGAGGGACACCAGATACGAAATACTTTAGCCTACGGACAGCGGGTTACCGAACCCGGATTGCATATCATGGAGGCGCCCACCGATCACATCGTGGAGACCTTCACTGGCCTGGGAGCAACGGGAGTAGATGTGATAGTTACCCATGTAATGGATTCCCCCGTGCAGGCACATCGCATGATTCCTGTACTCCAGGCTACGACGGATACTGCAACCTGGACTACTTATCAGGAGGATCTGGATATTCTTCCAGCTCAGAGAACCTGGACTCCGGAACAACTTGCACTGCAAATAATGGAATCGATCCTGCAGGTGGCTTCACGGCGGTATATTCCAAAACTTTTTGGGAAAGGAAACACCGATTTTCAATTTACCCGGGGACTCTTGGGGATTTCGATGTAAAAATATGAAAGCATTCTCAAACCTTGTAGCAGTCTTCTCGTAAGAGAGGTTCAGGGACAGACATCTTCCTTTCTGAAGCAAAGGGTTGTCCTTTTGCCCTCTCCCCAAAGGAGAGGAATAGAGAACTTTCCTATTTGAGGGAAGAAGGAGTGCAGGTTTCGTCGAGTGTCTCTGTCCGACCCCTGAAGTAAGAGAGGAGTGGAGGAGGAAAGGATGACGGTAGAGATCGTCATTGTATTGGCCCTCATCGTGGTTGCCGTGGGGCTTTTTGTTGCCGAAACCCTTCCCGTTGATCTGGTGGCACTTATCGTAATGTCTCTGTTGCTGGTAACCGGCATCATTTCACCAGAGGAAGGGATCTCCGGCTTTAGCAACATGGCCACAGTAACAGTTGGTGCGATGTTCATTCTCAGCGCCGGTTTGTATAAAACCGGTGCGGTAAACAGGGTAGGAACTGCTTTTGTTTATCTGAGCCGATATGGTTTTGCGCTGACGTTGATCGCCATGATGACTACCGTCGCGCTGGTATCGGCCTTTATGAACAACACTGCAGCAGTAGCTATTTTTTTTGCCCATCGTCCTGAGCATCGCACGGGATACTGAGGTCAGCCCATCAAAACTCTTAATGCCACTCTCCTTTGCCTCTATTCTCGGTGGAACCTGTACTCTGATCGGTACTTCCACCAATATCCTGGTGAGTTCTATTGCGACTCAGTACGGACAACCTCCCTTCGCTATGTTTGAATTTTCCATGCTTGGTTTGATCTTCTTTGGGATAGGCATGCTCTATCTCGTTACTATGGGGATATATCTTATCCCAAGTCGCCGAACCGCAAAGGATCTTACGCAACATTTTGAGATGAACCAGTACCTTGTGGAGATTGTCTTGCTCCCCGAGTCAAAATCAGTTGGAAGACCTTTGATGGATTCGGCGCTGGTGCATGATTTAGATCTCGACATTCTGAGTGTGGAACGGAGAGGAATTTTATGTGCTTTGCCTGGACCTGATATGATTCTGGAGGTCGAAGATGTGCTCTGTGTCCGTTGTAACATGCGAAAATTGCAACAACTCCAGGCTCTGGAAGGTATTGTATTACGTTCAAAACTCAAATGGCAGGATACAGATCTCGAATCAGACCAGGTTCTGCTGGTCGAAGCCATCATAGCCCCTAATTCCGAGCTGGAAGGAAAATCTTTACAAGAAATGCGTTTTCGGAATACCTTTGGCGCTACTGTGCTGGCGATCCGTCATCATGGAGAAATCGTCCATGAAAATCTGAAAAATATGCCACTTCGCTCCGGGGATGCCCTGTTGATCGAGGCCAAACGTGACCGGGTGGCTCAATTACAACAGCATCCCGCCTTTGTGATGGTAACCCCTCTCGGTGGGCCAGAATTTCGTAAGGAGAAGATAGTTCCAGCCGTATTGATTATTGGAGGGGTAGTGTTGAGTGCAGCTCTGAACATCTTTCCCATTGTGGTGAGTGCCATCGTGGGTTGTGTGTTATTAGTACTTACTGGATGTCTCAATTTGGAAGAAGCGTATCAAGCGATCGAATGGCGGATCATCTTTTTGCTGGCGGGAATGCTCACGCTGGGAATTGCCTTAGAAAAAAGTGGAGCGGCAGCTTTACTTGCCAATCTATTGATCTCCGGAGTGGGGCAATGGGGACCGATTGCGGTGATCTCTGCCTTCTTTCTCTGCACCTCACTTCTGACTGGAGTGATGTCAAACAATGCCACTGCTGCATTGCTGGCCCCGATTGCGATTGTCACTGCGGATACTCTTGCCCTGAATCCACGTCCCTTCCTGATGACGGTCATGTTTGCCGCCTCTTGTAGTTTTATGACTCCTCTGGGGTATCAAACAAACACGATGGTCTATGAAGCAGGAAAATACACCTTTGCTGATTTTCTCCGGGCGGGAACTCCGCTCAACCTGATTCTTTGGCTTGTGGCCACTTTCCTTATCCCGCAGTTTTGGCCTTTTTAAGACGATGATCTGGTCTTCTCATTGGTTCACACACCGGTTACCTGTTGTTTAGTAAAGACAGGAGTGAGAACATGACAAATATCCGCTTACAGATGGTCTGCAAAAAAGAAGCTCAAAATGGTCGAAGATCAGGGCTTATTTCTATAGTTTTAGCCATTTTAGGATTCGGATGGTGTTTCTTACTCCCCCTCTCCCAAGCGGAGCAATTCTCCGAGTCCCCTCCTGCACTGGAGATCAGCGAAAAACAAGCCATTCTCCGAGCAATTCTGAGCTCGATAGATCAGCTCGAACAAGAGGTAAGGGTCAAACAGGAAGAGTTGCGTAGTCCACGTGCTGAAGGCCGTCGTGAAGAACTGATTCAAGAAATCAAAGAAATCGGAAATAAACTCGGTGAATTGCGGAGAAATTTTAACGAAATCGCCTCTGGAGTAGATCCTGCTATCTTTTCCGCGTCTGAAGAAGTAGAGATTAACTGGACAAAAGAGCTCAAAGAACTCTTGAGACCGGTGATCAATGAACTGCGAAGACTGAGCGCTCGACCCCGTGAAATTGATCAGCTCCGGACAAAGATTGCACGCTACCGGGAACAACGTCTGCAAGTGGAAAAAGGGTTAAACAATATCCAGGAATTAGCCAAGCAGACTTCTGATCCCGAACTCGTTTCTCATCTTCTGCAACTGCAAGAAGAGTGGCAAGATGTTTCTCTTAGGTATCGTTTGGAATTCCCGGAATGCCCTTTCCCGGTTCTGGAATCAGGGGATGCTTCTGTTGAACGTAGGACCGGTACGCGAAGGGGAACGGATTATATACAATGGTGTCCCCTGGTTAGTCCGCTCTCTCAACTTCTACACTCGCTTGGTAAACCCTGAACTCGTCGGAGGAGAGATACGTTTGCCGCTCCACTACCTGCTGGAAATGCACTCTCGTCCTTTTAAGCCGGATGAACCCTGGTTTCCTACTCGAGAGGGAGATTGGGTCATTCTGAACGATCAAACCTTTGGGAAGGTAATTCTCCAGACTCCGGAGATCGTCAGACTTGTGCTCCTTGGAGGAAGCAGGAAAACCTACAATACTCCAGATTTTCTTGCGCAGAATCCGATGGTTCTCTCTACCGGCTTTCGTCTTAGCGTTCAGTTCGGCATTGACTATCAACATCAGGCGCTTATCACGCACGATATCCCAAAGAAAATGGAGCGAAAGCTTCGCGAACAGCTTCAACATGAAGGGTATGGGGAAGATATTGAGAAGATCACGGTGGAGTTTGCCGAAGCCGGTGCTTCTGCCCTTAACCTGCAGGTAAACGCCGATTTTTCAGGAAGAGTCGCCTCAAGCCACTGGGTCCTCAGCAGAGCCATCCAGCGGATTTGTGTGGAGGCCTGTAATGAGTATGGCTGGGTTATTCCTTTTACCCAAATTACCCTTCACATGGCCCCATCTTCCCAAACCGATTCCCTTACTCCACGCGATGGCTCTGCTCTACAGGAAGAAGAGAGCTAGGGATGAGTCATCCGTTCCGGTACTACGATTTGATCGAACTCTTCAGCGGTGAGAAGACCTAATTTCAGGGTAGCTTCCCGCAGGCTAATCCCTTCTTGATGCGCGGTCTTTGCTATTTTGGCTGCATTGTCATAGCCGATTTTCGGGTTGAGGGCTGTCACGAGCATGAGGCTGTTCTGTACATAATACTCAATGCGCTCGCGATTAGCCTGAATACCTACGACACAGTGATCCACAAACGAGCGACAGGCATCGGTGAGGAGCCGAACCGAATGCAAAAAATTAAAGATCATGACTGGTTTAAATACGTTCAGTTCAAAGTTCCCCTGGGAACCAGCAAAACCAATAGCCGCGTCGTTCCCCATCACCTGGACACAGACCATGGTCAATGCCTCGCATTGGGTGGGATTGACCTTTCCGGGCATAATTGACGAGCCCGGCTCATTCTCCGGTAGGGTCAATTCACCCAGACCACAGCGTGGGCCAGAGGCAAGCCAGCGAATATCGTTGGCGATCTTCATCAGCGAGGCAGCCAGGGTTTTTAAAGCTCCACTGGCTATGACAAGCTCATCATGGGCAGAGAGAGCCGCAAATTTATTTGGATGCGAAGTAAAGGGTTGACCGGTCAGTTCTGCAATCTTGCGTGCTGCCCGCTCGGCAAACTCCGGATGGGCATTTAAACCGGTACCTACGGCTGTCCCACCGATCGCCAGGGCCCGTAACTCGGGAAGCACCTGTTGCAAGCGTTTGATATCCGCATCCAGGAGAGCCACATAGCCGGAAAACTCCTGTCCCAAGGTTAAGGGGGTGGCGTCCTGGAGATGGGTTCGCCCAATCTTGACAATATCCTGGAACTCCTTTTGTTTTGCCTCTAATGCATCCCGTAGTCGTTGCACAGCAGGAATAAGCTTCTCATCTAACTCGGTGGCGGCGGCGATAGACATTGCAGTGGGGAAGGTATCATTCGAGGATTGAGACATATTGACATCATCATTGGGGTGAATAGGCTTTTTGCTTCCCATCTCCCCTCCAGCCAGCTCAATAGCGCGATTTGCAATCACTTCATTGGCATTCATATTGGTCTGAGTCCCGCTCCCGGTCTGCCAGACTCGCAGTGGAAAATGCTCATCGAGTTTTCCTTCGATTACTTCGTCTGCGGCTTGTACGATCAGGCGACATTTCTCCTCGGAGAGTTTCCCCAGGTCACGATTGACCAGCGCTGCTGCTTTCTTCAGAATTCCCAGAGCCCGGATAAGCTCACGGGGCATGACATCCTGACCGATGTTAAAATGGATTAAAGAACGGGCAGTCTGAGCACCATAGTACCGATCGGCGGGGACCTCGATGGAACCCATGCTATCTGTTTCTAGGCGAGTCTTCATAAGTAGTCCCTTTCTGTTGTGGTCATGATAATCTTCAACTACGGCGAGATTTATACTCTTTCCTTCAATTCTGAGTGGATGGAAGGAGTGAAGAATCTCCTGCTGAAGGATAATATAACCTCCCAAGCCGAGATTTTTCGTTGAGTTCCTTCACTCTCCTCCAGACAAGTCTCAGAAGGACAGGATTTTGTTGTAATCAGGATGAGATTTCCCAGCGCAAAGTTTCAGGATACCAGATATCTTTGCGCTAGATCACGGAATGCTTTTACCTGTTCTGCTTTCCATTCTTCATCCCGTTGCAGTTCCCTGGCCATCAATTCAGCTACCTGGGGAGCCATATCCATTGCAGCACGCGCATTGAGAAACAGGGCTCTGGTACGTCGGGCCAGTACGTCTTCCACTGTGCGCGCCATCTCGTACCGCGTGGCCCAGAGCACTTCCGCCCTACAATAGGGAAGAGCAGGATGGAGTGGCTCTCTCAGGGTTTCATCAGTCTTTATCAACTCCTGAATCGCTAACGCATCCGAACCATACACGGCCAGATGCCCAAATTTCTTCGCCTGTTTGTGAAATCCATGAATGTTCAGGTTACGGGTGATACAGGGTACTTCTGGAAGTTTCGCTAATGTAGCGGCTTGATTTACACAATCTTCAGCCATATTCCGGTAGGTAGTCCACTTCCCTCCGGTAATAGTGAGCAAGCCAGACTTATCGATGTGGATAGTATGATCCCGTGACAGCGAGGCGGTGTTGGAGCTATTTCCTCCTGACTTGACCAGCGGACGGATGCCGACAAAGACACTGAGGATATCGCTTCTGGTAGGAGCTTTATCCAAATACTGTTTGGCTGTGGTGAGGATAAATTCGATTTCCTCATGGAAGGGATAAGGTTCTAGAGAGACCTCCCGAATAGGCGTATCCGTTGTTCCCACGAGGGTATGTCCATGCCAGGGAATGGCAAACATCACACGCCCATCACTGGTATGTGGGACCATGATAGCGGTATCCCCAGGAAGAAAGGAGCGGTCAAATACCAGATGAATCCCCTGACTGGGAGCTATCATAGGGGTAATATTGGGATCAGCCATCCGGCGTACAGAGTCACAAAAGGGCCCTGTTGCATTAATCACTACTCTGGCTCTTGCCCAGACCTCCTCCCCACTCTCCAGATCGCAAGCCCTTACCCCATCGACAAACCCCTCAGCATCTGAGGAGAACCCGGTTACTTGTACATAGTTGAGCAGCGTTGCCCCCTGCTCTGCTGCCGTCGCTACCAGGTTGATAAGGAGACGTGTATCGTCAAACTGCCCGTCATAATATACAACTCCCCCCCGTAACCCTTCGGTTTTGATGGTGGGGAGTCGTTGGAGAGTCTCTTCTTTGGAGAGAATACGGGAAGGGCCAAATCCGTACTTACCGGCAAGAAGGTTATAGACTTTAAGCCCGATACCGTAGAATGGAGCTTCCCACCATTCATAATTCGGCACCACAAACCCCAGGTCGTTCACCAGATGGGGAGCATTTTGGCGAAGAATGCCCCGTTCTTTCAACGCCTCCATGACCAAGGAGATATTTCCCTGTTCCAGATACCGTACTCCGCCATGCACTAACTTGGTGCTGCGGCTTGATGTCCCCTTCCCAAAGTCATGTTGCTCGAGGAGCAACACCTCATATCCACGTGAAGCAGCATCGACTGCCACCCCAACTCCAGTAGCACCTCCACCCACGATCAGCATGTCCCAGGGTTCTCGACGAGTAAAGAGGCGGTTCAGCATTTCTAACCGGTTCATAGTACCCCTTCCTGGACCAGATGGCCAAGCGTATACTGGTATGATTACACGATATGAGACCTGACTGTTCCCCTTTTCATCAAGCCCCAGGAAATAATACAATCTCCTGAAACATTTTGCAATTGTCTCTCTCCATCTCCATCGATTTCTCTCCGTTTTTTGAAAATTCAAGGAAACTCCCTGCAATTCTGAGAATACTCAGTGCCTGGTCAAGGTTCATATGGTAGATGTTCCAGGAGCCCACTGAAGTTTCTCGGTTCCTTCCAGTAATCAACCCCGGAGTCGATTGGACAATCCTCCACTACGCTCCCGAAGCAGAGCGAAGGGAAGTCATATGGTCACCCGGGATAACGACTGGACTTCCCTCCGCTCCGGGATGACGACTGGACTTCCCTACGCTGCGCTTCGGGGGTCTGAGCGCAGGGAAACCCCCGGATGTTTCGATGAGAAAAAGGGACTCACCCAAACAGGTTTGAGAAAGCACTAGCCGGGAAAGGGAGACTTGAAAAGAGACTTGACAGAGCTATGACCGGTTCTGGTAAAGTGTAACTGAATCAATTCTTCAGCAGGAGACCAAGAGTGTCCAGAAGAGTGAAAATTTCTCCCCAGAAAGGATGCAAGCAATGTTAAAAAAGATAAATCCGACCAGGACGGCGAGCTGGCAAAAACTTGCCGCGCATTTCGAGCAGATGAAGAACAGACATATGAAAGATCTGTTTGCTGAAGACCCTGATCGGTTTGCGAAATTCTCTATCCGTTTTCAGGATTTGCTGGTCGATTATTCCAAAAACAGGATTACCGAGGAGACCATACAATTACTCATCGAGTTGGCAAATGAAGTAGCATTAAAAGAGGCCATTGAGAAGATGTTTACCGGTGATAAGATCAATGAGACCGAAGATCGGGCGGTCTTGCATATTGCGTTACGAAATCGAGAGAACAGGCCGATTTATGTCGATGGTCAGGACGTTATGCCTGAAGTCAATGCAGTCTTGGAAAAGATGAAGCGCTTTTCGGAAGCCCTTGTTTCAGGCCAGTGGAAAGGGTTTACCCAGAAGAAGATAACCGATATTGTCAATATCGGTATCGGAGGATCAGATCTGGGACCAGTTATGGTCACGGAGTGTCTACGTCCTTATGCCCACAAGGGTTTATCGGTCCATTTTGTCTCCAATGTCGATGGGACCCATATCGGCGAAACGCTGAAAAAACTCCATCCAGAAACGACACTGTTTATGATTGCTTCGAAGACCTTTACCACGCAGGAGACCATGACCAATGCATTTACTGCCCGGGAATGGTTTCTCAATCAGGCCAAAGATCCAGCACACGTGGCCAAGCACTTTGTTGCCCTTTCTACCAATACACGAAAAGTGGAAGAGTTTGGAATCGATCGCGAAAACATGTTTATCTTCTGGGATTGGGTAGGGGGACGCTATTCACTCTGGTCAGCCATTGGCTTATCGATTGTCTGCTTTATTGGTTACGACAACTTTGTCGAGTTACTGGAAGGAGCTTTTGCCATGGATCGCCATTTTCGAGAGACTCCTTTCGAAAGAAATATTCCGGTCATTCTGGCCTTGCTCGGTATCTGGTACACCAACTTCTTCGGAGCAGAAACAGAGGCTATTTTACCCTATGACCAGTATATGCATCGATTCCCGGCCTATTTTCAGCAAGGCAACATGGAGAGTAATGGCAAATCGGTAGACCGGAATGGGGAACGGGTCACCTATCAGACTGGTCCTATTATTTGGGGAGAGCCGGGAACCAATGGCCAACACGCCTTTTATCAACTCATCCATCAGGGGACCAAGTTGGTTCCAGCCGATTTTCTGGCTCCGGCGCAGAGTCATAATCCGCTTGGGAACCATCACACCGTTCTCTTATCGAATTTTTTTGCTCAAACCGAAGCGCTGATGAAGGGCAAGACTAAAGAAGAGGTGCTCGACGAGATGCGCAAAGAGGGACGCTCTGAGGCAGAGATCCAGAGAATCATGCCTCACCGCGTCTTTGAAGGGAATCGTCCGACCAATTCGATCCTCTTCAAGAAACTCACCCCACGTGTGTTAGGGAGCCTTATTGCTATGTATGAACACAAGATCTTTGTGCAAGGAGTGATCTGGAATATTTTCAGTTTTGACCAGTGGGGAGTAGAGCTTGGCAAGCAGCTTGCGTCAAAGATCCTCCCCGAACTGGCTGATGATAAACCGATCACCACGCATGATTCTTCCACCAGAGGCTTGATTAATACCTTCAAAGAGATGAGAGGAACCAGGTAAAGGCGGAATAGAAGCGTTTTACCTCATCCTTTTACTGTACCAGCGGTGAGGCCCTGGACCACAAACTGCTGCCCAATGAAGTAGAGTATTGCAACCGGAATGGATGCGAGCACCGCACCAGCCATTAATTGGCCCCAAATATACTGATTGCCGACTACCATCATAGAGAGCTTGATCGGCACAGTCATAGTATGTTGATCTACGGTGAAGACCAACGACCATCGCCTGCTCTTCTAGCTCAGAGGGCATCCCCCGGAAGCATCCCAAAAAAGGAATCGTAAAGGTGAGATAGGTGAGAATAAGCGCTTGTTGGGTGTTGCCCAGTCCCATGGCCGTGACAATAGCATAAAGGGGGATGAATAACATGGCGGTAGGGAGCAGATATTTGAACAGGATAAATCGCCCTATCCATTCACGTCCCCGGTACCGATACCGTACGATACTAAAGGCAGCAAGAGCGCTAATGATCACCGTAATAGTCGTGGTGACCATAGTCACCGAAAAACTGTTACGAATGTTTGTAAGCAGATCCTCCTGAACAATAACACGCACAAAATTCTCCAGGGTCGGGTTGCGAGGGAGATAACTAACATTCCCAGGACAAACTTAATGGTTACTGCAGATAGAGTAAAGACCAGTGTATTGTACAGAGCCGTCTGAAACGGGGGCCAGGCAATGACATACCGAAAGTTCGTTAAGCCCACAAAGTGCCCTGCTTCTCCCACAGACTTGTCCGAGAAACTCAGCCAGATGGCGTAAAAGAACGGGTAAACCACGAGTCCCAACAGAATTAGCAAGGTAGGGCTTAAGAGCCCCCAGCCTCCTAACAGCTCCCGGCGGTGCAGACTCCTGGAGACATAAGTAAGAGGCCGGGCTCAGGGCCTAACCCCAGAGCGAGAGCCAGCGGAAAGAGGGGGCGTAATATGGGTACCATCCGGGCCAGTGGTGTAGTGGTGACCGAATCTTCCTCATCTGCTCTTTGTTCCCCAAACAGACGCTCCAGCAAAAGCTGGAGAGGATTTTTGGGTGGTGGATACCGTTTTAGACGCACCGCAGCAGTAGGGGGAATTCCCGCGGCTTCTTTGGCTAAACGGAGAGCCACCGAAAATCCTCCCAATTCATCCACTAATCCCAGTTTCTTCGCATCTTCTCCAGTCCAGACTCTGCCTTTAGCGATCTCCCGTACCCGTTCTATCGGAAGGCCACGACCCGCAGCCACTTTTTCAAGAAAATCAGTATAAACGCGATCAAGCCAGGCCTGAAAACGTTCCCACTCAGCGGGGGTATAATCCTGCAACCCTGTCCACATGGTTGCATTATCACTGGTGTGTAATTCATCCCACGAAACACCGAGTTTTTCCCAAAATTTTTTGGTCAGCATCTTCCCCCCAACCACTCCAATGGAACCGGTTAGAGTAGCTGGGTGGGCCACAATTTTATCTGCAGCCATCGCCACAAAATAACCCCCAGAGGCAGCGACATTCCCCATGGAGACAATGACCGGTTTCCCTGCCTTCTGTGCCCGAATTGTTTCACGCCAGATGGCATCCGAGGCGACATACGAGCCGCCTGGACTTTCAATTCGAAAGAGAATAGCCTTCACCTTGTTGTCCTTTATAGCCATTCGAAAGGCTGAAGTAATGGAAGAAGATCCCATTATAGAACCAAATAAGGGATCATAACCCCCCTTTCCTCGCTGAATCGTTCCTACACCATAAATAAGAGCAATGGTAGCTTCTCCCTCACTATGTGGCCGACCTGCACGGGAGAGATAGGTGGAAAGGGAGAGGAATTGGGTATCTTTCCCCACTCGTGCCTGGAGCTTAGTGTATACTTCATCCCGGTAGCCTACAGCATCCACCAGCTTGACCTCTTTTGCTTCCGTGCCAAGAAAAGGACCTCTATTTATAAGCGCCTGGACTTCCGGTTCAGAAAGTCCCCGGGTTTCGACGATTCCCTGCACGATCTGACTAAAGTGAGATTCGAGGACTCGCCGGATCTCTTCCTGATGCGGAGCAGTATACTCACGTTCAGTAAAGAGATTCATGGCGGTCTTATATTCACGACGGTGGTCTAGGCGAGGGATAATATCCAGTTTTTCCAATGTCCCCCGCAAAAAAGGGCTTTCCGCAATGAGCCCAGTGAGTCCGACATCACCGGAAGGTTGCAGATGAATTTCATCAAAAGCGGTTGCCAAATAGTAAGCACCATTACCAGGACCAAATTCCCCAAAGGTCTCCGCATGGGCGAAGGCAAGTTTTCCTTTTCGACGGAACGCCAAGATGGCATCACGTATCTCCTGGATCTGGGCTAATCCCATATTGGTTGTTCCCACCCGAGCTATGACTGCCCTTACCCGGTCATCTTCTGCGGCTTTTTCCAATGCCTCTACTACATCGCGTACACGAAGGGAGTCACCAAGTACCATTTGGGTAATCGGATCATCTGGGCGATCCTCCACTAGATCGCGGGTCAAATTTACCTTGAGGATCGTTTTATCCGGTACACCTTGCCCACTTATCCAGTAGGCCACAGCAATAACCAGTCCTGCGAGCAACAGAAAGGTGGTCATCCCTCCCACGAGGGTGAAAAACTTGCCGATTAGCCTTTTCATAACTCCTCCTTTGCACTAGGTTTAAGCAATCACATTACTTCATCGTATCGAGGGAAAAACTGAGATGCCAGAGGAAGCTATTTTTTAACCCGAATATGGGTAATCTTCGGTGAAGGAGGGAAAAGATCGGGGAGATTTACGGGAACTCACAATGGTTTTGGAAGGAGGGCTCTCCCCTTCCTCCTCTAGCAGAAGAGGAAGGAGAAAGAGCCTGTAGAAGAGGAGCCCACACCTCTTAAGAAGTGGAGAGATGTTCCAGTTCGTTTCGGCGATACAGATTCCGCAGCTTGTGCATTGCATTGCTCTCGATCTGCCGAATGCGCTCTCGGCTGACTCCAAACATTTCCCCAATCTCCTTGAGCGTGTAACTCCGTTTTTCTCCGATACCGAAGCGTAGTCGAAGAATGGTTGCTTCTCGTTCACTCAGGGTTTTTAAGATTCGGTAGGTTTGGGTTTCCAGATCCTTTTCCAGGAGATCTTCCAGCGGAGAAGAAGCCCGCACATTCTTGATCAGATCTCCCAAAGTGCTCTCTCCCTCGCCAATGGGCTTATCCAGGGACACCGTCTCCTTCCCAGCCTCCAGCGCTTCACGCACCTTGAGTACGGGAAGTTGCAGGGTTTCACTGATCTCCTCCAGTGTCGGAGGTCGGCCAAATCGCTTTGCAAGCATTTGCGATGTTTTCTGTATCTTGGTGTGCAGTTCTGTTACATGCAAAGGTACCCGTACATCACGTTTTTGCTCAGCGACTGCCCGGCTGATCGCCTGGCGGATCCACCAGACTGCATAGGTGCTCAATTTATACCCGCGGGTATAATCAAACTTCTCTACAGCCCGAACGAGTCCCAAGTTCCCCTCCTGGATCATGTCGAGTAAAGGTAACCCGCTCCCGACATATTTTTTTGCCATATTCACTACCAGACGCAGGTTGGCATTCACCAGGGTTTCCTTGGCCACATTCACCTGTTGTTCTCGCTGAGTCATCTCCTGCAAACATTCTCGCAGCTCCGCTGCGATTATCGGATACTCCGTTTCCAGGTTCTTGCGCAGGATACGGCGATGAATTTCTTTCACCAGTCGCAGGAACCGCGGACTGAGTCCCACCTCCTGGAGCAAGGTAGCAATCATCTCCCGCTGAGCATGGAGAGAGTCCTGCACCTCTTTTCGCTGCTCAGGAGAGAGATCCCCCTTTGCCAGCTGCTTTCGAAGCGCCCTGGCTTGCATTGCCCCTTCCGCAATCTGATCCAAGAGAGAAAAGAGATACACTTTATCGACTGTTCCCTCTGGTTTTGGTTGCACCAAGGTAGATACATCTCGTTTCCCCTGCCGAATTTTTTCTCCCAGCCTCAGGACCGCCTCTACTGTTAAGGGGGATCGTAACAGAGTACGGGTGATCTCTCTCTGTCCGGCCTCCATACGCTGGAACAGCGCTACTTCTTCTTCTGAACTGAGCAATGGAATTTTGCCGATCTGGGAGAGGTAAGCATATACGGGATTATCAATCGGCTTTGTATCCTCCTTTTCCTCAGGAACCTCGACCAGATCTTCTTCCAGGAAGTCAAGATCTTCCTCCTCTGGGGGTGAAGATAAGATCTCTTCCTCGTCTTCTAATGTAGAGAATTCTTCCTGTAACAAGGAGAAGTCCATAAGTTTTGGCATCAGCTTATACATAAAAGGCACCTCCTGGCCTTCTTAATTAACATTCTTCTTTCCTGGGATATTCCGCTGACACTCTGGACATAGCCCACGAAAGATAATTTGGGCTTCTGCAATGAGATAACCCGGGAGATAAGCCTCAAGACAAGGTTTTTCTCCGACCAGACAGGGCACATCAATCACTACTCCACACTGACGGCAGACAAAATGATGATGCCAGCTCTGGGCTATTTCATACAGGGCCCGACCAGGACCGGCATCGGCTATCTGCACTAAACCCGTGCGGACAAAATCGTTCATCGCGTTATAAACAGAGGCACGGGGTAAGGTTATTCCTCGCACCTGAAGCGCTTGTACCACCTCGTCTACTGAATGATGACTTCCCAAAGTAGCAAGCATAGCCAAGACTTGAAGACGAGACAAGGTCACCCGTAACCCGACAGACCGTATCTGCTCACGTAACATCTGGTCATCGAGTAGTGGTACTCTTGTCCCCTCCATACCAGTGCCTCCTTACCGCGTCACTTCCGCTCAAACAGAGTTTTCTCTTTTCCCAAAAAGGAAGAGAAATTTTTACAGTTTAACGGAATAAACTATACCATATTATTTAGATATTGTCAATACAAATAATCTGTAAATTTTTCTTTTCCGGGCTACAATATTTGTACCAAAAGAAGTAAGATTTCGGGGCATTAGTCCAGAGAAGGAAGTCTTTTGGTTCTATTCCTCAGACACCTTGACAAGCATTTTGCCAAAATTTTTCCCCTGCAGGAGACCAATAAAAGCTTGAGGGGCATTTTCCAACCCCTCCACCACATCTTCCTTATATTTGATCTTTCCCTCTTTGATCCAGCGAGCGATACGTTGCCTCCCTATCTCGTAACGATCGGCAAATTGTGAAACGAGAAATCCTTCCATGCGGGCACGATTGATAAGAAGGGCACGCAGGTTGGGCGGTCCAGGTTCCGGTTTTTCCAGATTATATTGAGAGATGAGCCCGCAGATAGCAATACGAGCATACATCGCCAGATGATCCAGCACCGCTTCGAGCACCTTCCCTCCTACATTCTCAAAGTAGACATCGATACCCTGAGGACATGCCTGAGCCAGAGAGGCATGCACATCTTCGGTCTTATAGTTAATACCGACATCAAAGCCCAGATCGTTGACAATATAGTCAATTTTGGCTTGTGAGCCAGCAATGCCAATCACCCGGCAGCCCATGATCTTGGCAATCTGTCCTACGACCTGTCCTACCGCCCCGGATGCTGCAGAGACCACTACCGTATCTCCAGGGCGAGGTTGACCGATTTCCAAAAGCCCAAAATAGGCGGTCATACCAGGCATGCCGAGTACTCCCAGAGCGGTGGAAATAGGGGCCAGGGAGGGATCGACTTTTCGAAGAGTAAAGCCTGTGGAGATGGCATATTCCTGCCAGCCCAGCCGATCCTCTACAATATCTCCCACTGCGAAAGCTGGATTCTTGCTCTCGATCACCTTGCCTACGACACCTCCGACAATGACCTCGCCAAGTTGCACCGGTGGAGCATAGGATTTTGCTTCACTTAGGCGACCACGTTGATACGGATCAAGCGACAACCAGATAGTACGGACCAGGACCTCTCCAGGTTGTAATTCGGGAACCGGCCTTTCCACAAGCCTGAAATCAGCTTCTTTTGGATAGCCTACTGGTCGAGCAGCAAGTGTAATCTGGCGGTTGATTCTTTTCGTCATAAGTTTCCTCCTGCATACCCCTACCAGGGCATGGTTCTCTTGGTATATCTTCTTCCTATCTCGGCCACTTCCGGATCTTTTGTACTGCAGATCATCACTCCTTCGTCAATCATTAGCGTGACATCATCTTTACTGACTTGGTTGAGAAAAGCGAGTTTGTTTGCTTTACACCCATTTTTGACCCGATCACGAATCTCAAGCATCTCTGGAGGATAGGGAGGATCATGACGTTCTGGATATCCTAAGGCCATACCGATATCCCCCGGTCCCCATTCTGCAAAGGCAATCCCAGGAACGGCGAGCGATTGTTCCGCATTTTGTACAGCACGCAGATTTTCAATTTTAAGTCCTAAGAGCAATTCCCCTGCTGGATTGAGGGGCCATACATCCGCTTTCTGCAGATATTCACTCGGACTGATACCCCAAATTTGGGCAGCGAAGTTTTGTCCCCCATTCCCACGACGTCCTTGGCCGAGCCGATCACCGACCCCAATCTTTTGAAATGAATAGCGGGCAGCCTCGACAAAGGCTCGGACCGCCCCAGGCGTCTCCACATGGCAGAGCAGAATTCCGTGGACTCCCTGTGCCAGCACCTGCTTAACCATCCAGGCATTGGCTCGCATCACCGCTTCATCAGTGCCATCAGTGGGGAGTTCGGCAATGACCGCAGGGGTGCGATGGCCACTTTTGGTGGGACCGCCTGCTACGAGCCCTCGCATAAATTCCCGCAGAGCACTCATATCAAAAGGGCCATGCTCTAGATCGAGTCGAATAAAATCGGCCCAGGTTCGAGCCAGGGTCACTCCGTTCTCATAGGTCAGCTCTCCCGTGCTAGCATAGTAAACAGGTTGACCTTGCGCTAACAACTCGACTACTTTATTGATTCTCGACATAGGGGCTCCTTTCTTTTCTGTCCAGTACTGGCTCCTCGATGACTCGCATTCCTTTCCATTTACCTCCCAGAAATCGGATCCAAAATCCTAACCCCAGCATAATAACGTAAGTGGTGGCGATAGTCCACCCCACATAGATCCCGGCCTGCAAAATAACCAGAGCAATATAGAGGGGGATGACGAGTATACCCAGAGAAACCAGGCCGATAAAGATCATCACAAAACGGGTATCACCAGCACCTTTGATTCCAGAAGCAAACACAATATTCATCGTATCAAACAGTGAATAAAGAGCCACAAAACGTAACAATTTTGTAGTTAGATCACGAATAGGAGCAAAGGTTTCTGGATGAGTTTGGAGAGCAAAAGGTGCAATAAAAATTTCAGGCACCCCAACATAAAGGGTAGACATAGTAGCCATATAGAGAAAGGTCAGATGAAATCCAGAGTAGACACTATGCTCGGCGAGGTCTGGTTTCCCGCTGCCCAGGTATTGTCCGACCAGTACGGTAACAGCTATGCCAAAACCCAGCATAGGTACGAAGGCTAGAGTATTGATATTCACCGCAATATTGGTGGCCACCAGGGCGGTAGTTCCTAAACGTCCCATAAACAGCAGAAAAGCTGTAAATCCAGCAATATCCAGAAAGAACTGAAGGCCATTGGGAAAACCAAAGCGGAGGAGAGCAACAAAAAGCCTGGCCTCAAACCGCCATCCTCGCAAAATACGGTACCGTTGTTCGTATTCTGAGCGCGAGAGTAAAATGATATAGAAGAAAAGGGTGGCATACGCTGCGATCACTGTAGCAATCCCTGCTCCACGGATTCCTAACTCTGGAAAACCCCAATGGCCAAAGATCAAAACATAGTCCAGGAGTAAATTTACTGCGGCGGCCACAATATTTGCCCACATAACCGGCCATGGTTTCCCTCGTCCAGCGTAGAAACCAGATAACACCGTGGAAGCAATCGCCGGAGTAGCTCCTAAGCATAATAGTTGAAAATACATTGTCTCGTATTGCTGGACGATTTCCGTATGTCCTACCAGGCGGAAAAAGGGTTCAGCGAGCGGAAGGAAGATAAGGTGTACCCCTCCTCCCAGGAGGGCAATATAGATGCCTTGCCACAACACCGGCCCGATTCGGTCATCTCGCTTTGCTCCATAATATTGAGCGACAAAGGTATTGACATATCCTCCTGTCCCTAAAAATAAGCTGAGAAGGGTAAAATTCAAAATTCCCGCTGGCATAACAGCGGCAATAGCTTCCGGAGCATACCAGGTCAAAAAGATTCGATCGACAAAATGTTGAATCGAAATTACTCCGGTACTGAAAATAAGTGGAAGAGCTAGGGTCAGTACCTCACGATATCCACCATCCTCATACCAGCGACCACCCAGGAATCGAATCATCCGTTTTGCAAGCAAAATGTGCTCCCCGTTCACATACTACAACTCTTCTTGTTCTTGCCCTATCTCTCTTTTCATCATCTATCCTGCTACCTATATCACTTACCGATAAAGAGGATAGTTCAATGTTTAAAATGGCGTCGGCCAGTAAAGAGCATGGTCATGCCATGCTCATTTGCTGCCTGGATCACCTCTGCATCTCGTCGGGATCCCCCTGGCTGGATCACTGCGGTGACCCCAGATGCCGCCGCCTTATCGATACCATCACGGAAAGGGAAAAAAGCATCAGAAGCCATGACCGTGCCTTGAGTAGGTAAAACGGCTTTCAGACAGGCGATTTGTACGGCATCCACACGACTCATCTGCCCAGCACCAATACCTACGGTCTGTCCATATCGTGCCAGAACGATTGCATTTGATTTCACATGCTTCACCACTTTCCAGGCAAACAGAAGGGTTTGGTACTCCTCTTCAGTTGGGGGACGATCAGTGACTACCCGAAAGATAGAGGGATCTTCCCGGGTGGTATCTCGCTCTTGGAGCAGGATTCCACCGGTAATACCGCGCATTTCCCAGGCATGATTGACCAGACGGTGCCAGTGCGGTAGAGCAAGAAGACGCAGATTGGGCTTTCGTCGAAGCCTATCGAGTGCCTCATCGGTAAAACCAGGGGCAAGGATCACTTCGATAAAGGTTGCTCCAATCTCTCGGGCTGTATCCAGATCCACCACTTGATTAAGCCCCACAATACCACCAAAAGCGGAAAGAGGATCGGCTTCGCGAGCCCGGCAATAGGCCTCGTGCAGGGTCTCTCCCTGACCCACTCCACAGGGATTTGTGTGTTTAATGATGGTAGCTGTAGGTCGATCAGAAAATTCCTGGAGTAGAGCCAGGGTGGCATCAAGATCAACAATGTTGTTAAAGGAAAGCTCTTTGCCATGCAGTTGTTCTGCCTGGACGATGGAAAGTTCCCGAGTGTGAAGAGTGCGATACACAGCAGCCTGTTGGTGGGGATTTTCTCCATAACGAAGATCCTGAACTTTCTGGAAAGAAAGCATCAGTGTATCGGGAAAAGGTGGCTCATCTGGTTGCTGGTGACACAAATAGCTGGCGATCTGTTGATCATAAAGTGCAGTATGGGTAAAAGCTTTCTGGGCAAGCTGCAGACGGATCTCTTCTGGCACTGCTCCCTGTTTTTGCAGATAGTGCAGGAGGAGTGGATAATCGGCAGGATCTACAATGACGGTTACCGATGAAAAATTTTTCGCCGCTGCCCGTACTAAGGCCACTCCACCGATATCGATCTGTTCGATAGCTTCAGACAAAGTGGTTTGGTGCGAAGCCACCGTTTCGGCAAAGGGATAGAGATTCACTATGACGAGATCAATAGGTTGAACATGATATTTTTGAAGTTCGGCCTCACTTGCCGCGTCTCGACGAGCCAGAATTCCTCCATGAATCGCTGGATGCAGCGTTTTAACTCTCCCTCCCAGGATCTCTGGAAAGCCGGTATATTCCGAGATGTCCAGACAAGGAATACCCGCATCAGCCAAAAGTTTACCGGTACCACTGGTCGAGAGAATCGTAATCTGGAGACGAACGAGTTCACGGGCTAATTCGACGATCCCCTGTTTATTTGAAACACTGATAAGTGCACGTTGCCCTGACACCATAATGCATTCCTTATGAAATCCAAAGGGGTAAACAGTCTTTTCCTTAACGGTGTGCTCCGCAGTTATCCAAAGTCTCCATAAAGATATTGGAGTAGGGTAAGCACGGCGAGCGCGACGGTTTCGGTACGAAGAACACGCTTTCCGAGCGAGACGGGGAGAAAGTCGTGTGCTTGGGCTTGTTGAATTTCTTGATCGGTAAATCCTCCTTCTGGCCCAACCACAAAGAGGATACTCTGGTCTGGCCTCTGGGTGGGTAATCCTGCACGGAGAGGCAGAGCACTTCGTTCCCAACAGATTAATTTCACTGTACCCGGAGTGACCAGCAGCCTCTGGTTATCTGCCCAGAGGTTGTCTGGGGATGAGGACAGTTCTGGTGGGTGTCCTAAGGAGACCTGGCGTAAAAAGGCTTCCCATGACATGCAGGGATACACCACGGGAATATGTAGCCTTTGACATTGCTTAGCCGCTTCCCACGCTTTGCGTTGCCAGCGTTCCTGCCAGCGAGCAAGTCGGTTGGGATCTCCCCGTGGAACTGTGCGCTCAGTCTGGAGGGGAATCAGAGCATCAATCCCCAACTCGGTAGCCTTCTCGATAATCCAGGTCATCTTCTCTCCCTTCGGTATGCTCTGCCCAAGAACGAAGCGTATGGTTCGATCGGGAAGTTCGGTCTGTACAGACACAATATGGCAGCAAATCGCCTCCGGTGTACACCGAACAACTCGAGTCACATAACTCTTCCCCTCCCCATCAAAGACCTCAATCTCCGCTCCCACCTGTAAACGGAGTACGTGCAAAAAATGATGTGCCTCAGATCCCGTGAGGTACAGGAAAGGACCCTTGATCTGCGTCGGAGGGGCATAAAAGCGTCTCATAGCTTTTCTCTAGAGATGAACCGTTGAAACAAACGATCATTTCAGGAAGGAGAGAAGTGCTTTACCCTTTGCCAGCAGGAAACGACCAAATTCTGTAAGCGAGGTGAGAAAATGGGTGGGAAAAACTAAGGGCTGGGAAGCATGGTTGTCTCCTCGACTCCGGGCAAACTCTCGTAGCAACTCTTTTTGATAGGCTGTCAGATCCGTAGGCACCTCTATCATGATCTTGAGCAAAATATCTCCCCGGTTGAACCCTCGCAGATCAGGCATCCCCCGCCCGCGTAACCGTAGGATTTTGCCCGATTGAGTCCCTGCAGGAATTTTTATCCGTGCCCCCCCCTCTAAAGTAGGTGCTTCGATCTCCCCGCCTAAGGCAGCGATGGTAAAAGGAATTGTAAACTCCCCGGTCAGATCGTTCTGGGAGCGGGTAAAGATAGGATGTGGTTTGATCTGCACAATTACATAGAGATCCCCTGCTTCTCCTCCGTTGATCCCTGCTTCTCCCTCATTACGGAGCTTAAGACGTGTTCCAGACTCAATTCCTGCGGGAATTTTCACGGTGATATCACGGTACTGGAGAACTCGTCCCTCCCCTCCGCATTCTGGACAAGGGTTCTGGATAATCGTACCAGCACCTCGGCAGGAAGGGCAGACCTTGTTTAGGGTAAAAAACCCTTGCTGGTATCGTATTTTCCCTCGTCCTCCGCACTGAGGGCAAGAGACTGGCCGAGCCCCCGGGGCAACCTTACGACCCAGACATACTGGACAGATCTCGTGACGTGGTATCCTGATTTTCGGCTCGCTACCTTGAGCCGCTTCTTCCAGAGTAATTTCGAGGCTATAGCGCAGATCACTACCCCTTTGAGGACGTTCTTGGGTAGTAGCCCCTCCTCCAGAAAAAAAATCTCCAAAGAGATCCTCGAAGATATCGGCAAAACTGGTTCCTGCCCCAAAATCTGTCTCTGCCGAAAATCCACCCCCGTTTGTCCGCGCTTGATACCCGAAGCGATCATACTGCATCCGCTTCTGGGGATTGCTCAATACGGTATATGCTTCGCTGATCTCTTTAAACTTGTTCTCAGCTTCTTTGTTTCCCGGGTTTTTATCTGGATGATAGCGAAGAGCTAACTGCCGGTAGGCTTTCTTGATTTCAGTTTCACTGGCCCCACGCGGAACACCCAGCACCGCATAGTAGTCTTTGGCCACCGTCACACTCCCCACTTGCCCCCTTCTGGGTGCTTCCGTTATACAGTCGGGTTTTTCGCCACCACCACTTTGGCAGGGCGAAGCACCTTTCCATGAAGAAGATAACCTTTCTGAAACTCATCCACCACGATACCCTCAGGCTGGGTTTCGAGGTGTCGCACTTCCACCGCTTCATGAAGCGAGGGATCAAACGGCTCTCCTTTTGCCTTGATCTCTTCTACTCCTGCTTTCGCAAGGACTTCTTTAAATTGCTTAAAGACCATCTCCAGTCCACTGATCAGAGCAACCTTATTAGTATCAGGAGTGGCTTCTACTGTACTTAAGGCCCGTTCCAGGTTATCCAGAACGGGCAAAAGATCTTTGATAAGCTGGGCTTGGGCCGATTTTAGAAATTCGCTCTGTTCTCGTTCGATCCGTTTCTTGTAGTTCTCAAAATCGGCTCCCAACCGGAGCAACCGCTGATAATTCGTCTCTGCTTCCTGCGTTTTGGCCGCAAGACTCTCTTCGAGCTCTTTGAGTTTCAAAGTTTGCTCATTCGACGATTCTTCTGTTGACAGCTCTTCCTCCTTTCTAGTCGATCGTTCCTCCCAATCTGACATACTTATCCTCCCTTACCTTTCTCACCATATCGCTAACGACTCGCTATACTATTCAACAGTCAAAGCACGACTCAAAGCTTTTGCAGTATAATCGACTATCGAAATGAGCCGTGGATATTCCATCCGTTTTGGCCCCAGAATCCCCAAGACACCAATAGGGTGATTATCATAATAGTAGCTGTGAGTCACCAGACTACACTCCCGGATTTCTTCGATCTGACTTTCCGCCCCGATAAAGACTTTGACCCCTTCACTCTGCAGACAGGCATCGAGGATCTGGATCAGTCGTTTCTTCTCTTCCAGTGCCTGGAAAATCGCTCGCATCTTTTCCAGATCGGTTACAAACTCAGGTTGATTAAAGATATTTGTCGTACCCCCGACAAAGACCTCCCCTTCTACCTCATCGTCAAGGAAAGCTTGCTGACAGAGCTGCACCGTGCGCTGGAGGAGGATATCATATTGAGCCTGTTCTTCGGCCATCATGGAAGCAATCTGCTTCCGGATGGTCTGTAAAGAGAGACCAGCAAACCGATCATTCAGGAACTTTGCAATCGTATCGAGTTTTTCCTGAGGCAGATCTTCGTCAATGGTGATGAGTTTATTCCCGATGAGACCGGTCTGGCTAACCAGAATAACCATCACCTGTTTTGGACGAAGTCGTACGAGTTCAATACGCTTAAAAATCATATGAGACAAACGAGGAAGGAGTAACACCAAACCGGCTTGTTTGGTAATTAGCGAGAGGAGTTTCGTGGTCACTGCCATCAACTCTTCCAGTTCTTTGCGCGCAGTGGACTGAAATTCTTTGTCGATCTGGATAGACTCTGCCTTACTCAATACCGGGAGTGTAGCGAGGCTATCCACATAAAAACGGTACCCTTTGTCTGTAGGGACTCGACCCGCCGAAGTATGAGGCTGAACAAGAAAACCCATCTCCTCCAAATCTGCCATGACATTACGGATGGTAGCGGCACTCAACCCCACCTGATATTTGCGTGAGATCGTCCGTGAACCTACCGGCTCAGCCGTAGTAATATAGGTGTGGATAATCGCTTTAAGGATCTGTTGTTTTCGATCATCTAGCGTCTCATCCATAGTTCTCATTCCTTTAGGTACGGTATCAACTGTTCAGGAAAATCCCCCGATCTCTCCCCCTTCCACCATGATCTGTCTACCTTCCTTCTGAACCCTGTGTAACCTATAAAGCGTAATTATTCTAACATCTTAAGGGAGAAAGATCAAGGGAAAAGCTTCCCAGGAGTGATTCTTTTGTTAGGACAGAAGCTGTCTTTCCCCTCCTCAGAACAATACAAGCCCTGGATGACTTTGTCCAGTTTTTCTGAAGACCCTTTAGGCTTTTGGAAGGAGTTTTGTAGACTTAATCGATAAAGATACCAGTGCCTTGTAAAGGTATGAGCGGAGACCAGAAAAGAAAGACAAAAGAATCTCTGGGTTCAAAGGAACAGAACCGCATTAGATTTTTTCGTGGGGGATGATTATAGAAATTTGCTCTCCCTTTTCGCTATAATGAATAGAATATGATAAACTATTGTGATGTGTGGGTGATATGGATCGGCACGAGGTTTTAGCTAGAAGTAATCTCCTTTTCTATTCATGAGTATATCCTCACTCTGGGTAAGGTGGAAGGATTGACAAAGGAGGGGGCCTATGGATTTTGCTCTGACCGAACAGCAACAACTCATTAAACAGGAAGTCCGGCATCTAGCCCGTAAGTTTGGACCAGAGTACTGGCGGGAAAAGGACCGTACTGGCGACTACCCCGCCGAGTTTTTTCGGGAATTTGCTCAGCAGGGCTGGCTAGGGATTGCCCTGCCTGCTGAATATGGAGGTAGTGGTTTGGGAATTACCGAAGCCTGTATTTTGCTCGAGGAAATAACCGCTTCTGGAGCAGGCACTACTGGGGCAGCACCTATTCACTTCTCCATTTTTACTCCTCTGCCTATTGTACGGCACGGAAGCGAGGAGCAGAAGCGTAAATATCTTCCCTTAATTGCCCAAGGGAAAATACAGTTAGCCTTTGCGATTACCGAACCGGATGCGGGAACAGATACGACACGTATTACGACGCGAGCCGAGCGCAAGGGGGGGGGGTTCGTAATTAATGGGAAAAAAGTCTGGTGTTCCAACGCGCAACAAGCGGATAAATTCTTGATTTTGACCCGCACGACTCCTTATGAAGAGGTTAGCAAAAAGACCAAAGGAATGAGTCTCTTTTTCGCCGATGTAGACCGTACTGCGATTACGATCCAGGAAATTGAAAAGCTGGGGCGACATGCAGTCGATTCAAATCAGCTCTTTATTGAAAATTTACATGTGCCTGCAGAAGATCTGATTGGGGAGGAAGGGGAAGGATTTTACTATCTCTTGGATGGACTCAATCCGGAACGGATTGTGGTGGCTGCGGAAGCTGTGGGTATAGGACGAGCAGCGTTGGAGAAAGCCGTGACCTATGCCAAGGAACGGATTGTCTTTGGCCGTCCCATTGGGCAAAACCAGGGGATTCAGTTTCCGCTGGCCGAGTCGTATGCCAAACTTGAAGCGGCTGCTCTGCTGGTCTATAAAGCAGCGTGGCTCTATGATAGAGGAGAGCCCTGTGGACGAGAGGCCAATATGGCCAAACTCTTAGCAGCCGAAGCGGCTTTTGAAGCGGTGGATAGAGCTTTACAGACTTTTGGGGGATTTGGCTATGCCAAAGAATTTGATGTTGAACGTCTCTGGCGAGAGGTTCGTCTGTACAAAATTGCTCCGGTCTCTCAGCAAATGGCTCTCAATTATATTGGTGAACATGTGCTTGGACTCCCAAAATCCTATTAAGTAAAAAGGGGGTTGGCCATCTAGAGCGGGGGGAGGAAGACAGGATGATTTATTACTCCAGCAAACAGTTTGCTGAGCTGCTCGGGATCAGTAAGCAGCATCTCCTCAATAAGGAACGCGAAGGGGTCCTCCCCAAGGCAAAGCGCATTAAAAAGGGGAGCGTACAGCACCGCTATTATACCGATGAAGATCTCCCAGTCTATCGGAAACTCCTGGGGCTTCCTCCGATTATCGATGTGAAGCGAACCCTAATGGTACAAAGCTATAAGGGAGGGGCGGGCAAGTCTACGGTAGCGGCCAATATCGTCTTTTATTTGGCCCAACGTGGTCTCAAATGCCTCGCGGTTGATCTCGATCCCCAAGGAAATCTCACCTGGGGCTTGGGGAAAGACCCTGATCACTGCCCAGTTACCTTATACAACGTTCTCGTAGAGGGGTTGGATATCCAGGAAGCCATTCTGCATACTCACCTGACCGGTTTGGATCTGATTCCGGCCAATGTCTATCTTACCCCTATCGATATGTTCCTCTTTAACAGCAACTATCGGGAATTCAAACTGAAAAGAGAGCTGAGCAAGGTGCAAACCCATTATGACATTATCCTGCTGGACTGTAACGCTACCGCCTCGCCCCTTCAGGTCAATGCAGCACTCTGTGCCACCGATATCCTCATTCCGGTCTCCTCGGAAATCGCCGGGTTCACCGCAATTAAGCTCCTCCTCGATTCTTTGCACCGGATCCAACAGGATATGCCGATAGAACTCCACTGGCGGATTCATATCTTTCTGAACAAATATAATCCGCAGATTCGGACCCATCGAGTTACGCTCGAGGAGCTGAAAACGACCTATTATCCCTATTTAAAACAGACAATCATCCGGCAAGATCAAAATCTGGCCAATGCCTATCTCAATAAACGGACTATCTTTGAATATGATCCCAATTCTCCTGCTGCAGAGGATATCAGAAAGCTGGTACAGGAGATTATTCCTCTTCATTGAGGCAACTTATTATTAGTGCCTCCTGCTTTCTTAATCTTGCAGGAGGAAAGTTTCCCCTGAGGCAAGTGATGAACTTTTATGTTTTCAGACTTGCAAAGCATTTCTGGGCATTGGAGAGACTAGCCTGGAAAGTAAGTTCTGACCAGTTGGCATGCTGAGCCGCAGGCGCAGCATCTCGCTTTTGAGATGCTGTGCAGAGTTTATTCCTGCTCTCTGCTCAGAGCCTGTCCTGAGTAAAACGAAGGACTGAGCCTGACAAGTCAAAATCTATTTTACAGAGCACTAGCGGGATGGTAACCGGGAAGCGGGAGTTTCCTTGAAAGCTGAGAGTCCAGCCTGCTAATTCGGCGTCCGGTTCAGCATAGTAAGGAGACGGGTTAACCCCTCACAATCCCAGCCACTGTTTTACTTGGTGCTTCAGTTCAGCCTGAAATTGTTCTTGTGGGCCTTCGGCCACAATCTTACCTAAACTCAGCACATAGATATAGTGCGACAAGGTAATCACTTGGCGCACGTTATGATCCACCAACAGAATGGACATTCCTTCTTGTTGGAACAGGGCGATTTTTTCATAAATGAATTCGGCAACTCTAGGTGCTAGACCCACTGTCGGCTCATCTACCAGTAGGAGTTTCGGTCTCACGAGGAGAGCCTTAGCAGCCTCTACCATCTTCTGCTGTCCGCCGCTGAGATTCCCGGTGCGCTCTTTCCGTTTCTCGAACAGGTCCGGAAAACGGGCAAAGACCTCCTCAAACCTCTCCCGTACGTCGATATGATCGAGTCGGGAAGCTACCAGACGCAGGTTGTCTTCCACCGACAGGAACGGAAAGAGGCTGGATTCCTGAGGGATGTACCAGACGCCTTTGTGGAGCAAGTCATGGGGAGCAATGCCTGTAATCTCTTCTTCCTCTAAAAACACTCTTCCCTTCTTTGGTTTCAGAAAGCCATAAATAGCCTTCATCAAGGTACTCTTTCCTGCGCCATTCAGTCCGATTAATCCGGTGATGGTCGCCGGGAGGACCTGCAACGATACGGATTGAAGGATATCAATATCCGCCGAATACCCAACCACCAAGTCCCTCACTTCAAGGAGCGGTTTCATGCCATCCCTCTCCTAAATAGGCTGCAACAACTTGTTCTGCATTCAGGACTATATCAGTAGGCCCATCAGCAACCACTGTCCCGGCATTTAAGACGACCAGCCGGGGACAGAGATCCACGACTGCAGGAATATCATGGCTGACAATTAAAAACGTTTTACCCTCTGCGTGTCGATCCCGGATAAAGGTAGCCAAGGTTTCTTTAAACGTAGGGTGGATCGAAGCAAAGGGTTCGTCAAGTAATACGAGTTGGGGATCGGCCATGAAGCAGGTCCCAAATTCCAGTAGCTTTTGCTCTCCTCCGGAGAGACTACCTGCTGGTGCTTCTCGCATATCCTCCAGATGGAGAGCGAGCAGAATCTGTTCTGCTCGCTCCAAGGCATCCTGCTCGGAGACCCGGCTGGTAGCATAGGAGACAACCAGGAGATTTTCTAGAACGGATAGTCGCCGAAAAAGGCGAGTTAACTGGAACATACGGAGGACTCCTCGTGCTGCTATCCGATGCGGAGGGAGGCCATCGAGCCGTTCATGTTCCAGGAAGATTCCTCCTGAATCAGGCATATAATACCCACTGATGAGATTGAGGAGGGTGGTCTTCCCTGAGCCGTTAGGGCCGATCAAACCAACCAATTCTCCGGGATTAAGAACCAGAGAGACAGATTGCAGGGCGTGTAATCCAAAGAAATACTTGCTTACGTCTCGAATTTCAAACCATTTATCCATGATATCCCTTTAGGAATAACCCATAGAGGCCTTCGCGGAAGAAGCGAACTACTATCATCATGAGAAGCGCAAAGACGATCATGTGATAAAAACCGAATTCTCTTACATACTCGGCAGTAAGCTGGATGAGAAAAGCACCCATAAGTGGACCGACCAGTGTCCCCATCCCGCCAATCACATTCATGCTGATGATGAGGCCAGTTTGAAGAACGGTTCCCATATCTGGACTGGCTAACTGAATAAAGTGCACATACAACGCTCCCGCCAGCCCACAGAGACCACTGCTCAATGCCGAAGCCATGGTCTTCCATATAACCACATTGATCCCACGCCCCTGTGCGGCTACTTCATCCTCTCGAATAGCTTGCAGATAAAGCCCTATCCGGGATTGAATCAGAAAATACAGACTGAGTTGCGCCACCAGACAGACCATTAAAAATGTGTAATAGTATGAGAGACCTTCTGTTTCGTAGAGCGGAGGCACACTCAGCCCCAGGTCACCACGGGTAATGTTATACTCATTGGCAATCACTAGTCGGCTAATTTCCGCAAAGGCTAAAGTGGTCAACGCAAAATATGGCCCACGGAGACGGAGACAAAGGTATCCCAGGAGGCACCCTATAGCCATGGTAGCCCCCAATCCTCCCAGAATGCTTAGTGATGGAGAGACATTGTGGAGTGCGAGCAATGCAGAGGTATAAGCACCAATCATACTGAAGGCTGCGGGGGCCATAGAGAACTGACCAGTATAACCAGCCAGCAGGTTCCACCCCATGCTCAGTAATGTGTAATACATGGCCACAATCAGCGTGCTCCGCCAGTAAGGAAGAGTAACAAACAGTGGCAACAGAGCGACGCCTCCCAAAAAGAGCAGGGAGATACTTAAATCGATCCGACGGCGTCGTTTTACACCTCCCGAGCTTTTTCTCCTAGCAGTCCCCATGGTCTAAAGAGTAAGGTAAGAATAAGAATCAAGAATCCAAACGCATCACGATACGCGTAGGAGATATAAATCGCTCCAAACGTCTCTAATATCCCTAAGATCACACCCCCCAAGATACTTCCTGCGGTGGACCCCATTCCTCCTAACACGACGATGACAAAAGACTTTACTGCAGGGAACGTTCCTACCTGTGGATAGGCATGAAAAATGGGAGCCAGCAAAGCTCCACTCAGCGCGGTCAGCATTCCGGCCAGAGCTACGACCAGCATGCTCGTTCGTGCAGTATTGATACCCGCAATGGACGCTCCAAAACGGTTTTGGGCCACTGCCTGAATCGTCTTACCCCACATGGTATAGCGGAGACAAAAAAAAGCAATGAGTAGCAAGCCTCCACCTAACGCAAAGGCCACAAGACGATGAACACCCATCGTGATGGGTCCCAGAGTAATTCTGGTTTGCGAAACCAGTTGGGGACCTCTGATAGCATAGGGGCCAAAAACCTGATTGGCTAAGTGGATGAGCAATAGGGAAAGCCCAAAGGTCATAATAATTGCATACTCATCCCTCTGAGCTCCCCATTGAATATACCCGGTGTAAAGTGGCCGAAGCAACAGCCGTTCCATCCATATCCCCATTCCTCCCCCTATGAGCATGGCGGAGAGTATAGCTACCAAGGGAGGGAATCCGAGATGCAAGGCAAACAGAGTATAGGCATAAGCCCCAATCATAAAGAACTCGCCATGCGCAAAGTTCACCACCTTTAAGATCCCAAAAATGAGGGAGAGTCCAACGGCCATCAAGCCGTACAGGACTCCCATGATCAGACCATTGACCAGGATATCGAGGAGCAGCATAGGTCTCTAAGGTCTTTGCGGTTGCGCGGTTGCTATGGCTGATGGAAACACAATAGCAGCCTCAGCGAGTGGCTGTTTGATAGCAGTAAATTGGATAATGGCGAAAGGCACCTCTACCCACTGATGAAAGGTGGAGCCAGCCTTCTGATCAAAGGAGATGGTTCCCCGCGTACTGACCAGTTGACTTTGTTCCAGGGCTGCAATCACCTTTTTCGATTCCGTAGATCCAGCGCGTTCTATTGCCTCAGCCAGTACCCAGAGGGCATCAAACCCCTGGAAAACTACTCGACTGGCTTCCCGTCCACTCTCCTTCGTATGCCGTTCTCTGACGGTATTGCCAAGAGAGGTTAACTGCATACGAGGATGGAAAAGGGCTACCCCTAACAAGAATTTCCCTCCCTCACTCACATTATCCCAGAAATCGGGCAGTTCTGCCAGGGCGTCTACATCAAGCAACCAGGTACGGGAACTCGGAGCAACTCCATGTTCGAAGAGCTGGTTAATCAGAATATATCCGGCTGGAGGGTCAAGGATTGTGATCACCATTTCTGGCGGATTCTGGCGGAGGGGGAGAATAGCTGGAGTAAAATCTTTTGCCTCACGCTCAAGGACATTAAACTGATAGTTGACTGTAGGAGCTTTCTCTTTCAAGAAACGGTCAATGTTTTTGGCGAGGCCAATACCAAAATCGGTATTTTCGGCAAAGGCTACCACATTCTTAAGCCCTAATCCTTTGATAAACTCTGCACCGGCTATGGCGAGACGAGAGTTAAAGACCGCGGTGTTAAATACCTCTGGATACCCCTTTTCTCGAATCGCATCTGCCCAGCAATTGACATTCACAAAAGGAACATTGTAGCGGTGTGCTACCTCGATCATCGCCAAACAGACCGAGCTATGGTTTCCCCCTACTACGGCGGAGACTTTCTCCTTGGTGATGAGCTTCTCTATAGCAGCTCGTCCTCGTTCTGGGATACCCAGTGTATCCTCAAAGACGAGCTTTACCTCTCGTCCCAAAATTCCTCCCTTATCATTAAGCATCTTTGCTGCGAGCTCTATACCCGCTTTCGCTTCATTTCCTTGACTGATGGAACCGGGAGGAGAAAAAGGAAGGGGAACTCCAATCAAGATCGGTTCAGCCGCAAAAGAGTCGGTCAGAAAAACAGGAAAGAGAAACACAAAGGCACTCAGAAAAAACATGCTGAGAACCAGACTTCTTAACCAGCGCCTTCTCCACATATTGCGTACCGTCACACTCATCTCTCTTCCTCCTTTCGGTTAAAAAGATGGCCAGGGACCAAGGATGAAGGATACAAGCAAACCGGTCACCTTCTTCCTTCCCTTTCCGCTACCATATTGGCTGAGAGAAAAGAATACTTAAATAAAATATATCAGCTCTCTTAAGAGTTGTCAAAATACCAAAAACCCTGAAATTCCAACAAAAGGAGAGGAGGCCGGAGAAGATCGCAGGAGCAGAAAGACCCAATCCTCCTTGCTCCTTTCTTTTTCTTCTTCTCGCATAAAGGGAGAAGGTTGGGGGGGAGGGAAAGAGAGGGCCTCATCTTCTGCTGGAATTTCAGTCAATCCTTTCGACAAGAGAGGAGAGAGCTTAATGGAAAACCACTTGACAAACCAGTTCTTCCAGCAGAAGATGAGGAAACAGTTTATGTGTGAGATAATGTTCTGTGTTAGTCATCATAGGAGATTATGCTATGGGAATCTATACTGGAAAGGCAGAACGTGTGATTGTTCTGGTCTGTGATGGACTCCGTCCAGATCTGGTGACTCCTACGCTTACTCCAACCTTGAGCCGTCTGTGTGCAGAGGGAGTGGTGGGGGCTGATCACCACGCCGTATTTCCCAGTATGACTCGCGTAAATGTCTCCAGTGTAGTTACCGGTGTCTACCCGGCGAAACATGGGATAATGGGAAACAGTGTGTATGTACCCGAAGTGAACCGGGAACAGGCAATCTCTACAGGGGAGTACTCCTTGTTACGTCGCTGGCATCACTCGGCGGCTGGGCCACTTCTGTTTGTGCCCAGTATAGGAGAATACCTTTCGGCGGCTGGAAAGAAAATGGCGGTGATCAGTACCGGGTCAAGTGGCTCAGCATTTTTGCTCTATCATCGAGTAGAGGAGGAAGGGGGACTTCTGATCCATCCCGCATTTATTCTTCCTGAAACCGTTACAGATACGGTTATTCAGAGATGCGGCCCCTTTCCTTCAGAAGCCACGCCGAATATAGCGCGGAATGAGCACGCCCTGCGTATCCTCTTCCACTATGTGCTCCCAGAACTTCAACCAGATCTTGCCCTCCTCTGGCTTTCTGAACCCGATAAGAGCCTGCACGCTTTTGGCTTACATACTCCCGAACTAGAGCAGGCCATCCGACATCTCGATAGCCAAATTGCCCGTCTCCTCGAAGTGCTTACCAGGAAAGGGCTCGAAGGCACCACCGATCTCATCGTGACCTCTGATCACGGCGTGTCTACCATCCTGCAACCGGTAGATGTACCTTCTATCCTCTCCAGGCATGGCTTTTCCGATATTCTCCACTCTCGAGCTTTGATAGTAGCCCGCGGAGGAGGAGCGAGTCTTCTCTATCTCCAGGAAGGGTATAAAGCGAAAGTGGAGGAGGTGGTTCATTTTCTACAAACTCAGGACTGGGTAGGACCAATCTTTACCAGAGATCCTCTCCCCGGTACCCTGCCTCTTTCTTTGATTGGCAATGCCAACGACCGGGCAGCAGATATTCTCTTCTCCTTGCGCTGGAATGGCCAGGAACCGGCTGGACCGCAGACAGGAGGGATTGCCTCTGATGATACCTTTCCGGCAGGGAGGGGAATGCACGGGAGCTTTAGTCCCTTTGAAATGCATAACTTTTTGCTGGCCACCGGTCCAGATTTTAAACAGGGCCGTCTCAGTACCGTTCCTTCCGGGAGTATCGATCTGGTCCCTACTATTCTTACACTTCTAGGGATCCCTCTCCCCTCGGATCTGGATGGTCGAGTATTGATCGAGATGTATGCCGATGCCATAGCTCCCGAAGAGGTGTGTTTTGAAAAGAGGGTTGTCCGTTCAGAGGCAGCGGGATCATTTCGATCCGTGGTGCAGTTTTCTGAGGTGAACGGTGTCCGTTATTTTGATAAGGGAATGGTCATCCACTCCCAATAGAGTATAGAATAGAGTAAGATCTCTCTTTTGCCTGGGCACATGCTGTGGTCCACTCTTCTCCCATTTCTCTCAAAGGGAAAATTTTTTCATGGACTTGCTTGTCTACTCAGTATATACTCTGAAATATACTCTTTAAAAAGAATCTGAACCAGAAAATATGACCTCTCTCTCCAACCAAGAAAAGCCTATGGCGAGAATCGAGGCTTTTTTAAAATTAATGAAGGATAGTGGAGCCTCTGATCTGCACATGACTGTGGGGGCACCGCCGCTGTTACGTCTCCGGGGAGAGCTAGAGAAAGTACGTTATCATGAACTCACTCCCGAATTGAACGAACGGTTGCTCTTCGAGATCATGACGAGTGAACAGATTGCGGAGTTTAAAGTACGGAAAGATATCGATTTTGCTTATGAAATTCCAGGGGTAGCCCGTTTCCGGGTCAATATCTTTCTCCAAAGGAAAGGAATAGGTGCAGTGTTTCGATTGATTCCCGCCAAGATTCTGACCGTAGAAGAACTCGGGTTACCTGCACAGATTCTGGAGTTTACAAAACTGAAAAAGGGGCTTATTGTCGTCACTGGACCAACGGGTAGCGGCAAATCGACGACTTTGAGTGCGATGATCGAGCATATCAATTCAACCCGGAAAGACCATATTATTACTATAGAGGACCCGATTGAGTTCTTGCATGAAAGTAAGCTCTGTTTGGTGAATCAACGGGAGATAAAATCTCATGCGCAGTCGTTTGCTTCAGCGCTTCGAGCAGCTCTACGGGAAGATCCCGATATTATTCTGGTCGGTGAAATGCGGGATTTGGAAACTATTGAGCTGGCGATTACTGCAGCAGAGACTGGCCATCTGGTGTTGGGAACGCTCCATACCATAAGCGCAGCAAAAACGGTGGATAGAATTATCGATTCCTTCCCAGCGGATCGACAGGAACAAATCCGGGTCATGCTATCGGAATCGCTTAGAGGGGTCATTGCCCAACAGCTTCTGCGTACCGCCGATGGAAGAGGAAGAGTAGCAGCCCTCGAAATTATGGTGATGACTCCCGCCATAGCTCACTTGATCCGGGAACGTAAAACTTATCAAATTCCTTCCCTTATTCAGGCTGGTCGATCCTTCGGCATGCAATCTATGGACAGTGCTTTGATGGACTTACTCCAGGAGGGGAAGGTTACGGCAGAAGATGCCTTAGCTTCTGCCTCGAACCCCTCTCTTTTTGAGCCTTATCTCAAAAAATAGTGTTCGGATCCATCAGCCATAAAGAAGGTGGGGGCATGTTTTTTTCGAGAATATTTGAAAAAGGAAAAATTCAGACCCTGCTAAGTCGGCTGCAAATGGCCTCAGACGAACGACAACAACATATACTTGTGCGTGAGCTCGCTCAATTCGAGAGAACAGCACTTCCCTATACCCTCGAAGCCCTCCTCAACAAAAAGCTCCACCCTTCCAAAGCATTCCTCGTTGTGCGCGCGATTTATTCACCAGACCTGGTAGCGGAGATTATTCCTCTCTTAGGCGTCCGCAATGGAGAGGTCGCGGAGTGTGGATATGAACTGATCAGGCGGCTTGCTCGAAAAGAAGCGATCCCTTACCTTATCGAGGCCTTAAAGCAGGAGAATATCCAGATGACCAAAAATGCAGTCCGCTTGATTAAAGACCTCGGCGATGCTCACGTTGTTCAGGCGGTACAGACTCTCTTTCGAGACACAGACGATCGCGGAGTGCGGAGGGGAGTGCTGGAAATTACCTGTCACTTTAGCGATCGGCAACAAGTCCCCTCCCTGATCCTCGAAGCCCTGCAAGATAAGGATTGGTGGATTCGCCTCCAGGCAGTAGATTTCCTTCGTAAATTCCCGGTGCCGGAAGCGGTTAATGCACTGATGAAGGCCTTACAGGATAGTGATAATGAAGTGCGTGGACGATCCGTAGATGCCTTAGCCGAAATAGGTGGTTCACAAGCGGTCAAATCCCTCTTAGGACTCCTTCGAGACAGAGATCTGGTGATCAGACAAAAAGCCGTGGAGGCACTGAGTATGATTGCCGACATCTCTATCCTCCCTGATCTGGTAGAACTGATGAAAGATGACGATGTCAATACGCGCCGTTGCACTGCGGAAATTATCAACGCCCTCCGAGATCCACAAACCAGTCAGGCCTTACTCAAAATCCTGCGTGATGAAGACTGGTGGGTACGCGAGATCGCAGTTGAAGCGCTTATAGAGATTAAATCGGAAAGAATAATTCAGATCTTGATCGACTGGCTCCAGGATAAAGATCTGAACCTCCGACGGTCTATTGTGGAAATCTTTGGAAAGGTGAAAATTCCCGCCGTTGTGGATCCCCTACTGAAGCTGTTAGAGGATGAAGACTGGTGGGTGCGCGAAAGAGCGGTATCTGCGCTTGGGAATATCGGGGACAGGAGAGCCATTCAACCACTCATTTCCCAAGGAAGGCATCCCGAATTACGCTGGGTGGTGGCTCAGGCGCTCGGTAATTTTTCCGGGTCTGAAGTGGAAAATGCCCTGATCAATCTTGCTCAGGATCCTCAAAAGGGGGTACGACGTGAAGCTGCAGTGTCTCTGAGCAAGCTACGAACAGAGAGGGCAATTGCCGTATTGAAAATGATGCTGGGAGACGAAGATGCTGAAATCCAGCTCAAAGCAGCGGAATTGCTCAAGGAGATCACTGGCCACAATTTTCCTACCGGAAAACCTATAGTCACTCAAGGTGAAATCCCCTTACACGAATCTCCTATGGCCTATCGCGAAGGGACCATTCTGACAGAGGCCATCGTGGTAATGGATATCTGCAATTCGACTGGCATCGCCGCTAAGTATGGAGACAATTTTGCTCTCCAAATGACCAAGCAGGTCGTGTTACTTATCGAACCACTGCTGAAGAAATATAAAGTCCAGTATATGAAAAGTACCGGTGACGGCTATTTACTCACTTTTCCCCAGGTTGAATCTGCTGCGGGTATTGCGATAGAGATGCTCCGAAAGACCGCGAAGTATAACCAGAGTGTGAGTGAAGAAAAACAGCTCAAGCTCCGGTTTGCGATCAACTTTGGAGAAACGCGAATCGATGCCAAACGGGATAGACTCGGCGTGGCAACAAACATGACTTTTCGCATGGAAAGCATTCGTCAAGAGAGTCTTGTGGAACTGGCCGAAGGGGTACAGCGTGAGGATATTCCTCTGGAGACCCGGATTCTCCTCAGTGAAAGCGTTTACGATCAATTACGCCAGAGAGGGGAGGATAGGCGCTGTACCTTTCTGGGCTATTTTGAACCGAAAGGTATTTTGGGGAAACATAAGGTGTTTCAACTACATTGGGAACGGGAGATCTAACCTCTTTTCACCAGGAGAAAGGCATTGTGAAAATCACAGGAATCAAAACCTTTTTAGTCCATCCCGGAGCGGAGGGAAATCCGTTCGTCACCCCAGATGACGATATGACTTCTCTTCGCTCTGCTTCGGGAGCGGAGCGGAGGGTTGTCCGTTCGACTCCCGGAGCCCAGCCGGGGGAAATCCACTCCTCCTCCCGGCAAGGGAAAAATCTCTGTTTTGTCAAGATTGACACCGATAAGGGCATCCATGGATGGGGTGAATGCTACACACAATCCGATCGAGATCAGGCTATTGTGGCTCATGTAGAGCAACTTGCCCGCTATCTTGTAGGCCGAAATCCCATGCATATCAAAAATTTTCTACAGATAGCCTACGATGACTTTGCTGGACGGCGTGGAGCGATGGATCTGTATAGCGCTTTGAGTGGCTTGGAACAAGCGATGTGGGATATCACAGGAAAGAAATTGGGCGCTCCAGTGCATACTTTACTTGGCGGACCCTGCCGGGATAAAATCCGGGTATATGCAAATGGATGGTACGAGGGAGCAAAAACACCGGAAACGCTGGCACAAAAAGCAATTGAAGTTGTAGCCAAGGGGTTTACAGCCTTGAAGTTTGATCCCGTGCCTGGCCCGTGGCGTACCTATATCAGCAAACAGGTGGAACAGGGAGTAGTTGAAAATGTCCGGGCGGTCCGGGAGGCGGTGGGGCCAGAGGTCGATATCCTGATTGAAATACACCGACGACTCGCTCCGATGCATGCCATCAGCATCGCACGGGCTATCGAGCCTTATCATCCCTTCTGGTTTGAAGAACCGGTTTTGGCAGAGAATATAGATGCATTAGCTGCGGCTAAACGCGAAATTCGTCTTCCAGTAGTCACCGGGGAAGAACTCTACACAAAATTCGAGTTTCGAGAGGTTTTTGAGAAACAGGCCGCAGACATCATTAATCCTGATGTCTGTAACTGCGGTGGGATCCTCGAACTGAAAGAAATCGCTGCCATGGCTGAACCATACTTTGTAGTGGTCTCTCCCCATAACTACAACAGTACGACCGTGGGATTAGCAGCGACGCTCCGAGTTTCGACCTGTATCCCAAACTTTCTGATTACGGAATATTTTGTCAATCTAGAAGCTTTCGGGAAAGGAATCGCGATCAACCCTTTGGTGGTCAACCAGGGATACCTCCCGATTCCAGAAGCCCCTGGCCTGGGAATCGAACTGGATGAAACAGCCTTAGCCCAGTATCCTTATCAACCTTTCCCGGTCCGGACGACCAGACAGTATCATCAGGAAGAACTGTAAAATAAGGAATTTTTAGCAGCGAGAGTCTTTTTACTTATAGCGCACTGCAATACCGGTTACGAGCCGTGGAAAAAAAGAGATACCCTGTTCTAAATCTATTTGCGGAATTTCAGCTCGTTGTGATTCTGTCTCTTCGCTCTCTTTTTTGGGTAGCTCGACGAGGGATTTTTGCGGGGCCAGATCTCCCACTCCTTCTATTTTATAGACGGCATCTGCACCCACCTCCCGGGCTTTCTCTAGCATCTTCTGTAACAAGTACCGCGGATCTGCCCGTCCCCGGACTTCAATAATCCCCAGCTCGACAAAATCGCGATCCAGGGTAGAAGCAGAGGTCAGTAAAATGGTCCGTCGTACCGGAGGAGGAATATCTTCAGCACTGGATAGGAGAGTATATTTGACTTGAGGTTCCAGCAAACCACACCCGAGGAGAAGCATCAGCCCTATAACTATTCCAGTCATGCGCCAGCTTCGGAAAAGCTGAGCCAGCAGCAACCTGATCATCTTCTTTCCTTCTACAGACCTTACTATTACCACTCTCTTTTCCTGAAAGACTCCACTGCGAGGAAGGGATCTCCTCGTCAAACTAAGCAAAGGTGTAGCGTTCTCTGTTTCCCCTTATCTCTAAATCCAAGCCGCTTTCGAAGGAATGTTTTTCCCCTTCCGTATCCTCCCCTTTTATTTCAAGAGTTATCTTCTCCCCTTGACGGATAACCGTGACCGGTATCCCCTCTTCCGGGTTCGTCTCGGTGAGTAGTTGGATGAGATCTTCAGGAGCGGAAACCGGTTTTCCGGCAAAAGCGATGATGACATCCCCACGACGCAAACCTCCCTGCGCAGCTAAACTATTGGGAACCACTTCAGAGATAAGAGCGCCGGCCGGCTCTTTGAGTTTAAAGGCCTGAGCGAGTATAGGAGTCAGAGGTTGGACAGACAGCCCAAGCCAACTGTGTAACCGTTCTCCATTCAGAGAGGGTAACAAGGATTTAACCAGGTTTATGGGGATAGCAAAGCCCGTATCTTCCCAATCGACCAGGATCATATTGATACCGACCACCTCTCCACGGATATTGACCAACGGCCCACCATTCATCCCAGCTTGTATATTAGTCTCAACCTGGATAATGCTCTCAGCATTAGGTCCACCCGGATGTTTTTTACTGCTTACGACCCCTATGGCAATCACTGGGTCTTCTCCAAAGGGTTTTCCCACTGCCATCACCGGCTCAGCCAAGTGCAGTGCATCTGAATCCCCCAAAGAGAGGAAAGGGAGTCGAGTCCCTGCAGGTGGAGTAATCTTGAGCAGGGCAATATTAGATCGAGCATCTCGCCCCACAATCTTTGCCACATGCTGCTGATTATCCACAACGACGAAGAGTTGCTCAGCATTTTCAATGACTTGATCAGTGGTCAGGATATAGCCTTCTGCGCTGATCAAGAAGCCAGATCCTAGACTCAGTTGCGTAGCAGGAGGCGAAGACCCTTGTTCGCGAAAGAAACTTTGAAAAAGCTCATCCAGCGTTTCCTCTTCTGGGGGAAGAGAGAAAGACTCCTCACTGAGGCGGGCAGCACTAATATGAACCACGGCCTGCTGCACTCTAGGAACTAGGGTCACCCAAACCTGCCATGCCGGATAAGATTCAACTCCAGGGAGACGGTCCTCCGGTGGCTCTTTCCCCAAAGGGGTTCTTTTGAGTAACTCTTTGAATTGCCGCCACGTCTCCTCAAGCGTTTCGGACGTTCCTTCTTTGCCCTTCTTTATCTCTTGTTCGAGATGCTCAAAAAGGCGTTGTAATTCCTGGAGATGCTTTTGTGTTTTAGACGCCAGATCTTTTCCTTCTTCTAACAGAAACTGCTTTCCCTGCTCCCACTGTTCCTGAGCGGCCTCGTAGTTTTTGTTGAGAAAGGCTTTGATCGATTCCTGAAGTTTTTGATAGGCTTCAGCAAGAGCCTCTTCTTTTGAGGAAGGTAGCTCCTGAGGTGGTGGATCTTGCTGCATCCCATTCGAATGTAAGATGCTGATACTGAGTATCAGAAAGAGTAGACTTCCCCACAGGCCTAATCGATTCATAGTACCCCCTCTTTTGCTCCCCTTACGCTCTCTGTTCTCCTTTTTAGGCAATGGCTAGCATCTTATGGATACCACCCATAGCTTGGAGCGCTATCTCCGGATCGATCAGGATTTCATTCCGATCTTCTCGAAGAGCCAGGAGGAGTTTCTCCAGCGTATTCATCTTCATATATTCACAGACCGAGGCATAAGAAACCGGATAAAATATTTTATCCGGAACCTCCTTTCGTAAACGATACACCATTCCGCTTTCCGTCGCAACAATAAATTCTCGAGCAGAAGATTTTTGTGCATGGCGCACCATGCCTTCAGTCGAGAGATAATACGATCTCTGAAAACGGGAATCCCCCTCCATGGTATAGAGCAGACAGGAAGAAGCACACCCACATTCTGGATGAATAAGCAATTCGGCTTCCGGATGAGCTTCCAATGCTTCAAAGATTGCTTTCTCCCCGATTTTGGCATGCACATGACAGAACCCTTTATAGAGATCAACAGCCAGCGGTGCTTCCTGGTAGGTGGTTTGTAAGCGAACAAGATGTGGGGTTTCCTCAAGCGCTACCCCGCCCATATCAATTCCGAGCTGGTGGAGAATAACCGTTCCTAAGAATTTGTCCGGTAAAAACAGAATACGTTTTTTAGGATGATGGTGAATCACATGGCGAAGGATGTTCCCTGCATTCCGTGAAGTGCAAATATAATCACTCTTCGCCTTGGTATGCACATCGGTATTGATGTAAGAGATCACCACCCCTTCTGGATATTCCTCTTTCCATTGATCGATAACCGTATGGTCAATAGAGGCAACAAGCGAACAGCCGGGTTGATCAGGCATAAATACTCGAGTTTTTTCACCACCGATAATCTTGGCGGTTTCCCCCATAAAACGTACCCCACAAAAATCGACCCGCTTAGCCTGACGCTCTGCTACGTACTGGCTTAAACCTAATGAATCTCCGACTGTTTCGGCTACCTCTTGCAATTCGGGATACTGATAGTTATGGGCGACAATACAAGTCTCTTTTTCCTGAGCAAGCGCGAGAACATCACTCGCTTGCTCAGCTAACTCCTGACAAAAGGATAGGGTATAGCGTTCCTGGCTTTCATAGGCATATAAATCGTGAGCCAATCGATTGAACAGATCATACCATTTCTGAGCACGGATACGAGTATCCATAGGATGGCTTTCCTCCTTTCCGGTGAAGCAAGCGTTGTATCCCCAACCTCTCCCTCATTTTTATGAGCTTGATCCTTATACACGACGGCAAAAATTCCCGCTCAACTTCTTGGTCTCATCCTTCATTACGGAGACCGAAAGAGCACAGAGAACTAACTCCACAATAGAGATGCCAATCCCTCTATGCCCTCCTGATGAAAACCTTTGAACAACTTTTTGCCGAACGGTGTCATAGAAACGACAGCAGGGCTACTGGCACTCCTTTGCTCTTCCCTCGGGCGTGTTCGCAGAGAAAAAGCTGACACCACAAACCAGATACCATGATATATATTACCGACAAATTTATATATTTTACAAGGAAATTTTTCCAAAAATATATAATAAAAAAAGAAAAAATATAGGATGAGCTTTACTAGAACCATAGGGCTTGCTGGTGGGGATATAGCAAGGCCCAGAAAGAAGAAAGAGACCTCTCCTCAGAAACCGGTTTGAGACGAGTTTCTTTGCAGGAGGGGAAATACTCAGGATAAGTGGGTAAACCGAAAAATTTCCCCGGGCTATGTATAACCCGTAGTGAAATTCTTCGGGTAATCTCTTAGTGAAGGAGAGGAATATCCGATTCCTCAAGAGGAGATATTTTTCCTAAACAATTCCCGACTTGTGGAAACGTTCTATTTCTGTATCACTATAGCCCAGCTCTCGTAACACCTCATCGGTATGTTCGCCGAGTAGAGGAGGAGCTTTCCGGATAGCACCTGGTGAGCCACTTAGCTTTACTGGCAAACCTAAGAGTCTGAGATCTGGGATCTGGGGATGAGGCACAGACATGATCATTTCCCGGGCCACGGTCTGAGGATCTTCAAGGGCTTGAGCTACGGTATTCACGGGAGCACAGGGGACTCCAGCCTCATCCAGCATTTTGGTAAGCTGTGTGGTGGAATATTTACGCACCTCTTCCTGAATCAGCGGTACCAGAACATTCCGATGCTTGACTCGATCTGCTTGGGTGGCAAAGCGGGGATCTGCCAGCCAATCTTCCCGCTGTAAACACTGGCAGAGCCGGGTCCAGAGTCGTTGATTGGCACCAACAATAAAGATCTCCCCATCTTTTGTCTGAAATACCTGGTAAGGAACCACTGAGGGATGACCAGAACCATGACGTTGCGGGACCACACCCGCAAGGAGATAGCCCACTGCGTGATAGGAGAGGAGGGAGAGCGCTGTTTCGAAGAGAGAAACCTCTACCATTTGCCCTTCCCCTGTTTCCTTGCGGTGATAGAGGGCATTCATGATCCCCAAGGCAGCCATAATGCCGGTGCTCAGATCGAGAAACGACACACCGCAGCGAGCCGGGGGACCGTCTGGATCACCAGTTATACTGATGATTCCACTATAAGCCTGCATAAGCGCTTCATATCCGGCGCGATCCTTGGCTGGGCCGGTTCGGCCAGCTACCGACACGGCACAATAGATCAAACCAGAGTTAAGCTCTCGCAAGGTCTCGTACCCTAGACCGAGACGTTCCATGGTACCCGTACGAAAATTCTCGATAAGCACATCAGCTCTCCGGGCTAAACGTTTAAGAATTTCTTGTCCTTCCGGTGTTTTCAGGTTGAGGGTCATTGCCCGCTTATTACGGTTCATAGAGAGATACCCTGCCGATTCTCCGGCCACAATCGGAGGCCAAAATCGTGATTCGTCTCCTTCCCCTGGCGATTCAATCTTGATGACATCGGCACCCATGTCTCCGAGTAACATACCACAGAACGGGCCAGCGAGGACCCGGGAAAGGTCTAAAACCATAATTCCTTCAAGTGAACCTGCCATTTATCTTTCCTCCTTTTCATAAGGGATATTTGCATCGTCTGATCAGCCCTCAACTCAATAATGTTGGGGGCAGATGGCACACACAATTAAAAAGCTCGAGTCGGGTCTGTTGCGGGGTAATCCGTAATTTAGCTACGGAAGTATTGAACACTTCGCTAATCCAATCCTGTTCAATCTGTTCAATCACAGACGATCCCACCAAGGTCCCGATGAGCAGACGAATAAAGGTCCCATGGGAGACGAACCCTATCCGCTCTTCGGTAGGGGCAAAACAGGACATAATGCGTTGAGCTACTCGTTCAGCCCGCTTCTGTGCCTCTTCCATCGTCTCAAAGGGTTTACTCTTCCACCATCCCTGTTCATCAATCTCTTGGGGAAGAATATAACCTGGAAACGAGTGTAAGATCTCGGTTCGTGTCATTCCCGGTCTTCCAGTATATGCGGAACTATCTATCCCACTGATCACCCCACCCTGTTTATGAAGATCTATCCAGATTTCTGGGGTCAATGCAGTAATCTCCTTAATATAATTAGTGGTCTCCAGAGTGCGTCGAAATGGGCTGGTAAAGAGCTGAGTCAGGTTCATCTGACGCACCCGTTCTGCCAGGCGGACTGCTTGCTGGTGTCCCAGCTCGGTTAGGGGGCATCTTCCACCCTCGCCTGTGGATTGGCATTGTTCATCGATTGAGCATGACGAATTAAATATAACTCCATTTTCTTTCCGGTCCCACCGGTTCATTCATCTTTTTGAACCTAGCGCAAGTAGTATACACCCCTGTTATTCTTTGCCCTGCACTCTGCTCAGGCTGATTGCCCAGAGCAAAACGTAGGAAGCCCTTTGGCCTCCATAGTGCATCTATCTGCAGGTCCGTTGCCGGATAACCATCTCAGGAAAGCGTCAAATGAGCAATATTCTTCTTTTTTTATTCTGCCCATTGCCAGCAGGAGAGTTTCCAGTTCCACCCTTCAACAGCCAGAGCTGCAACATAGCCAGGGCCAGGTACTAAATGCTGTAACTTCCAGCGTGATACATTAAGCGGATCGTCTCTGGTAGCCAACAACATAGCCGGGTCCCCCGGGGTTAATGATACATCAAAACTGTCTAAGGGCAAGGTGAGCCCATCCCCACGGGCTTTGATATAGGCCTCCTTTCGGGTCCAGCAGAGAAAGAAGGCTTCTGGCTGGAGGTGTTCGGGGAGGGCATGGAGCGTCATAAACTCCCGTGGAGAGAAAAAGCGATTGGCTATCTCTTTATAGGCCACATTTGAGCGAATGTATTCAACATCCACCCCTATCTCTCGATGAGAGGTAAAGGCATAGAGTACCATCTCATGGGAGTGGGATAGATTGAAGCGAACCTGGTCTCCTCCCCTCGTTGAGACCAAGGCAGGTTTTCCGTGAGGACTATAGCAGAATTCTAAGCAATGCGGTTCCTGACCTAAGTAGCGCCCCAAAATCGCCCGTAACACTCCACGCGCCACAATAAACCGTCTACGATGTTCGGCAAACCGAAACCGTGCTGCGCGCTGTCGCTCATCAGGGGAAAGGGTTTGCAGGAGGCTCTGCACACGGGTAGTTGATCTCTCTAAGGAGGCGCGCCATACCTGAACGGTATCCTTCGCTAGGCGAAGGGAGGGGGGAGGAAGACTCCACTCAGAGTATGTCATGGCTTCATCTCTTTTCACAAACCCCTTTGGAGAAAATCGAAAGAAGGATATCAAAACAGCTCTTCCACTCTCCTTACCAGACAAATAACACTAACTGCATCACACCGATAAGAAAACCAAGAACTCCACCTAAGATTTCAATAGCCTGGAGTTCGCGACGCGCAATTTGCAGAATGAGCGATTCCAGTTTCTCCAGGTCAAATTGTTCCACTCTATCCACTACAATCTGTTTAAAATCAATGCTCCCTTCAATCTGTTCAACCATTTTTTCCGTCACATCGGGCAGGATATCCGCCACCTCATTGATCACCGCCCTTTTTACTTTTTGAATAATTTCCGAACCGTTAAAAGTGGAATAGAGCCGGGAAATCCGCAGGACCCTGGTTTGGAGAAAATGATCAACCTGTTCCTCAATACGTTTCCGTAATTGCTGTTGTGCCTCGACAGTGCGCATGGCATTTGCAATATCCTTGGGAAAGATCAGCTCACGTTGCACAATCGTTCCAATACTCTCCGCGAGCTCTTTTTTTCGCTTGGGAATGAGTCCCTGAAAGGTGATGCCCCACCAGGTAAAAGGGGTTCGAGGATAAAAGATCATCCGGATAGCCAGGTAATTGGTAAGCCATCCGATCCCAGCACTAATCACGGGGATAAACCAGAACAGTGGTTGCATGGATATCCCTTCCAGATCATATAAGGTTTAGGCAGTCCAGAAGCCATCCCGCGCCCTCATCACCTTCTCCGCAAGATCGGAAGGAATGTTTAGCGTTCCACCGACATTCGAATAGGGAAAGAGGCGTGTATTGATATGCGCATGAATTGGTATACCTTCGCCATGATGAATCTCATAATCGAGCGGGATAGGACCGAGAAAACGCAATACCTGATGAAGAGCTGTGGCAAATTTTTCCAACTGGTGAGAGGAGAGTTGTGTCAATAACCCTCTTTCGTGCAAGCATACGACATCATAACTCCGGGGAAATTTTCCAAAAGGACTCCAGAAGAGGATGATTTCTGGTGTTTCTGCTACCACCCACCCCTCGGAACGACAGAGGGCAAAGAGCTCTTCCCACACTGAAGGATAGCATTGAGTGACGGTCATTTCCTGGTGGATATCTGGAAAAATCTCGTCAGCTCCAAGCACCTGCATATGGATATGCGGTTGCGACCCTCCCGATTCAGGGCCTTGATGTTTCCGAATAAGGACCGAACGGACCGTCGGATTTGAATAGGAATACCGCATAATCTCTACAGCCAACTCCAGCAGACAAACAAAATGGTGTGGAGGTAAGACCCCTGTATAGCAGAGATCTTGTAAGCTGGTGGCATTATCGAGATAGTGCCTGGCATCCTCGACCAGGACGTAGGATTCATTACGTCCGCCTGTACACTCTACCGGAATACGCGGAATAATATTATGAAAGACACGTAACGCCCAGTCTTCTGCTCTCTTTCCCGGAGGCATATCTTTGGTTGAGTAAATGTCTCCATACACCACCGTGCGCAGAGGTGGAGGGGTAAGGGTTTCATTTCCTGGACAAAACACACAGCGCTGCTGTTCCTCTGCCATCCGCTGCCTGATTAGCTCTATTCGATCCGAAGAGGAGGACCCAGTTTCATCATCTTCCACCTTAGGTGAAAAACGGGTATTCCCCCACTGAGCAAATATCTTTTTATGGATATCATTAAAGTAGGTCAGGGTCCCAGTAAAAGGATTTTTTATCCAGACAATGCTACTATTGATGTGTTTGTACTCGATCATCAGCAAAACAACCCTCTTCCGGATCAGGAGTTCTGAAGGAGGCCAGGCAAATGATCTGTCTTAAACTTCTCGATGTCTTCGTGATATTTGAGGATACATCCCAGGGTCTCTTCAATAGTATCCGCATCTATTTCATACTTATGCAAATGGAGGAGAGCAGCAGCCCAATCGAGAGTCTCGGCAATACCGGGCTTCTTCTGGAAATTGATCTGCCGCATCTTTTGCATAAAAGCGCAGATCTTTTCCGCAAGCTTCGTCTCGATCCCTGGAATCTTTTCCATCACGATCCGGTATTCTTTTTCAACAGAGGGATAATCTAGCCACAGATACAAACACCGACGTTTAAGGGCATCATGAATTTCCCGGGTGCGATTCGAAGTCAATACCACAAAAGGGCGATGCTTGGCCTTAATAGTTCCTATTTCTGGGATCGTGATCTGAAAATCAGAGAGAACTTCTAGAAGAAAAGCCTCAAACTCTTCATCACATCGATCGACTTCATCGATCAATAACACTGGTGGAGGACGATGCTCCGAGGTGATTGCTTCCAGGAGAGGTCGTTTGATCAAGAATTCCTCGCCAAAAATGTTCTTTTCGACAACCGCTTTGCTTTCTCCCGCACTCTCTCCCAAACGGATATAGAGCATCTGTTTCGAATAATTCCACTCGTATAGAGCAGTATTGACATCCAGACCTTCATAACATTGTAAACGGATCAGCTTTGTATTAAAGATCTGCGCCATGACTTTGGCGACTTCCGTTTTGCCGACCCCGGCTTCTCCTTCTAGAAATATCGGTTTTTCCAAGCGTTCTGCCAAAAAAATGGTGGTGGGGAGTGCACGGTCAGTAATATAGGAATGCTGCTCCATCAACTCTTTGGCGTGTTCAATGGATTGTAACATCAAACCTCTCCTTCGTTTTATTCTAATCAGGCGTAGTCAGGCCTAATTTCGCTTCAAATTCCTCTTTTGCACGGCCAGTTAGTGGATTAGGTTCACCTCGTACCACTTTCCGCAAGGCCTCCATTTCGGTACGTGAGAAGGTGGTACCGTACAGAATGTGCTCTTCAAAGGCTTCGTAAGTGAGCGGTGCCACGGTTTTGGTAATGTGGGCGATGACTTCCGCATAGGCTCGAATTTCTTTCTGCGCATGAGTGTCCAAACGTAATCGCAAAAAATGGAGCAGATTGTGCAGATCAATTTGCCAGTACCATTGCGTGTAGAGACTCAACGGCAGATTCACCCGGGCTAGTTCCCGAGCAATATTGTCCTGCAGCATCTCCTCGTAACTGGTATAGACTGTCTTTTGATCACGGACCAGGATCTCCAGCACCTTGGCCTGGAGTTCCGGAGGAACCATTTCTTCCTCGGCACGGCCCTGTTTATTGCGCTTGCTTTGAAAGCGGATAGCTTCGGGTGGGGGGACATAAAACTCATCGAGCATTACACTATAGCGGCCAGATATTTCATTGACCGAATTGTGCACCACAAGGTCGTTGGCCACAAAATTATGCCACGGTCCTTGCACGCAGATATCGTATGTGGGTTGTTCCCCTATATATTCGATATCCATCACCGCAATCGGCTCAACCCTCCTCTGGTTCTCTCCCCCTTTCCGTAGAAGGGGAGAATTTGAGGAATCGACTATACCCCAAATCGAGCAGGGACGCGTCATTATGACTTCATCGTTTTCAGAGTGTTCTAAGCCAATCGCTTCCCCCATACGCCGCCAGCCTTGCGTTGTATAGATCCAATGGTTAGCCGTCAGAGCAATACACTTATCATACTGGAGGAGACAGCGATATACCGGCTGCATTCCGGTAAAGATAATATCCTGTATCTGGCCGATGGTAAATTCTCCCGTGTTTTCATTTAGCACTCGAATCGGATAGGGAAAGGAGAGTGGCTGAACCTTCCCTCTGTTCTGCGGTAATTCTTCCTCCCACTCGGTGTGCCACATCTGCCACAGGGTACTCAGCGATCTTTTCTGAAACGGAGCTACTTTTCCAGTTTCTTCCGCTAGAGTAACCATCGTATCCCCAGTCAAACAAGCGGTTCGATGTCGGATCCATTGCCGAGCAACAAAAATGGGGAGTTTGACATGAAACAAGAGACATACCATTTCAAAAGGAGATGTATGCCGATTGCGCATCAGGTAATGAATGAGGCCACGATCTTCGCGTACCGTTTTGGTCCCTGGCCCATATGACACACGAGCAGCCTGCACAATGCGGGCATCACCTCCCAGATAATCGACCAGACGGACAAAACCATGATTTAACACAGGAAAAGCTTTATCCAGAATTGCCTCCGCTTCGGGAACAACAATATGCATCTCAGCGTTCCTCACTACGAGAAGATAATACGAGAACGTACAAGGGTAAAGTACAGGTAAATTATTCCAGATTCAGCCTCTCTCTGTCAAGGATATCTTCTGGTATCTTCCTGCCCCTGGTGGGAGTGGGAAAGAAAAGGGAGAGGAGAGAAGTGCAGCCCCCTTCTTTTATGGGAATACGAATATGTGGAGAGTAAACGGGTGTAATGTATGCAGAGGGGAGAAAGAGGGATAGTCTCTTTACCCCTTCGAAGAGAACGGGTAACAAAGTTATGGCAACCAAATCCTCTCTTCTTCGGTGAGTTTGAATCCCCCTGTGCGAATCGAGTCAAGGGAGAAGGGGAGGTATACCTCAGCTGCGTGGCCTCAACCGAGGAAACCCTCTCCTTAGAAGATTAAAGTCTCGCCGTTTCGTCACTGGTGGCCCCAGGATTTCCATAAGCAAAAAACCCTGCCGCAGAGCCTCTCGGGTTTGTAGCATACGCAGGAGCTTGGGACGTAAGGTTAGTATTTTGGTTTCTGTTTTCACTTCCCTTGGAGGAATAACCTCCTCCCTCTCTTCATGCATTTACTCCTCCTCCCTTCGTCCCTCTTCTTCTCTTCGGCCGAGCGACTCTCGCATCTGGGTATCGGCCTGGATATTCCGGAGATCGTAGTAATCCCGTACCCCAATATTCCCCTTTCGAAAAGCTTCTGCAATAGCCAGAGGCACTGCCGCTTCTGCTTCGACAAACTTGGCCCGCATTTCTTGCACCCGCGCTTTCATCTCCTGCTCCATGGCTACAGCCATAGCGCGACGTTCTTCTGCCTTGGCCTGGGCAATCCGTTTATCTGCTTCCGCCTGATCAATTTGCAGTTGAGCGCCGATATTTTTCCCCACATCGACATCCGCAATATCGATCGAGAGAATTTCAAATGCTGTACCCGAATCGAGTCCCTTGCTCAACACGGTCTTGGAGATGGTATCCGGATTTTCCAGCACCATCTTGTGGGTATCGGAAGAGCCAATTGTGGAGACAATTCCTTCCCCAACCCGGGCCAGGATCGTCTCTTCTCCTGCTCCACCTACCAGACGTTCGATATTGGCCCGCACGGTGACTCGGGCTTGTGCAATGAGTTGAATGCCATCTTTGGCTACAGCGGCTACCTGAGGAGTCTGAATGACTTTAGGGTTTACGCTCACCTTAACCGCTTCCAACACATCTCGACCAGCCAAGTCGATGGCCGTAGCTCGCTGAAAGCTCAAATCGATATTCGCCTTATCGGCTGAAATCAGGGCATTTACTACTTGTTGTACATTTCCACCCGCCAGGTAATGGGCTTCCAGTTTGTCAATTTCCAGATCAAGTCCAGCCTTAGTTGCGCTGATGAGAGGACGGATCACTGCATGCGGATTGACCTTACGCAGACGCATCCCCACCAGAGTGAGCAAACTTACCACTACTCCTGAGAAATAAGCACTGATCCAGAGTCCGACGGGAATAAAATAGAAGAAGAGAGAGACGACCAGCACAATGCCCAGAAGCAGGATAAACACAATTATTCCAGACAACTCTTCCATATACTTCCTCCCTGCTCAATGGTCGGTGGTCAGGGGATAGGGGGCAACGATCGAGGCTAACCCTTAGGTCCTGACCAGTACTCAGAGAACTCGAAACACTCTATATTAGCCTACATCTCCCTACTCAAAGAGAATCTGACTCCTCCGGTCGTACGATCAAGCGACTGCCTTCAATGTGGATAATGGTAACCGGAGTATGCGCAGGAATATAGTCTCCCTCCGAGATAATATCGAGCCGTTTCCCTTCAAAGAGACCGGTGCCTGCTGGTCGCAGCGGGGTAAGCGTTACTCCTTTTACCCCTAGCCAGGGTGAAGGTAATCGGGGCTCTTCACGGGAGAGGGTCTCTTCTGGTTTGGTGGTTAATCTCGCCCCTAAACTTAGGCGATTCCAGAGTGGAATGGTGGGGAGGAGAAGCAATAAAGCTCCTAGTCCTATCAGGACGATCGTCAAGGTACTCAACAATGAAATTCCTGCTCTCCACATATCACCAGGAGCTGGGTAGTTACCGAGAAAGCTGAGAAATATCCCGGCCCCAAGCGAGAGAATACCCAGAATTCCTGCCACACCAAAACCAGGGATGACGAGTACTTCGGCAGCCAACAGGATAACCCCTCCAGCTATTAATAAAGCTTCTTCCCAGCCGGCCAGTCCTACGAGGTAATGACTCCCAAAAAACAGAGCCAAACTGATCAGACCAATTGCACCACCAACGCCGAACCCTGGAGAGAGGAGTTCAGCGAGTAAAGCCAGCATACCAATAGAGAGCAAGAGAGAAGAGACCATAGGATTGGTAAGAGCTCGGACAAGTGATTCGGCCCAATTTTCTTGTATACGGATCACAGAACGTGGGGAAAAATCGAGATGGGCTAGTAACGCATCTAAGGTGGCAAATTGTCCATCCGCAACTTTCCATTCCAAGGCTTCTTTGGTGGTGAGGGTTAAGAGCTTTCCTTTTTCAATAAGCCCGGGGATTTCTACATCTTCGTCTACCATCGCCTCGGCAACCTCTGGTGGTCGGCCATTGTGCTCCGCCGTAGCCCGAAACAGTTTTCGGATAGCAGAGACATACTTCTCCCCTACCTTTTGTCCACTCTGATCCACCGGGGTAGCCGCTCCAATGACCCCTCCTCCAGTCATATAAATCTTTTTGCAGGCCAGAGCAATAAGAGCCCCAGCAGAGTATGCCTCTTTATCAATAAAGGCAATGGTTTCTACGGAAGCATCGAGCAAGGCATCGCGCATTTGGATAGCCGCATCGACTCGTCCACCAGGGGTGTTGATATGGAGAATCACCGCAGCCGCTCCCTGACTCTTCGCTTCATCCAATACTCGCCTCGTATAGGGAGCGAGTCCGAGATCAATCGTGCCAGAAATCGTCATCAAAAAGACTTTTGCTTCCTGCGTATGCCCCATACTTCCCACAACAAGAAGGAGTAACAGATATCCCCCCACGATTCTCAAGGACGGAGCATGGCGTATGTGTGACACTTTTTTTCCCTCCGGCCGGTCAAACTTTTCCTTCTCTTTTCTGTCTATCATAATACGATTTTTCTCCTGGAAAGGCAATCACAATCTCTCTCTCCTTCTCTAAGAGATCTTTAGTTCGTTTTTGATTGCATTTTTTAGGAGGACCAGAACGATACTCCTTCTAAGGTCCTGCTGATATGCAGATTAGGATTGACAAGATCCAGCGGATTTGTTAAGGAAAAAGAGAGACCGATGGTCTCTCCCGTGCTTCGCTCCGAGAAAGGAAGGTGTATGAGCGAAATACCCTTTGTCAGTATAATTATTCCGACGTATAATCGCAAAGAGCTGCTCAAAGAAGCCATCGATTCTGTCCTCAACCAAACGTACAGACATTTTGAACTCCTGATTATTGATGATGGATCAGAGGATGGGTCTGCAGAGATGATAGCGACCTATACCGATCCGCGAATTATCTATATATCCCAGCCTCATCAAGGAGTAAGTCGGGCACGGAATCAAGGTATTAAAGTAGCCCAGGGATCCTATATTGCTTTTCTGGATTCCGATGATCTGTGGCTTCCGGCTAAATTAGAACGCCAGGTCTCTCTCCTGGAACAGGAGCGATGCTATCCCTTGGTCCACTGCGAAGAAATTTGGATTCGCAAGGGGCGACGAGTCAACCCTCAAAAGAAACACCAAAAATATGGAGGGGATGTCTTTGAGAAGGCTCTCCCTCTCTGTATTATCAGTCCGTCTGCTGCTCTCCTGCGTCGTGAACTCCTAGAAGAGGTGGGACTCTTTGATGAAACGCTTCCAGTCTGCGAAGATTACGACCTATGGTTACGAGTCACGGCGCGTTATCCAGTGGCGTTTATCTCTGAACCCCTCATCATCAAACGAGGTGGACATAGCGATCAACTCTCCCAACGCTATAGGGGTATGGACAAATTTCGGATCCAGGCCTTAGTAAAATTGCTCTATTCTACTCCGCTCTCTCCCCGCCAATTCTCTCTCGCTCGGGAAGAATTAGCGCGGAAGTGTTCTATATATGGAAGGGGCTGTATAAAACATCAGAAAAGAGCAGAAGGGGAATACTATTTGCATCTCCCCCAACGCTTTGTTGATCCTTTATATTTCCAGTATATTTCCAGAGACAAGAAGGATCGTTCCCTTGATACCCCTAACACTGTTTCTGCTATGTATGGTTGGTATACTCTCTACCAATGGGTTTGGGCAATCATCTTCATCTTCTCTGCTTGATTTGGTGGAGAAAGGTACTGTCGAACAGCGCTATTGGGCTATAGAACAACTGGCCAGAGAAGGAGACTCCACAGCGATACCGGTATTGGTAAAAGCGCTGCGTGATGGAGACTGGCGAGTACGTAGCGCAGCAGAAGAGGCACTCTGGAGTATCTGGCACCGCTCTGGAAACGAGGAGGTAGATGCGTTGCTCGCTAAAGGAATCTTGCAGATGCAACAGAGAGCATTCGATGCGGCAATTGAAACTTTTTCTGCGGTAATTGCGAAAGCTCCAGATTTTGCCGAAGGGTATAACAAACGAGCCACAACTTACTATCTGATGGGAGAATTTGCAAAATCGATTCGGGACTGCGAAAAAACGGTTGAACTTAATCCAGTCCATTTTGGTGCGCTCAGTGGTGAAGGACTTAATTATCTTGGCTTAGGAGAGCCACGCAAGGCTTTGGAATATTTTGAAAGAGCTGTCCAAGTAAACCCGAATCTCGAACAGACGAAGCGCTATATTGCAGAAATCAAAGAGTTTTTGCGCAAACAATCTCTTTAGCTATGAAATCGCGTAGACAACTTCCGTATATATCCATCCCAGACGGTTTTATGATCAGTGGTCCCCATGCAAAGTCTTTATATACCAACCTTCGTGGTGGGACGAGAGGATCAATCTATCTTATAGTGAGCGAAGGAGAGGGGTGTTTGATTGATACCGGTCTGGGGGAAACGATGCGGGAGGAGATCTGTCATCTTGTCGCCCTGAGTCGCTGCCAATTGAAATATATTATCTTAACACACGATCATTTTGATCATGTGGCGAATGCGACGGAAATTGCAAAACGGTTTGAGGCTCCTATTCTCGCTCATTCCCTGGATTGTCCTCTGATTGAAGATCCACTTCTCCTTTTTGCTCCCCAACGGATGAAACGATGGTACGGTCGGTCTCTCGAAGAGGCAGCGCAGGAGATGAATCATTCTGTTCAGGAGTGGAGAGGGTATCGAGAGCTTATCCGGAAATTTTTATACTTCCCGCAGCGGATTGATCAAACTGTAGAGGAGGGAATGACCCTTGCGGTCGGAGACTGCACACTGGAGATCCTGCATACTCCTGGTCATTCTCCAGGGAGTATATCACTCTATAATCCGGCCAGCCAATCGCTCTATGTTGCGGATTTACCACTCCAGTTATGTTTAGGACGACCTTTTCCCATCGGAAATGCCCGTTCTCTTCTCAGTAGTCTTGAAAAAGTCCTTCGCCTACCTGCCCGATTTCTTGGGAAGGGACATTACCAGGGCATCCGCGGCCCAAAGAAAATTCAGACTTTGCTCCAGGAGCGACTCACCGCGGTAAGTGTTCGGGAAGAAAAAATTATAGAATTACTCGGTCAAAGCTCTTACACTATAGGAGATCTTGCTACACAACTCTTCCCCCGTGCTATCCGCTATCCTTTTTATCCTACCTATGACTCGGTCATCCATTGTCATCTATTGAAACTCCTCCAGGAGGGGAGAGTAAAGAAACAGAAGGTGAGTGGGCGTATCGTCTGGTCCCTCCACTAGTAAACCAAGAAATCCGAGGATAGCAGTAGCCTTTCCTGTCGAGAGGAATAGCAAAAAGGATAAAATCTTTCCCATAAGCCTTAAAGGTTCTTCGGCTATTTTGACTTTTTTTGAGGTGATGTTTATAATATAAAACTTATTCTACCCCTCTACTCTATATTCTTATGTTACATGAGCTTCGTGGTAAGGAGAAAATCGATGTATCATTTTTTGACAGTGCTTGTATGCCTTGCCATCATCATACATCCCGGCAGGATTCCGTCAAGCTTTGCCCAGGGGTTAGGACTGGGCAAGCTGATAGAAGTTCAAAAGCCTGCGGAAGAGAGTGCCAAGCAAGAGGAAGAATCTATAACCCCTCCTGAGGAGGAACTCTCTGCTTTACAGGATCAACTTACCAAAGCTTCTGTAGCATACGAAACCACTCAGAAAGAGCTTACCCCTCGACTAAATGAGCTCAAAGCGCAAATCCAGCAACTGACCAAGAACTTATCACAGGCCTCTTCTCCTGAGGTAAAGAAGCAACTTGAAGAAGAGCTCCGATTGCTTCGAGACCAAGAACGAGTTGTTGAACAGCAGCTTAACTTAGCGGATGAAGAACGCGCACTAGCTGAGCAACGTCTTCGATTCGCGGAACAGCGGATGGCCTTCCCCACCGAACAGAAGCAGATCGAGGAATCGCTGAAAACGAAAACTTTTACACCACAGGATGCCCGTATTGCGACTGAAGAGGCGAAAATTGCTGAGGAAAAAGTTTCTTTAGCCCAGGGAAAGATCCAAACCCTTCAAGGGGAAATCCTCTCTTTGGAAAAGGAAATTGCCCAGATGAAACTCGCCTTAGCTAAGGCTGAACAGGAGAGTGAAGATCTGGCCACAAAAGTCGCTTCGGTTCAAGATAACCTCAAAAAAGAACAACTGGTCAATCAAGCCCAAAAAGCCCAACAACGGGTAGAACTGCTCAGACAAAGGATTGGTTTAGCCACTAGACAACTGGAACTGACCCAAGGGAAGCTCAATCTGGCCACACAAGAGATGGACCTGGCCAAAGCACACGCCACCCTGCTCTCTACGCGTGCGCAGACTATCCGCCAAGCGGTGGGTATTAGCGAAGAAGAGCTCAAGACTGAACAGGAGAAAGCGGCCGCCATGCAAAAGGTGGTGGAGACCGAAAAACAGAAAGCCCAGCAAGAGCAAGCCAAAGCCCAGCAAGAGCGTGCAAAGGCTCAACAGGCACTCGAAGAAGCCAAAATGGCCAAAGAACGAGCTACGACCAAAACACAGGCTCGACTTGCCGAAATACAACAACAGCTTGCAAAACGAAAAGCAGAACTTGCAGAACAAAAAGCTGAGCTGGCTCGGGCGAAGATTGCTTTAGCCGAAAAAGCAGCCGAAATTGCTCAGAAACAGGTTGAAATTACTTCGCGGAAAATTGAGGTTGAGCGAAAGAAGGTAAGTGCGACTGATATCCTGAGCACCTATGAGTTGGCGAAGGCCGAAGCGACCAGAGCGGCTCAAGAAGTTTCCTCTATGCAAACGAGAGTGACGTTAGCCAAGCAAGAAGTGGAGGCGCTCAGACGAGAAGCAGAATTAGCCCAATTGAAGGTCCAGGTGGAACAAGAACAACTGACGCAGACCTCTCCAGAAGCCTCTGTGTCGCGAGAGATTGTCCGGGCTTTGGAAGAAATTGCCCGGTTGGCGCAAGAAAGAGTGAAAGTGGCTGAGGAGCATTTAGGGATTCTCCAGGAACAAGCACGACTAGCCGCCGAAAAGGCTCAGGTAACCCGCGAGCTGGAACAACTGCTGGCTGTGCAGCGGGTAACGGCGCACCTGTGGGAACGGGAACCTTCGAAAATCTCCTGGACCATCCTGGAAGAGGTATCTGCTGATCTGGTGAATCTCCGAAGTACTGCTATTATCTGGATGGCAGACTTGCCCGAACAGCTTAACCTGCTCAAGGATTACCTGCTCGAACCGACACGCTTTCGACGGATTGTACGGCAAGGAGCCCTGGTAATCGGCCTTTTTCTGTTTACGTTTGTCTGTGTGATCTTTCTGCGCCGTCGTTTACGGCAAATAATAGCCAAACAGGAACGGCTCTTTCTCCCCTCTACCAGCCAAAAGATTTTACGGGCCTGTACGCGGATTTTTTACCAAACCATTTTTCGGGCGCTCTTCCTGGTGACTGGCATAGTGGTCTTTCTGCTGGTCACGATCGGTAAAAAGATCTGGCTGGCTGTGGTCATCTTCTTGGCCGGCTTGACCGTCTACCGGTTTTCTAAGAGTGTTATCCAAGAACTCTTTATGCCCTGGGATGCCCAACAACGCCTGATTAACTGTCGAGATAGTGTGGCTTCTTATATTTATCGACATCTACTCCGCATTATAATCTTTGGCACCACCTTACCTACTTTTATTCTCATCCTCGAAGCCCTCGAGTATCGAGAGGGGGTCATTGCGCTACTCTGGCTTATCTTTCGCTTAGGATTTCTCGTCCTCCTCATTCTCTTGACCTACAACAAAGAGGCAATGGTGAGTTTGTTGCCACAGGCTGAAAACCGGTTAGAGAAGTTTATTTATGTGACCGCCACCAAAGTGTATCCGCTCTTTATCCTTTTTATCATCTGTGTTGTAGCTCTTCAAAGCTTAGGCTATGTTACTCTTGCCCGGTTTTTAGTACGGTCACTCCTCTTGACCGGTGTGATACTGGCGGTTGCTCGTTTAACTTATAAAGGATTGGATAGGCTTTTTTACTGGTGGCTCCTTTCTGCGGGTCGACAGGAACGGGATTTTCTCCTGAGCCGGGATACTGCAGAAACCCTCTATGACCTGCTGAGTTATGGGGTGAGTTATCTTGTCTACATTATGGCGTTTTTTGTTATTGCCGGTATCTGGGGAATCGATCTGAGTGGAATATCTGCCGTACTCACTTCGGAAACCAGTCGAGACTACTTCTGGCGTATTGTTGCTGCCCTGCTGGTCATTGCGATCAGCACAGGGGTGTTACGGGCTATTTACTATGTGATAGAAAAGATCTTTATTTTACCACCGGAAGAAGCTCGTGCTTGGAGGAAAAAGATCTCTTTAGGGGATAAAGGGAAAACTATTGCCCCATTGCTGAAAAATTTGGCCCGTTATCTGACCATCTTTGTCGCAGGAGTTTTGGTCCTCCGGAAGCTCGGTGTAGATCCTACGCCCATTATTGCCGGTGCTGGAGTCATCGGTCTCGCCGTGGGTTTTGGAGCCCAAACCCTGATTCGGGATGTTATTTCCGGGTTTTTTCTGCTCTTCGAAGGACTGATTGCGGTTGGGGATGTGGTGAATTTTGGAAGCACGGCTGGTCTGGTCGAAGAAGTGGGATTGCGGGTTACCAAATACCGGGCCTTTTCTGGAGAGTTACAGGTGATTCCTAATGGAGAAATTCGCACGTTTGGCAACTTTAATCGGCAGTGGATGCGGGCTGTGGTTGCTGTAGATGTGGCCTATGAACAGGATGTACGACGGGCGATGAAGGTTCTGGAAGAAGTAGGAAGGACCTGGGCCGCAGAGCGAACCGACATTGTGCTGGAGCCTCCCGAGGTTCAGGGAATAATGTCGTTTAATGATTCCTCGATTACGATCCGGCTAGTTATCAAGGTCAAGCCGATGCAGCACTGGGCTGCTGAACGTGAATTGGCTCTTCGGATTAAAGAAGCCTTTGATCGAGAAGGAGTGGAAATCCCCTTCCCTCGTCGTGTGGTCTATACCCGACAGGAAAAGAATGGTACCCAGACACAACCTCAAGACCTTATACTGCTGGCTGAACAGGCCCACAAGGAGGGGGGTGCTAATTAATAGAAACAATCCTGTTCTTGCGCGTGTATGTTTTATTTAGCTTGCTGATTAGTATACTGTCTGTTATCGGCTGTGCAAAATTCCCTTTCCTCCGGTCAGAGCAGCCGCTTGACCTCTTCCGAGTGGAAAAGTTGACTCTCCAAGGGAATACCCACTTTTCGGCTTCTGAAATCCAGGCTGTGATGGGGACCAAAGGACAGCCTTTCTGGCCCTGGCAAGACGTTGAATATTTTAATCCGCAAGTGCTGGAAGAGGACCTCCTGCGGATTCGAAAATTTTACTTTGATCGGGGGTATCTCCACACCCGGATAGCCAAGCCAGAGGTTACTACAAACGAAGAAGACCGTACCGTTCAGATTACCATAACCATTGAAGAAGGCAAACCGACCGTCTTGACCAGGCTCACTTTTGAAGGGTTGGAAGAGGTCAAGGGGATAACGGAAGCAGAACTTCGCGAAGTAATTCCCTTGAAAGAAGGTGAACCGCTATCAAGACTCCAGCTCGATCAGTCAAAAGTGGAAATACTCAATCGAATCCGGAACCTGGGATACGTTCGTGCGGAGCTCTCTACAAGGGTTGAAGTCAACGAGGAACAGCGTGAAGGCACGGTTACTTTCACCCTCAAACCAGGAGATATCGCCTACTTTGGCAAAACCCGTATCAAAGGTAACGAGCAGGTGAGTACCACCTTTATTCGACGGGGGCTCGGTTATAAAGAGGGGGAACTTTTTACACTCGACAAACTGCAAGAAAGTCAACGAAGCCTATTCAATCGTGGATTATTTGATCGGGTACGCCTGGAACCTCTCAATCTCGATAAGCCAGGAGAGCCGGTAGATATTCTGGTTACCGTCCGGGAGGGAAAAATGCGCAGTGTACGAGCGGGAATAGGATACGGTACCGAAGACCAGCTTCGTCTGCAATTGGCCTGGACACACCGGAATCTCTTTGGTGGAGGACAACGATTTACTCTGGAAGGGAAAGGGTCTTTTATCCTCCAGGAAGTCAATGCCCTCTTCCAGCAACCTTTCTTTCTCGATCGCTTTACAAGTCTGAATGGGAATCTCACCTACAAACGTGATGATCAGGTCAGTTTTACCGAAACCCGTCTCGCGGCGGGAACTCAGATCAGTCGCTCTTTCTCTCCAATCTTAAATGGCTTTCTCGGCTATACGTTTCAATTTAGTGAATTGAGTGATGTCTCTCCGGAAGCGGCTCTGGACCTCTCACCAGAAGCGCTCGAATCGAATTTTCTCTCCCTGGTCTCCTTTGGCCTGCAACGCAATACCTCAGATGATTTTTTTAATCCAACCCGGGGCTCGGTACTCTCGAGTCTTCTGGAATACTCAGAACCCGGTTTAGGTTCGGCAGTCCGCTTTCTGCGGGGAACACTGGAAGGCAAGAAGTATATGGCAATAACCAGAGGGGTTATTTTCGCCAGTCGAGTAGAGATCGGGGCCATCCAGCCTTTTGACCTCGAAGAGGATCAGATTCCTATTACCCAGCGGTTTTTTTCTGGGGGAAGCACCAGTGTACGCGGCTTTCGACGAAACCGACTTGGTCCACTCGATAGCAGTGGCAATCCATTAGGAGGCAACTCGTTACTGGAAGGGAGTATCGAAATTCGCTTTCCTATCTATAAAGACCTCCGGGGAGTGGCTTTTCTGGACGTTGGCAATATTTACTCTGATTCTTTTACCTTTGATCTCGGAGACCTCCGCTATGCAGCGGGCCCAGGAATACGCTATAATACTCCTGTAGGACCGCTCCGCTTTGATGTGGGATTTAATTTGGACCCACGTCCAAATGAAGATAGTTTTGTGGTCCACTTTAGCATTGGACAGGCTTTTTAGCATACCCCCAAGCACACAATACTCTCAGGGACTGTCTAGAATAATAATGACGACCAAGTGTCATGCAGAGCTGAGCGAGTTCAGGACCGATTTATGGTCTGAAACGAACCACTGTGTGCTTGCTTTACAGAAGGGGAAAGGATATGGTCAAGAAGCTGCTGGTCGTAGGAAGTCTTCTCTTCCTGCTCATCCTGATAGTGGGAAGAGGTCTTTATCGCGAAAGACTGGAATCACCCTATCTCCGGGAAATCATAACGACTTTACTGGCAAATCAAATTTCTGGAGCATTAAACGGAACACTAACCATAGGTTCTCTGGAAGGAAATCTCTTTGAATATCTTATCTTGACCGATGTCAAGCTCAGACAGAATGGCCAGCTTCTCCTCTCTGTTCCCAGATTGGTGTTACACTATGACCTCCGTACACTCTGGCAACAGCAGGTCACAGTCAAACAGATTGTGATCGACTCTCCGCATGTGTCCTTACAGCAGCTACCGAATGGAACCTGGAACCTTGCCCACTTGATACCCGAAACTCCTGCGGAATCGACGACCCTGGAACCTGAAAAGACACCTCCTGGTTGGTATACTGCTTTATTCCCCCAGAGGTTTGTCTTGGAAGAACTTCGTATCGAAAGGGGACAGATTGCGCTCACCTTTTTCGAACCAAGCGGGCAGCAACAGCGTACGCTGCAGGGTGTCCATCTCCTCGTTTCTGGAGAGATCGTTCCAGAGAAACAAAAGCTGCATATTCAGGAATTTCGTTTTACCTCGCCTACCCCGGCCTTTGCACTTGAAGAGAGCGAACTGTTACTCACTGTGCACGAAAAAACCGTTGTGCTCTCTCCGCTTCTCCTTCGCACCACCCACTCTCAAATACAGAGTGCAGGGATTACTGCAGATTTGACCAGGCAGACGGTACAGGGAAAGGTAAGCGCAGATCTTCATCTCGCTGAGTTCAGTGATTTTATCCCTGGTCTCTCTCTGCAGGGCACTCTCAAAGACGAATTACAGGTCTCTGGTCCTTTCGAAGCCCTGCAGATCGAAAATAGACTCCTTATGGATACCGGTACCATGACCCTCACCGGGACGGTAAACCTGACTGAACCCCGTCCGGGCTACGATATACACTTCCAGACCCATGCTGTAAACTTTCAGGACATTTTGCCCCAGGAGAATCTGCAGAGTAACCTGAATTTTGAGCTGATGATTCAAGGGAAAGGACTCTCTCCCGCAGAAGCAGAGGGAACCTTTCGTCTGGAAATCCTTCCTTCACGGATGGGTGAGGTCTCAATAGCCAGCTCACTGATCGAAGGAAAGATCCAGGAAGGGTTGATTTCTCTTGAAACATTAGACCTCAATGCTCCCTTTGCCATGCTTAAAGGAGGAGGAAAAATCGATCTGCAGGGAGCAACCCTGCTCACCTATAGTTTTTACTCTGATCTCTCCTCCTTATCTTCTCTCTTGCCTACTCGCAAACTCTCTGGCCGTATACGGAGTCAAGGAGCGGTGCAGGGATCCTTCCAGAATTTGGAAGCCACGGGAGAGCTTCACCTTGAAGCCTTAACTTATAATGACCTGCGTCTCCGTGACGGAACAGGGACATTTCAGGCACAAGATCTCACCGGGAAGCTTAGAGCCGAAGTGCAGGCGACTCTGGAGGAATTGCTGGCCGGTACCACCCGTATTGAACAAACGAACCTGGAGGCCCACTATACCCAGGCCAAAGGACAACTCATGCTCGATCTTCTGGTCCAAGAATCTCCGGCCCGGTCCATTCACCTCCGTGGTACGGTTGATCTAGGAGGGGAAACCATTGAGACACGGCTTTCCACTTTACGAGCTCGCATCAATGGGAAAGAGCTTTCGAATTTTGAACCGATCAGAGTTGCTTTAACTGGATCTCAAATTACTGTCCACTCGTTCCGTTTTGGAAATGCCCATGAGGTTATCCAGCTTTCGGGAACTATTGACCCTCAGGGCAAAGAAGACCTTCAGCTCCAGATCTCCAATCTGCAACTCCAGACCATCGATGAACTGCTCGGGCAGCAAGAGACCCTGGCTGGACAGCTCAATGCTACTATTACGGTACGTGGTGATTTTCAAGAGCCAGAGCTCCTCGGGAAGATTGCTCTCACTCAGGGGAAAATAGCTGCTTTTCCATTCGCCAGTATGACGGCCAATTTCACCTACCAGCAGAACCAGGCCACAGTGGAGCTGGTCATGGAACCGCACCGTGGAGCGAAGCTTGCTCTCCAGGGAGTTCTCCCTATCGATCTCTCGTTTGGTGATACCCAGAATCGATTGTTAGCCCTCCCCCTGAATATCCAGCTTTCTGTGCAGCGGCTTCAGCTTGCTACCCTCCAAAAACTTTTGTCTCCTGATACTCAGATGGGCGGGGTACTTAACCTGGAAAGCAAGATAAGTGGTACCTACTGGGGACCGGTATTGACCGGCAATATCCATCTTGCAGGGGGTCGATGGGGATCCCAATGGGAAAAGGTGGCTTTCCGTTTACTCTTCCAAGGGAAGAATATTGCTCTATCCGGCTACCTTCCCGCACCGGATGGTGCCCCAGGTACACCAGGTCTCCAGGTTGGACAATTTCTTCTCACTGGGGAACGCCTGACCGCAACTCAACGTCTGAGCCCTACGGAGACGATTACTCGAGAGATTCAGAATCTACTTCTTGATACCAGTTTTCGGATGAGAGAAAATATGCAACAGGCGGAGATCAAGAGCTTACGGTTTCGTACCCGAAATCCCGCGGTAACCCTCCAAACTCTGCAGGCCCAGGCGATAATGACCCCAACGGGTCTCACCATCACCCTGCCCACTCTGCAATTACAGGAGTCGCAGTTGCAAGGGGAAGCGAAGATTACCCTTGGCGAACCCAGGAATATTACAGCGGTTATACAGCTTGCTCCCATTTCGTTACCCGAGATCGGAAAAATCGTCGGATCTCCCCTGGAAGGAAAAATTTTTGGGAAAATAGTGATGCAGGGAGTGGGTAAAAACCTGCAAATACAAGGAAATTATCAGATTGCCGATGCAAGTTTTCAGCATACCCTGAACTGGGAAGGAGAAACGGCTGCTCCGGTCTATACCTGGAAAAGTGAGCTGCGTAACCTCGATCTGGTAAAAATCCTGCCTTCTCTCCCAGCAACGAATCTGAATATGGATCTCTTTATACAGGGGAAGGGTCTCCCGCTGGAAGAGAATACTCGCTTAGAAGGTGCCCTGGCTATTCACCCATCCCAGCTCATGGATGTTTCACTCGAGCCCTCGCGGATAAGTTTTGGCCTCCAGGACCAGACCATTACTATTATTCCTTCTACGCTCCATACCTCTGTCGTGGAACTGCAGACCGAAGGGAAAGTTGCTCTGGGAAACCTGATTGATCTGAATTTTCGACTCTCTCCAAAGAATCTAAAGCCCATTCAGGAGCGTATAGGAGCGAAGCAACTCACCTTTGCTGGTACGTTGGCTGGAAAAATTACCGGCCCTCTCCAGAATCCTGGTATTGCCGGGAGCTTGCAAGCAAAGAATCTTCGGTATAACGAGATCAGGCTGGGAGAGCTTGCCCTGGATTATAAGGCCGAAAATCTCCTGCAACAACTTACTGCCCAGATTACCGCTACCCTTTCTCACCTGCAGGCAAACCAGCTCTCTTTCGACCAGCTCAATCTAAAAGCAACTGCTCAAGGATCCTTACAGGCCCCAGTCGGTCAGGTGGAGCTAATCGCTTCGGGGGGCAGGATGGAGCAATTGCAGGTCTCTCAAATCAAAACTCTGGTGAATTATGGAGCCAAAGAGATTGGGGCAGAATTACTCGTGTTCCTGGATCAAAAGAAACAGCTCCAAGCCACGGCCCTTCTGCCCAATCCTCTGACCTGTAAGAACCTCCCTGAGCAGAGGGGTTCAGACAGTGGGGGGTCACCATCTGGAGGACAAGCCTGTTCCACTGTTCAGGCCCTGATTACTTCACAGGGCCTGGATCTCTCTCTGCTTGAAGAGGTCTCTCCTTTGGTAACCACTGCCCGAGGCCCCATCGATATCAATCTTCGTATCCAGGGTACATTGACCCAGCCAGAGATTCAGGGGCAGCTTCAACTCCGGAACGGTGCCCTCACCGTACCACAGTATGGTATTCGCTATCGTGACCTTCAAGCCAACATCCAGTTAACCTCTCAGCAGATCCGCATTGATCCGATCTCTTTCGAAGGGGGTAAAGGCAAAGCGACTCTGACCGGGGTGGTGAATCTCGAAGGGTTTGCACCGAAGGATTTTCAGCTTCAATTGCACGCAAAAGATTTTACCGCAGTCAAAGACCCAGCAAAAAAGTTGGTCTTGAATACACGAATCAATCTGGAGGGGACACCTGTGGCTCCCCAGGTACATGGAAACATTGTGGTGTTAGAAGCACGTTTTCCTGTTAAGGGTCTCGGGGGATCGGGATTAGAAAAGGTTGAGGAAAAGGATCTGAGGATTCAGGCCCTTACTGGTGAAGCTAGCCAGCATGATGGGACCAAGGAGCAGAAGAAACAAAAAGAACAACCCGATATTCTGAAGAACTTAGCAGTTCGTCTCCGTATTCGTATGGATAAAAATGTCTGGGTACAGGCTCCTGATGGGAGTATTGAGTTACGTGGAGATATGGTGATCACCAAAAAACCTGGAGGGGAATTTATTCTGGAAGGATCGGTGGAGACAGTGCGCGGATTCTACCGCTTTCAAGGCCGCAAGTTTGTAGTCCAGCAGGGACGGGTTACCTTTCCCGGTACGGCTGAAATCGACCCCAACCTGAATATTATAGCCACCTATCGAGTTTCCGGATATCAGGTGAATATTGCCGTGAGTGGTACTGCCAGGAAACCATCATTGAACTTGTCCAGCGAGCCTCCACTGGAACAGATCGATATACTCTCCTTGCTCGCATTCGGAAAAACCTCTAATCAGTTATCCGAGTCGCAGGAGTTTTCTTTAGCCAATCAAGCCGAACAGCTTGCCGGAGGAGTAATTTCTGGTAAACTACAGCAGACTCTTGGTAAAGAGCTAGGCCTGGATACTATAGATATTTCAACGGGCACCCAGGGCTTTTCCGATGCCACAGTGAGCGCGGGAAAATATATCGCTGAAGATGTGTTTGTCAGTTATGAACAGCAGCTCGGCAAAGAAGGAGGGAGTCAGATTAAGGTAGAATACGATATCAGTAAAAATTTTTCGATTGAGACTACGGTCAACGATAAGGGGAATTCTGGAGCAGACCTTATCTGGAAATTCGATTATTAGGATAGGGATGATACCAGGCTTGTAAGGTGTTAAGGAAGGTGACACACTGACCATCTGGTATATTCTAGTAGAACTCATAGTGAGAAAGTCTGTAAATCTCATTCTGAGCAAAGTAAAAAATCTCATGGTTCTGCAGCGACTCATGAGAGGTCCTTCACTTCGTTGCAGGATGACATTCTGGAATCTATTTGCTAGAAGTTTTTACAAAAAGGAGAAGAGGTATGATTCGAGAACTCGATGGTTTTCGCCCTAAGATTCATGAGAGTGTTTTCATTGCGGAGACTGCTTTGGTTATCGGTGAAGTAGAGATTGGAGAAGGATCAAGTGTCTGGTTTAACACTATTATTCGTGGGGACGTGGGGCTGATTCGGATTGGGAATCGGGTGAATATTCAGGATGGTTGCATGCTACACAACAATGGTGGCGGTCCGTACCTGACAATCGAAGATGAGGTCACCTTAGGCCATTGTGTCATTGCTCACGGCTGTACCCTTAAACGCCGTTCCCTCATTGGAATGGGAGCGACGGTACTGGATGGAGCGATTGTAGGGGAAGAGAGCATTGTCGCAGCCGGTTCTTTAGTCCCTCCAGGAATGGAGATACCCCCACGGACCCTAGTGATGGGATCTCCGGCAAAGCCAAAGCGAGAGATCACAGAACGGGATTATGATTTAATTGTACGCACCTTTACCGGCTATATGAAGAATGGGCAAAGGTATAAACAGCAGGGGTTTGGAGATAAAATCCTCTAAGAAGAAAAGCTTGACGAAATCTCTTTTCCATGCTACAAGGTAAAGTACAATTCTGTTCTCCCCCTATCCGGAATTGCAGGGATGTTCTGGAGAGGAGGGGAGAGAATCTCTGAAGAGACACTATGAGTGATTGAAGGCCTGACCTCGGAGTTCTTTTTGATCTGGTTCATGGTCAGACTTGCGCCGGAGTGGTGGAACTGGTAGACGCGCGGGACTCAAAATCCCGTGGGCCTTGCGCCCGTGTGGGTTCGACCCCCACCTCCGGCATTTGTCCAGCCGGTCCTTTTCAGAAGGGGCTAGCAGTACGCTCTCTGGTGGAGTGTTCTGTACTCATTTGATACGATCTCCCCTTAGTTCAACCTGTTTTCAGAAGCACCAAAAGCTATTCTTGGCGCTGGGTAGTTTCCTGTCCTGTTCTCGAAAACGCTCCTTGCTACCATCCGAAGGATCGTACCAGTCTGGTCTACGTTGATACCCACTCCCTTGTGTTGTTCTGCGGATACAATGGCAGTGTCGGCAGATAGATTTGCCATTTCCTTTCTTCGAGGCAAGGGAGTACCAAAATCTAACTCTCTCCTTTCTGGTCTCCCTCCCATCCTCAGAAGAGTCCAGGGAGCAATTTCTCGTATATTTATATTGATATTTAATTATAAATATGTATAATTATATTCTAATGAATTAGAGGTTTCTTTACCAGAAGACCCGGGTATGAGAAAGGAGGAGGAAATGAAAGAAGGTAGAGGGATGGTTTTGTTGACGACTTACATTACCCGAGAGCAGCGGGAGGCACTTCAGCGGCTCTCTACACGGACTAGAGTGCGCCAGAGTGATTATATACGGGAGGCGATTGATGATTTGCTGGCTAAATATAGGGACTCCACAAGCGGGGAAGGGGGGGAGAAAGAAGAGCTCGACATAGCGGAAGCCGTCCTGCAATCAGGCCTTTCTGCCCGCACATTGCGGCGGTATTTGAGTAGTGGCCGTCTGACTGGACGCAAGGTGGCTGGCCGCTGGCTCGTAGCGAGAAGGAGTCTGGAGGGGATACAGGATAATGTGACATAATATACATTATCGGAAATAATTCCATAATTATCCTAATTTCAATTTGTTACAATGTTTAATTTTTAGAATTTAACCATGTGGCCGGATCTAACCTCTCACCAGGATCGTAGGAGAGGGAAAAAAATTCGGAAGGGGTTTTCTATTGCCTGGAGGGATAACTGACCATACAGACCATTGTACGCAGTCGGTTCCCTCAAGCAGGGCGGACAGGGAGATTGCGCTATCACCGCTAAGAAGTCCATTGCTTGATCCCCTTTTTCTGGTAGGATAGGAGGTTACCAGGAACAGCGAAGATCCTGACTTGGAACTCTAACGACTTTGTCTAAGGATTTTATGGCTTTGCTAAGGAGAGGAGAGGGTAAAGATGTCGTGGCATAGATTGGACAGGAGGATTCCAATTGGAATTCTCTCCATGATGGTCGGTCTCTGTTTCCTGACCAATGTCTACGGGCAGACAGACTTTTTGCAACAGGTGCACTATACAAAAGAGCTGGGGGGAGGGCATGCCATGGAGACGCATCTGCGCATAGCACCTGATGGGAAAATCCAGATGGACACCATCACTTATACCAGGAATCAATTTGCCGGATACTATGGATGCGTAGAGGCTGTGCTGTATGATCGAACCCATCATGTAGTATATCATGTACCCCGACAGCGCTATGGAGTAAACGGGATCCTCTTTGGCCAATCGAGAAGGGTTGATCGATGGGAAGGGACTATGGATCCCAAAATAGCTTACCAGGTAAGAAGAGTTGAAATCGATCTTTCCCGTTGTTCTGAGTAAGAAGGAGCAGAAAATCTGCTTACATCTCTCTGATCAAGGCCGCCCCTGCCTTATACCGGAGAGAGGAGCGGCTTCGATGCTCAACAATGGTCCCCTTCAGGAAATTTTGCGATTTCTCCAGGGACATCATGGCTTCCCTCACAGCAAGAAAATCACCTCTGGGGAGAAGTCAGGCTGAAGAGAGAGATCCTATACCCTTTTGAATTCACCAGCAAACCAGGCCTTAAGACCACCTTTTCTCAGGTCTCTAACAGATTCGGCAAGTCTGCGAGAGACCTTATTTCCGCATCAGGCCCAAAGGGGAGATGTTCACGCCGCTGACCAAACCGGTTAACCCAGATCACCCGTAAGCCAAAACTAGCCGCACCGGCTGCATCCCACGCATTGGCAGACAGGAAAGTAATCTCTGCGGGAGGGAAACCTAGTCGATCCACCGCAAGTTGATAGACCCGGGGGTCAGGCTTATATACTCCTACTTCTTCCACGGACAATGTGCTATTGATAAGGGTTTCCAAACCATTTCTGGTGATCGCTGCTTCCAGCATAGCTGGTGAACCATTCGAGAGAATGGCGAGAGAGAACCCTCTACGTTTGAGATTGTGCAGGGTCTCCAGTACCTCTGGATAGCACTCAAGACGCAGATAGGCCTCCATGAGAGACTGGACCAAATTTTCCTCCAGGAGACCATACGTGTCCAGCGCATATCCCAGCGCATCCTGCGTAACTTGCCAAAAATCGACGTGACGACGCATTAAACTCCGCAGCCAGGTATATTCAAGCTGTTTGGTACGCCATAAAGCAGAGACCTGATCAGCTTTTTCTCCAAGATGTTCTCGATATTGCCCTATGGCGGAATGCACATCGAACAGGGTCCCGTATGCGTCAAATACACAGGCCTTGATATTGAGAAAAAGAGGATGTTGGGACATGAGGTATCCTCCTGTTAAACCGAGAGAACGATGGCTTTACCCACTCCCTTTTCTTTCTATGCCAATCCAATAGACAAATGTCTTGCCGAGTCCTTCATTTCACTCAGTGCTTGTTCCTTCGTTTTCCTCAGGCCAGCTTCTGAGCAGCGCGAAGGAATAAATTGTGCGAAGAAGCTCCTGTTCTGGGAACAATGCATGAGCAATTTCTCCTACATTCATGATGAATACTAGACTTTCCTGCGCTTCGGTTCGGGATGACAATAGTCGTTATGAGTTCTATAATAAACTATGCAACCTGATTAAACAATCCTTGTTTCTACCATTTTCGCTCTCCGAATCGAAGAAAGAAAGTTTCTCCGGATACGGATCCAGCGTGTGCGCATTCACAACCATTCGCTGCTTTCTGGTTACTGGTATACTGAGCTTGAGAACTTTTGAAAGTTTACATTTCTGATAACCATCAGGTCATCGGCTTATGGACATCGATTCGGCTTTCGGAGCTTCCCAGATTTCTTCTTTCCCCCAGAGGAAGCCCAGTGGTGGCAGAGGCAGAAGGTCAAGAGTGCGGTGAGGGTTGCCTGGGTAGAACAGCAGGGTTGTCCCATTCCCCTGGTCTCCTCTCCACTCTCCTCGTTTCCTTTCGGTGAAATTTCAGGGGAAGAAAAATATCGGTTGACAAGAAGGGTACAGACTGATATGAAAGAGAAATGGAGCATACCCTTGGGTCACTCTGGACAAAGCGAAGAGTCTATAACCGAGATTCTTCGCGGGGTTTATTCCTTCGCTCTGGTCAGAGCCTGTCCTGAGTAAAACGAAGGAACAAGCTCTGAACAACGTGAAGGGCTCAGAATGATCAAGAATGCATCATGCTCAGAACAAATTGGGATTATTTCTTTACCAGAATAACTTCAGAAGAGTTTGAAGGAGAAAAATTGGCCGATGCTGGAGGGCAAAAAGGTCACCACTTTTCTTCGGGCTAAACGGAGGAATGTCACTGCTCTTCTCAGTGGTTTGATTTTACTCTTCTTTTTTGGACTAGCCCTGGTCGGACCCTGGTTCTCTCCTCACGACCCCAACAGTCAGGATTTGGCAGCAGCTCTGACTCCTCCCTGGGGATTTGCCAGAGGAACCACCGATCATCTTCTCGGAACCGATTTTTTAGGAAGAGATGTCTTCGCCCGTATCATCTATGGTTGTCGTATCTCTCTCTTCATCGGACTTGCTACAGCTCTCTGCTCAGCCATATTTGGAACGGTGATCGGTCTGGTGGGAGGCTATTTGGGAGGAAAAGTCGATCGATTTCTTATGCGGCTCGTGGATATCCAGTTGACTATTCCCCGGTTGCTTCTGGCTATCGCCATTATTGCCCTCCTCGGTCCTGGTCTGTTGAATGTAACTTTTGTCCTCATTATTACGGGCTGGATTGTATTTGCCCGTGTGGTGCGCGGAGAAGTGCTCGCCCTTAAAGAGCAAGAGTTTGTCCTTGCTGCCAAAGCTTTGGGATGTCCATCTTTTCTCATTATTTTCCGGCATCTCTTCCCTAATGTAACCGGTTCACTTATCGTTTTGGCCACCTTTGCGTTTGCCAGAGCCATTATTTCTGAGTCTTCTCTCAGTTTTTTGGGGATCGGTATCGAACCACCGACACCAACGTGGGGAGGTATGTTGAGTGAAGGACAACTCTATATGATTATTGCACCGTGGCTGGCCATTGTCCCGGGAGTAGTGCTCATGCTGACGGTGCTTGCTGCAAATATCCTGGGAGACTGGCTTCGGGATAAATTTGATCCAGTATTACGAAGAATCTAACAAGAACCTTTACAGGAGGAAAATATCATGGGGACATCACTACAGTTGCACTACGATACTTTTACTGCTCGTCCGGCCGTGATGGGACGATGGGCTATGGTATCTTCTGGGCACAGTCTGGCCTCACTCGCTGGCCTCCGTATTCTGGAGAAGGGGGGGAATGCAGTCGATGCGGGTGTGGCGACCGGTCTCTGTCTTAATGTTTTACAGCCAGACTTTGTAAACTTTGGTGGGGTTGCTCCGATCATGATCTATATCGCGGAAACCCAGGAAACGGTTACAATCAGTGGTCTTGGTACCTGGCCTAAGCAAGCATCGAGCGAGTATTTTCTTCAGCATTGTAACGGTGATATCCCCAGTGGCGTGTTACGCAGTGTTGTCCCAGCCGCTCCAGATGCCTGGATTACAGCTTTACAACGGTACGGCACCATGACCTTTGGCGAAGTTGCAGAGGCGGCGATTGATCTGGCCGAACATGGCTTCCCCATGCATCGTTTTATGGCCACTATTCTCAAAGAACATCAGAAGGAAATCCAACAGTGGCTTTCCACTGCTTCTATCTTTCTTCCCAGTGGTACCCCCCCTGAACCGGGAACACTATTCTTCCAGAAAGATCTGGCTGCTACATTGCGTAAGATGGTTGTCCAGGAAGATCACTGTCGATTACAGGGACGAAGTGCAGCGTTGACGGCAGCGCGTGATGAATTTTACAAAGGAGAAATCGCCCATACTATCGCCAAATTTTACGCCCAGGAAGGTGGATTGCTTACCTATGAGGATCTGGCGAGCTTCCATGTGCAGGTGGGCAAACCTGTTTCTACCACTTACAAAGGATACACGGTCTATGGATGCGGTCCCTGGTGTCAAGGACCGATGTTACTCCAAACCTTGAATATTTTAGAAGGCTTGGATCTCGCCTCGGCCGGGCATAATTCTCCTGACTATATCCACCTGGTCTTGGAAGCTTTAAAACTCGGCTTTGCAGATCGGCATGCCTTTTATGGAGATCCGGATTTTATCGAAGTCCCTCTCGAAGGTCTTTTGCATAAAGAGTATGCGGCAGAACGACGGGCGCTCATTCAAAAGGAGAAAGCGTTCCCGGAGATGCCTCCGGCTGGAGATCCCTGGAAGTATCTCGGGCGCCAAAACAAAGCAAAGGTTGCCGTTGCGGGTAGAAGCTCTCCGGCATTTGAACCGGATACGACCTACCTCTGTGTGGTGGACAGACATGGCAATGCTTTCTCCGCAACACCGAGCGATTCGGGCTTCAATGCTCCTGTGGTGCCCGGACTTGGATTTGTCGTCTCTCCTCGTGGTGTTCAGTCCTGGGTCGATCCAGATCATCCCAGCGGAATCCAGCCGGGCAAAAGACCTCGCCTCACTCCCAATCCATCTATGGTCTTCAAAGATGGAAAGTTGTTCATGGTTTTCGGAACACCCGGAGCTGATGTGCAATGCCAGGCTATGGTACAAACTTTTTTAAATATTGTCGAATTTGGCATGAACCCTCAGCAAGCGGTAGAGGCTCCCCGGTTTGCGACCTATAGCTATCCGGCCACCCACCATCCCCATCCTTATGCACGTGGAAAGGTGTGCATAGAGTCGCGTATCCCGGAAGCTACCTGCCAGACTCTTCTCCAGCGAGGGCATAAGGTGGAAGACTGGTCTCCCTGGAACTGGAAGGCAGGATCGGTATGCAATATTCTGGTTGATCATGAGCAAAGAGTCCTTGTCGCTGGAGCAGATCCCCGACGAGAAGCTTATGCTGTGGGGAGGTAACACCTATATCCTTTCGATCCTATAGATGGACTGAGAGTATGCAGTTCGAGAGGAGTATTGTCGAAAAGAGTTCTATAAAAAAGAAGAGGGGGTAAGCTATGCGAAACATCACTGTCCTTTCTATCGGTCTAGTGGTCTTCCTCTGTTTTCCAACCGCTTTATATGCTGCAGCCACCGGAGAAGTCGTGGTCATGCAAGGTTCTGAGCCCCAGAACCTCGATGCGAGCATCAGCCGAGGGATTTTAGAGCTCAATCCCAGCATGCATATCTTTGATGGCTTGGTCAGACGAGAAGCTAATATGGAGTTAGTCCCTTCACTTGCTACCTCCTGGAACCAATTGGATGATCAGACCTGGGAGGTCAAACTTCGAGAAGGAGTCACTTTCCATGATGGAAAACCGCTCACCGCAGAAGATGTTCAGTTTACTTTTGAGCGCATTATAGATTTTAAGACTTACAAGTCCGGGTTAAAAAGCCTCTTTAGCTTTCTCCAAGAAGTAATAGTAGTGGATGACCAGACTGTCCAGTTCAAATTGAACAAACCATTTGCCTCTTTTATTCGCCACCTCGCTCTGGTCCCCATCGTGCCCAAGCATGCTGTGTTAGGGATGGGACATGAGAAATTTATCGTGGCGCCGGTTGGTACCGGTCCTTATAGATTTGTACAATGGAATCGGGGGCGTGAAATTATTCTGGAAGCAAACCCTGCCTACTGGCGTGGAGAAGCGCAGATCAAACGGGTTATCTGGAAGGGAGTCCCAGAAGGGGCCACCCGAGTAGCGGCCTTGATGGCTGGAGATGCCGATATCATTTTTGATGTACCAGTGAGTTTTGTCGACGCGATCAAGGCCAGACCAGGAATGGCTATCAAGACAGCTCCTGGAAACCGAACCATGTTTCTCCAGGTGAATATCCATAAGAAACCGTTTGATGATATTCGAGTCCGGAAGGCGCTGGCCTACGCTATTGATGTGGATAGTATTATCGAACATGTCCTCCGAGGATTTGCGGTCCGGGCAAATGGCCCATTACCTCCCTACGTGTTTGGTTATAGCAGCAGACTCGAGGCATACCCGTATGATCCAGAAAAAGCCAAAACCCTCTTGCGAGAGGCAGGATATCTTCAGGGTTTTGTGATGAGTATTACCGCTCCTTTAGGCCGTTACCTTCTTGGGAAAGAAGTAGTCCAGGCCATTGCTGGTAATCTGGAAAAGGTGGGCATCAAAGTCAAGCTGAACCTGATGGAAACAGTAGCATTCTGGCCGTATATCCGGTACACCGAACGTGAGGAGAATGTCAAGAGAGTTGATGTCAATTTCTGGGGTATGTCCAGCATGACAATGGATGGATTTTACAACTTCTCTGGCACAACCCTATCCGGAGGAAGCAGTAATCCCTTCTTTAGCAATCCCAAGGCCGACACGCTCCTGGCAGAAGCTCTGGCTGCTTCGACCAATGAAGTTACCGAAGCACGCTTTGAGGAAGTGGGACATCTCCTTAATGAGGAACTCCCCTATATTTTCCTTTACTATACGGTGAACATCTATGGAGTCAATGATCAGAAGCTGGAGTGGGAACCACGTGCCGATGAGCGGGTATATGTCTATGACATGAAATTGAAGCGATAAGGACCGCTCTGTTCTCTCCATGTCATCGTTCGGATTTGCGATTTGGGATTTACGACTTCGGATTTTAAATTCGCAATCCCCAATCCGAACCATAGATGGGTTTTGCTGATCAAGGAAGAAGGTCTCCGGAGGTAAGCATGAGTAAGGTATTGGTGAGGCGTCTGGGGCATATGCTTCTGGTACTGCTGGTCGTTTCGATCCTCGCCTTTTTCTTTACCTTGCTGACCGGAGACCCGGTCAGTATGATGCTCCCTCCAGATACACCAGCAGAGCAGCGGTTAGAAATGCGTAAAATTCTCGGTCTAGATCAACCTATCCCCATCCAGTATCTCAAGTTTCTGACGCTGGTTGCCCAGGGGAATTTTGGATACTCCTACCGGTATCAACAACCTGCTCTCCCGCTGGTAGTGGAACGTTTACCCGCCTCCTTACTGCTGGTAACGAGCAGTTTGGCCCTTGCCGTAATTATTGCGATCCCTCTTGGGCTCCTTTCCGCGTACTACCGTCATTCGCTTCTTGATCAACTGGGAATGGCTCTGGTATTGTTAGGGCAATCTGTGCCAGTCTTCTGGTCAGGGATAGTTGCTATCTTCTGTTTTGCCGTCCTGCTCAATCTCCTTCCGGCGGGTGGATATGGAAGGTGGCAGCATCTGCTCCTTCCGGTGTTGACTCTTTCCCTTTATACTGCTGCTACCATGACTCGTCTTCTCCGCAGCAGTAGTATGGAGATTCTCACCAAAGATTATATCAAAACTGCTCGGGCTAAAGGCTTGTCCGAAAGGCTGGTCGTAATAAAACATTTACTGCGTAATACACTGATTCCACTCGTTACCGTTTTGGGAATAGAGTTTGGGGTCCTGGTTGGTGGAGCTGTAGTGACTGAAAGGGTCTTTAACTGGCCAGGAGCAGCGAGTCTGGTTATTGAAGCCATTCGAAATCGTGATGTGCCCCTGGTCCAGGCCTCGGTCTTTGTCCTGGCTCTGTTTGTAACCATAGCCAATTTTCTGGTCGATCTCCTGTATACGTTTATCGATCCTCGAATCGCTTTTCCCGGTGAGACGTCGTAAACACAAAATCTCCTGCCAAATCTCTCACAAGCTCATCTTGTTCTGCCGAATGTTTCAGGGCAACACCATGTCTCCTTCCAGAAAACATGCATGGGGAATGAAGAACGAGAGATGGATTGTATGGGCAAGATTAACTGAAAGATAATGTCGAAGTTTTCGGCTTGTGGCAACCACATTTTCAATTCACTCTTAACCATCGAACTCATAGCGAGGAAATTCCAAAATGTCATTCTGAGCCCTTCGCTTCGCTGCGGGATGACAAGAGCGCAATACTCGCTATGGGTTCATCTATAGAATTCCTTCGGAGAGGGTAAGATCTCTCAATCATACAGGGAATCGTACGGAAACCCTCGGGGCCGTACAGTAATAAAATGGCCATTGGGGTCTCGGTATACTTCTTCCTCTCCGAGCTCTGGATCACCAAATTTGGTCACGTGGATGGATTGTCTTTGAGTCAGATTCTGGTCATCTTTTAATTGCGGTATGCTCGGGGTCAGAATAATACGAGTGATCTGCTGTTCGCTCCAGCATACACAGATCTCCAGCAGCTCACCATGACAGATCCAGTAAGTGTCGATAGGTCTGTTCAGGGCTATCGACGCCTGAAAAGCCTCAATCATCCCGCGTCGATGGATATGTTCGAAGTGGGCTATGTGGGGATGGTCTCTCCACCAGCTATTGTTATTATAGTTGAACCAGTGTTCACGATAGTGTTGCTCTTCTGCACCTCGCTTCAATACTCCATGAGTGATGAGAACTTCAAAGTAGTCCAGTCCCCATTTTTCAAGATCCTTCAAAAAGGCATCGCGCTTCAAAGGGTCTCGCGAAAGATCGTCGATTCTTTTGCTAATAGTGGTTTTCATGATTTTTCCAGGTTGGATCGGCATACCCTTCTCCTTTAGAACAAACACATGAGGTTTTCTGAGTCATAAATTCCATCCTCAAGTAGCTATGACCAAGTTTTTGAACCTGATATTCCGGATGTGTCGAAAGTTCTTGGTTAAAGTTACTCAGGGGCAAACGGCAGGGAGCACTGGTACTGCTATGCAGACTCCCATGCTAATTCATAAAGTCGAATTTCTTCTCGGAAGCCCTTCAGTGCAAAAGGCCCCCGATCAACAAAGAGAAAATCTTTGCCCGCAGCTAGATGGTAGACCACATCAGAGACGAGAATCTGCCCGGGTCGGGCGCAATCGCAAATACGAAAGGTCGTATGAACCGCAGTTCCAAAGAGTCGGCCTTCCGTGGAAATGGGTTCCCCGGCGTTGATGCCAATACGCACACGGATGGGGGCATGGGAGTACTCCTGGTTGTGTCTAGTGAAAGCTTGCTGGATAGCCATAGCACACTCGATAGCATTGGAAGCAGAAGAAAAGGAGGCTTCGATCCCATCACCAGTGTGGATAACCTCGGTACCATGATACTCGCGCAGGCAGGTCCGAATGATCGTGTTATGCATACGCAGGAACTCTTGGGCCTGGGTATCGCCAAAACGCTGGATGAGATCTGTGGAGCCCTCCATATCAGTGACCAGGATAACCCGGAGAGGTTGATCTGGTTCTGCAGGTTTCTGATGCTCCTCCCCCTCATTAGCTGCCCGGGTAGGTTCTGCTGGTCTGCTGGTCTGGGCACGAGACGAGGTCTGGAGGACTAGTCTCTTCTCTACTGCATAGGCAGCAGCTTCGGTCCAGCTTGTGACTCCAATCTTACTGAAGAGGCTCTTCACATAACGATGCAAGGTCTTGAGGCTGAGCATAAGGGAGTCAGCAATCTCCTGTTCAGCATGCCCCTGGGCAATGTGCAGTAAAATAGTTACTTCGCGATCGCTGAGATGGCCTGGGTAAACGGGGTGTTGCCGAGAAGCCTCAGGGATACGAATCTCTAGCGTCTCGGCGAGTTGTGCTCCCCGCCGAATAAAAGGTTTCATCCCCAGTTCAAGAAAAAGGGTAACCGCTTGTTTCACTAACTCGCTAGCTCGGTGTCGATCACCTTTTCTCTTTCGAGCCAGGAACATACGGGCGTAGTTCAGATAAGTCTGGCCTAGCTCTGGACGCGCCCCAATACTCGTTGCCACGTCGATTGCTCTCTGAAAGTGTGCTTCAGCTTTGTCCCACCTTTGATTGAGGGTAGCCGCTACTCCCAGAATTCGAGGAATTAAAAAAGTCCATCCCCCAGCAGAAAATAGAGCTCCTCGCTCTAAGGCCATTGATAGTATTTGATAAGGATACCCATCGAGAGATGGCTTGTCCATGAGATCACCTATTTCTACCAAAGCACAGAGTGGGGCGAGGATATAGGGATCGATCGCTCTGGAACTGAACAGCTCACTTGCTGAACCCACTTCTACTGCGGCAAAGTCTCCTGTGTAAGCGTGTATAAACTGACGATAAATCCAGGTGTCAGTCTGGAAGACAGGTCCAGGTTCTTCAAAGATACGACCTGGTTCCATCAGAATGTCGAGAGCATCCTCAGCTTCAGCCCATGCACCACGCAGAGCACGAGCACACGCTAACGCTGGAAGGGCAAAGGTACCACCCCACGGATAACGAGAACGGGAGACCATCATCAGCGTTTCATGTGCATATTTTTCTGCTGCAACAAAGTCTCCTCTTATCACAGCCGCGGTCACCAGCGCAGCTAAGGCCATGGAATGGTTAGCCCAGTCATGAGCCTGGCGGGTCAATATGCTCCCTTCCAGTGCAACTGCCTCCCCTTCATCCAAACGTCCCAAGCGAATAAGATGCAAAGGCATACGGGTCAGGGGCCAATCCTGGAACCAGGGATCATTAGCGCGTCGCGCGTAGTTAAGACTTTGCTGCCAGCTCTCCAGTGTTTCTGATAGGCAGAGCATTTGCAGTTCGGCCATCCCTAAAGCAAAACTGGCATGGGAACAGAGGCGATCATCGGGTAGATTTTGTCCAATCTCTAAGGCACGGTAGGCCATCTTTTGGGCTTTGTCTGGTTGTTTAGCCGTCCAGTAGGCGAGGGCAAGTATTGTCGAGATTCTGCCGCGGAGCCCGACCTCTTTTTGATCCAGGGCTTGCAGAACCTCCTCCAGTGGTTGGACATCGACCAGGGTACCGTAAGGGACAGAGGCAAGGGTAAACTGGACGCGGGTCTTCTCCATCAGTGCCTGAGCCAGTCCTCGAACGTCATCGGTCTGTCGATAGGCCTCGATGGCTTTTTGGTAGTGAGCTAAACAAGGCCCTACATCCATATCCCTGTAGCAGGCAACCCCTGCCTGGTAATGGAGGGTAGCCAGATCATGAGGAGAGAGAAAATTACCAGATTCCGCAACTGACAGTGCTGCTGTATAGTAGTAGGCAGCATCTCCCCAGGCGGAAATCTTGAAAGCCTGATCACCAGCCTGACGAGCATACTGGATGATTTTTTCTCTCTCTACCACAGGGCCGGCCTTTACCAGATGGTAAGCAATCTCCAAAATATGATCCTCGAGATGGCCTGCATAGAGGTCTTCCAGGGTCCGGGCGATCTGATGATGGATACGCTGTCGTCGTGCCACGCTGGGCTCGTTATAACAGACATGACGGAATAAAGAGTGGGTAAACCGGAAGGTTTGACCCTCGCTCAACAGAAAGCGGTGATGTAACCCTTCTTCTAATAGATCCAATAATTCATCTTCGTTCACCCCACTTAACACGGCTAGTTTCTGGAGAGAAAAATTCTCGCCGAGGAAGGAGGCAAGTGTGAGGACCGTACGACATCGTTCACTGAGATCCTGGAAGCGGGTAATGATTGCGCCTGTAACTTGTTTTGGCAAGGGGAGATCAGCAGAGGAAGAACTGGTGATCACATATCCCCCCTGTTCCTGGAGAGCATCCCGCTTTACCAAGTGGTGGAGCACCTCCTGGATAAAAAGGGGATTTCCCTGGGTTGCCTGGCTGATGGTAGCAACCAATTGATGAGAAGGGCGTCGAAGCCCCAATCCCTGTAGCAATTCATACACCTCTAATTCGTTGAGACCGGGCAGGACCAGGGTTTGACAAATTTCTTCGCGCTGGAAGCGAGTAATGAGCCGGGCTAATCGTTCCTCCATCTCCACTGGTCGATAGATACCAACAATAAGGAGCGGTACAGGCTCTCGTGCAGCCGTATCTGCCACTGTAAATACCACATGTCCGAAAAGATCTAAGATGGACTGGTCAGCCCAGTGTAAATCGTCCAGGACAAAGAGGGTAGGACAATGTCTGGCCAGCACAATCATCGCCTGGGATAGGGCGAGAAATAACCGCAGTTTCTCCTGGTCAGCCCGTACAGAATGGGCCGGAAAAGAGGCCCCCTCAGTATAGGAAAAGAACTGGCGGATGATTTTTGCATCTGGGCCAAGAGTAGATTCAACCTCTACGAATATCTGTTCCATCGGAGAACGCAACGCTTCCATAAAGGGGAGATAGGGGAGTGACAGGTCTTCGTAACTGCGACCGGAACAAACTTGTACTGCATGTCGAAGAGCGACTACTCGCATCTCTTTCAGGAGTCGGGTTTTACCAATGCCCGCTTCCCCTTCTATAAGAATCAAACGAGGACGCCCCGCTATTGCTTCTTGCAGACAATCCTCTAACCAGTCCAAATACTCTTTCCGTCCGACAAAGGGGGGAACGGTCCTTACGATACTAGCAAAGCTCTGATTCCGGTCTGACTGGGGCTGGATATTCATATCAAACACCCCTCTCTCCTTCCTGCTTTCCGCTTCATCCGATGGCATGCTGAGGACGATGCGGGTTTGGCCAATCGAGGTGAAAGAACTTCCCACGGGATTGATCGATCCGCTCATAAGTATGGGCACCGAAGTAGTCGCGTTGAGCTTGCAAGAGATTTGCTGGGAGCTGGGCGGAACGATAGCCATCATAGTAGGCTAAAGCGGACATGAATGCCGGTGCGGCGATGCCCGACTGAGCGGCAAGGGCTACCACAGAGCGCCAGTGATTTTGTCCTTTATGTATCTGTTCGTTAAAGTAAGGGTCGAGCAGGAGATTAACCAGCTCTGGATTACGGGTATACGCCTCGGTGATTTTTTGTAAAAACTGTGCCCGGATAATGCATCCCCCACGCCAAATGCTGGCAATAGAAGCAAAATCAAGCTTCCAGTTATATTCTTTCTGCGCTTCACGCATAAGTTGAAAACCCTGAGCATAAGCACAGATTTTCGAACAATACAACGCCTCGCGTACCGCTGTAATGAATTCCTGCTGGTTACCCCGAAACGCGTACTGGGGACCAGTAAGATATTTTGCGGCTTCCACTCTCTCAGTTTTCAAGGCGCTGAGACACCGGGCAAAAACAGCCTCCGCAATCGAATTTGCCGGGATTCCCATATCTAACGCATTGATACTGGTCCACTTCCCTGTCCCTTTTTGCTGTGCTGTGTCGAGGATATAGTCCACGAGAAACCTGTCTGGATGGAACGGATCACGCTGCTGCAGAATATCTGCCGTAATCTGGATCAAATAGGAATCGAGGTCCCCCTCATTCCACTGGGCAAAAATTTTGGCTAACTCATCCGGTTCAAGCCCCAAAAGGTTCCGCATCAGAAAGTATGCCTCACAGATGAGCTGCATATCGATATATTCGATGCCATTATGCACCATTTTGACATAATGTCCTGCCCCATTTTCACCAATATAGGCGGTACAGGGCACACCACCCTGCACCGGCTGTCCCGGCTTTGCCGTTTCAATGGGTTTGCCCGTTTTTTCATCTACTTTGGCTGCAATCGCGGCCCAGATCGGTTCCAGATGCTTCCACGCCTTCGCATCTCCACCAGGCATCAGGGAGGGTCCAAACCGTGCACCGACTTCTCCTCCGGATACTCCTGACCCAAAGAATAGACATTTCCCAGCATACTCTTTCTCTCGGCGAATCGTATCAGTCCACTGACTGTTCCCACAATCTACGACGAGATCATCGCTTTCCACTCCTGCTTCAATGAGTTGGCGCACTACTGCATCAACTGCCGGACCAGCCTGAACCAGAACGACTATTTTACGGGGTTTCTTGAGTGCAGCTATGAATTCCCCAAGCGTTTCGCATCCTACAAGCCCACCCGGTGTGTCGGGGTTCGCCGCAACAAAGTCCTTCATCACCTGGGTGGTACGGTTATACACCGCTACCTTAAAACCATGATCAGCCATGTTCAGCGCCAGATTCTTCCCCATAACGGCCAGCCCAATGAGACCAATATCTGCAGAAACCTTCTCTGTCATACGCGCCACTCCTTTCCTTGTGCACTCACTATGATTTCACTTGCTCGTCCATTTCCCGGAGACCCCTTTGAGAAAGCGCGTACTCTGGAAACGCAGGCGTCTCCCCGCCTCGCCTGAGTTCAACGCAGTCCACTACAGGTCAGAGGCTTGCGCTCCCTGAGTACAGCGGAGGGTTATCCATTTGCCGCCCCTTCAGGGGGGAGGAGAAGAGCCAAGAGGAATCTCCCCGTTCCCTTGGTCTCGGTCCCTCTCGTTTCCTTAAGCTGGCATCTCAAACCAAAGGGTTCTCTTGGATATGCACTAGCTCTACTTCTCTGTCATAATAGAAAGTTTAGCTCTACATGTCAAATGGCAGCCCAAGCGACCTGCACGAAATGCGCTGAGTTTTAAGGAGTTGTCTCCAAGACAAAATTAGAGTAAACTGCTCCTATCTTTCAGGGAATCTAACCTGAGGCATCTTTCTCATTTCAGAGAGGAAGTAAAAACTGGGTTTACAACAAACAAAATAAAGGGGATGATACAGAAAGGGGACAATACGTATGGAAAATCTGCCCTTCTAAATGAGTGCCAGGAGCGAAGAATCGCATCAGAGGAAACAGGGCCTTAACAGCCAGATGCTTTGCCTTCGGCTCAGCATGACAGCACAAAGCACTAGGGGATACTTTTCTCTTTTGTCCAATCACAACGAGAAGACGATGCAGAAGCAAGATACATTTTTAGCCATAGATTCTGGAACAACTAATACTCGAGTCTGGCTTATCAAAAACAGCGCAGTAGTGGCCAAGGCACACATTCAGGCCGGAGTGCGCGATACGGCCCGAACGGGAAATGTTGCCCTGCTGAAGGAAGGAATCAGGACGGCTATTACACAGGTAGTGGAAAATAGTGGAGAACCGCTACCAGCTTTGGGCATGGCAGCCGGAATGATCACCTCCAGTTTGGGCTTGGTGGAACTGGCGCATGCTGCTGCTCCTGCGGGATGGAAAGAGCTGTCTGAACAGGTCACGCGGGTGACCTTCGCTGATCTCTATAATCTCTCCATTTACTTTGTGCGTGGTGTGCGGAGCGGGCCACATCCTTATGCGCTCGAAGATGCTCCTCAGGTGGACATCATCCGGGGAGAGGAAACGGAGATCATTGGGGCCCTGGAAACCTTTTCTCTCCGGGGCCCCCTCCTCTATATCCACCTCGGCTCACACTCCAAAATAATCCGGGTTGACGAGGAAAACCGCATTATTGGGGGAATCACTACGCTGACCGGCGAATTGTTGCATACGATCTCCACCCAGACTATTCTCGCCAGTGCCCTTCCCATGATCGAGGATATACAGGGATTTGCCCCCGATTTACTCTATAAAGGGAGAGAATGGATACAATACTATGGGTTACCCCGCACCCTCTTTCTCATCCGTATTCTGGAACAAAGCCAATTGTATCGAAGGGATCAGCTTCTGAGCCTCTTTGTCGGCGCCATGGTTTCTGCCGATCTCCAGGCTATGCACGCCCATGGTTTTTTGGAGAATCGGTCGCAACGGGTGATCCTCAGTGGGCAACCTGGACTACAACCAGCCTGGCAATTTTTTCTGGAGCAGGAAGGCTTATCGATGACCATCTTGTCTCCTGAAGAGACGGAAGGGGCCTTTTTGTGTGGTCTCCAAAAGATTGTATTGCATAGTCCAGACTTTCTGTAAATCTACTTTTGCAGCAGGAGAAACTATAGTGTTACCCTTCGTTTCACTCTGTTACGTAAGTTCTGACGAGTGGTCATGCTGCGCAGAGTGAAGGAATAAACTCTGCGCAGTATGACCAATCAAAACCATGTTAACAGAGCACTCATTTACTTCTGTGAACAATCTCTCTCGTAGACTGTGGAGTTGATCGGCAGTGGAGGGCTCAGTCTGACCAGGAAGATATGATGACTATAGCGAATGAGCTTATTGCCCATAAGAGAAGAGATCTTTATCGAGGGAAAGGAGAGTTATGAGACGAGTAAACCAGGAACGTCTGAGGGAAGAGATAGAACGCTTTGCTGCGATAGGACGCACACCGGAAGGAGGAGTAACCCGTCTCGGGCTGTCGCGAGAAGAACAAGAAGCGCAACAGCTCATGGGGAAACTTCTCGCGGCAGAAGGACTGGTAATACGAACCGATGCTATAGGCAATCTTTTTGGCCGCCGGGAAGGGATGGAACCTCATCTTCCAGTGCTGATGGTCGGTTCGCATCTCGATACGGTTCCGAATGGTGGACGTTTTGATGGAGCATTAGGAGTGATCAGTGGTTTGGAAATAGTACGGGTGTTACGCGAGCAGAATATTCAGACCCGTCATCCTCTTGAAATCGTCTCGTTTGTGGGAGAAGAGTCTGCCCGCTTTGGTATGGGTGTTATCGGGAGTCGAGCCATGATCGGAAAGCTGAATACCGAGCGCTTTCTATCCGCCAGAGACCTGCAGGGGATTTCAGCAGAAGAAGCACTACGCCAACTCGGTCTGGATCCAGGTAATCTGGCAGCAGCCAAGAGAGAGATGAAAGAGATTGCCGCTTTTCTGGAACTCCATGTTGAACAGGGGCGTGTGCTGGAGACCGAAGGCAAAGCGGTAGGCATCGTGACAAATATAGCGAACTCGACCCGCCTTTCTGTGGAAATTATCGGTCGTGCTGATCATTCCGGTACCACCCCCATGCCGCTCCGCAAAGATGCTCTGGTGACTGCGGCAGAAATAGTTCTGGCGGTAGAGGAGGCAGTCAAAACTTTGGGAGAAGCGCCTTCGGTAGGCACGGTAGGAGTCTTACAGATAACTCCCTGTGTGATGAATGTTGTCCCGGGAAAGGCCTCTTTGGGAATCGATATTCGGGATATCGACTTTGATCGCAAAACGCGAGTAGTCAATGGGGTGAAAAAACGGATTGCGGAAATTGCCGACCGCCGTGGAGTACAAGCGAGTACAGAAGTGTTAGGAGATGGTCATCCAGTACCGTTATCCTCAATGGTCGTCGATACGATGAAAAAGGCAGCTACCGATTTAGGAATATCGGCGCATGTCATGGTGAGTGGTGCCGGACACGATTCGATGAACATCGCTCCCTTTGTTCCAACCGGTATGATCTTTGTGCCGAGTAAAGATGGACGGAGTCATAGCCATCTCGAATGGACAGATTTTGCTGATATCCCCCCAGGGGTGGAGGTACTTTTGGAAACCCTTCTCCGCCTGGATAAGGCTTTATAATAAGAAGAGAAGCTTATGGCATTCTGATAAGGGAAGTGGATCATCTTCTCTTCAAAAACTCCATACAACGTACCAGAGCTTCGGGGGGACCAAAGCCTCCCGCTTTGGTAATAATGGGAAGTCCCTGGAACGGACCACCTACTAATCGGGAGGCTGGAATAGCTGGAAGGATTTCTCCTTCGAGCATCAGTCCACTGGCTTGCAAGACAGAGAGAATATGCTGTGCCGTGTCTCCTCCAACCAGGACCAGTCCACGTAGATGAGGAAATGTGGCGGCTTTAAGTGTAATGGAGCCTAAAAAATGATAGAGGGCCTCTAAGGCCCTGTTTTCCTGGCGTCGACCTCCGGTTCTGTCCTGGGTAGAAATAATCAGATCTGTTCCGCGGGTTATCTGTTCATCTACCTGTTGCGCCAGAAGTGCTTGTTCGGTTGTAGAGGTGAAAGAAAGGGAATTTTCCCCTAAAAACAGGGTGGGAATCCCCTGTTCAGCGGCATAGACAATTTGCTCTCGGGTAGTCTGACTGAGCGATCCAGCAATGACAAGCACCGAGGAGAAAAAGCGCTGCTGTTCGTGTAATAGAAGGGCTACCTGTTCGGCCAAACCGGCTGATCCGACCAGAAGAGTCGGTTGTTCCAGGCGTAATCCTCCGGCAGCAATCCAGCGCAGGTCTGCTTCGGAAACAGTATCACAGGTAAAGATGAGGGGGTGTATATCAGGATACTGGTGAAGCATGTGCTGAAATATTCCCTCCTCCTCGGCTAAGGTTTCATAATCGAGATGGATAACGGTATGCTTGGTTTGTTGGCGCAACAGGGTCGGGAGGTGGGACTCTCGTACCGGGAAACGCGGATCGGCAGCAAATTCGGTCTGCGCAATTGGGACACCATTGACATGGTGGATACCACGTATCGTTTGCCGTCCTTGACGTGGAAAAGCAGGGGCAACAATGACCACCTGAAAGCCGCCTAAGTTGATCAAGTGATCGATTTCCAGCCCAATCGATCCCCGCAAGGTGGAGTCGATCTTTTTAAAGACCACTTCTGGACGATGGTGGTCACGAAAGAATCTCTGCAAGGAGGAGAGTTTTTGTTGGATATCCGCAGGTGAGGCATGCCGGGTTTCTGTATCGATACAGAGCACATCATAGGTGGCATGAGCTGTTTCCAAATAAGCAAGGTTAAAGAGTACCAGAGCCTGATAGCCCAGGTTCTGAAAAGGGAGACAACTATCTGCTGCACCGGTTAAATCATCTGCTATCACCAGGACTCTGCTCATCGTCTCTTCTCCTTTCTTGATCCATGCGAGGAGCCTTTCTCTTGCAGAGGCTCTTAGCTTCTCAGTAAGATAGAGAGGGGGAAAGAGATATTACTCCTCAGCCGATGCTTTATACTTTGTCCAGTTTCTTCCTTTGCCTTGCTCAGGACAAGTTCTAAGCGTGCCGGAGGATTTAGCCCATAGTAAAAATTACCGTCTCGGCGGAGTTATTGTAGTCTTCTTAAGTATAAGGATAGGTGTATGGTACAGCAAATGCAAATCCAACCTAAAATTGCGATCACGATGGGTGACCCGGCTGGTATAGGACCAGAGATCATTCTGAAGGCACTCGCCATGGAAGAGATGTATACCCTGTGCCACCCGGTGGTTGTAGGCAGCAGTGGTATGCTTCAACGTATAGCACGTCTTCTGCAGCGAGAGGTGCATCTTCATCCTATCCGGTACATTTCTGAGGCGAAATTTCAGTATGGGATTATTGATGTCTTTGAGTGTGGAGAGGTGGATGCAGAAGCGCTCCCCCTGAGTAAAGCCACGGCAGAAGGAGGTAGAGCCTCGGTGGCTTACCTCATTCAGGCCATTCACCTGGCTGTGCAGGGGGAAGTGGATGCCCTGGTCACTGCACCGATCAATAAGGCGGCCTTGCATGCAGCAGGACTCATGCATAGCGGTCACACTGAGATTCTGGCTGAGCAGACTGGCACGAAAAACTACAGTATGATGCTGGTCTCTCGATATCTCCGGATCTTTCATGTCAGCACTCACGTTTCCCTTCTCGAAGCCTGCAGACGAGTGAAAAAGGATCGGGTCTTCCAGGTGATTGCCTTGGCGCAACAGGAAACAAAACGTTTTGGGATAGCCAATCCCCGTATTGCTGTGGCTGGTCTGAATCCGCATGCTGGAGAGGGCGGTCTGTTTGGCACAGAAGAACAAGAAGAAATTCTACCGGCGGTGGAACAAGCACGCGCTCAAGGATGGAGAGTCGATGGGCCGATTTCTCCAGATACCCTTTTTGTCAAGGCGATGCAGGGAGAATATGACGCGGTAGTGGCGATGTATCATGACCAGGGCCACATCCCTTTTAAAGTCACAGATTTTGCGCAGGGAGTGAATGTCACCGTTGGGCTCCCCATTATTCGTACTTCAGTCGATCATGGCACCGCCTATGATATTGTTGGGAAAGGGATCGCTGATCACCAGAATCTGGTTGCTGCTATTCGGGTAGCTGTAGATCTCGTACATGGTCGACGAACTGAACAGGCAAACCAGAGCTAAGAGAAACAATCTTGCCTCCATTGTTTCTTCTCTTCTTTTTCGTTATAATGCTTGTAAGTGAGAATGACGGCTTATGCCTCGGTGGTAACTAAGAGGGAATGTGGTGGCATTTGCGAAAAAAAGCAGGGAGCAGCTTCTTGATCCAGGATAAGATAAGGTCTGTGACTCAGCCCATAAACCTCCTCCGATGCAGAAATGTCGGATACCAAGTCAGAACAGGAGAGACAGATGGTTTGACTTTCAGGCATCTTGAGTTGTGTGGAGCTGGGTAGTTTCCTTGATGAGTATAGTATAAGGAAGAGGGAATGGCGACAAAACGGAATAACCAACAACTCCCTTTCTGGGATTGGTTGAATGACCAGCTTGAGGGGTCACAAAAAAAGAGAACCAAAGACAAAAGGCCACGGAAGAAGCTCCCAAAGAGAACCCAATTTTCGATCTGGTATTTCGTGGTGGTACTTTTTTTTATCATCCTGCTGCAAAACCTCTTGCTGGTGGAAGAGGTGCGCAAGATTCCCTACAGTGAGTTTAAACAACTGCTCCGGGAGGGAAAAGTCAATAATCTTGTCTTGACACCTGAATCTATTCGTGGGGAGATCATCACCGACTCCACAGCCGAACAAAAGCAGCCTGAACCAGCCCCTCCTTTTCCCTTTCCTTTTATGCATCAGCCTGAAAGTAGTCGGATTTTCATGACTGTTCGGGTCGAAGATCCAGATCTGATTAAGGAATTGGAAGCGAAAAACCTTAAATACACCGGCCAAATCGAGAATCGCTGGCTTCCTACTCTCCTCGGCTGGATTATCCCCATTTTGATCTTTTTTATAATCTGGAGTGTCATCTTCCGCAAGATGGGGCCGGGTGGAACCGTCATGTCTTTTGGGAGAAGCAAGGCCAAGCTTTATGCGGAAGATGAGGTCAAGGTGACCTTTCAGGATGTGGCTGGAGTTGATGAAGCCAAGGAGGAGCTGGAAGAGATCGTTGAATTTCTCAAAAACCCCCAAAAATTTCAGCGCCTGGGAGGGAGAATCCCCAAAGGGGTATTGCTCGTTGGTCCTCCGGGAACCGGGAAAACTTTGCTGGCAAGGGCAGTAGCTGGAGAGGCAGGGGTAAATTTCTTCAGCATGAGTGGTTCGGATTTTGTAGAAATGTTTGTTGGGGTGGGAGCCGCCCGCATTCGAGACCTCTTTTCGCAGGCCCAGGATAAAGCCCCTTGTATTATCTTTATCGATGAGCTTGATGCCCTGGGAAAGGCTAGAGGATCGAGTCCACTTGGGGGGCATGAAGAACGAGAACAGACGCTCAACCAGCTCTTGGTCGAAATGGACGGTTTTGATCCACGGAAAGGAGTCATCATTATTGCTGCCACCAATCGGCCGGAAATGCTTGATCCAGCGCTCCTGCGTCCGGGTCGATTTGACCGCCAGGTGCTGGTCGATCGTCCGGATCTCAAAGGACGAGAGGCAATTCTCAAGGTCCACGCCAAGGATATCAAACTCGCTCCCGATGTGGATCTCAATCTGATTGCAGCCCGGACCCCCGGTTTCGTAGGAGCAGATCTCGCCAATATCCTGAATGAAGCCGCTCTCCTTGCCGCACGTCGTAATAAAGATCAGGTGGAAATGAGCGACCTGGAGGAGGCTATCGAACGAGTCATGGCCGGACTGGAGAAAAAGAATCGGGTGATGAACGATCGGGAAAAGGAGATCGTCGCCTATCACGAGGCTGGTCATGCCTTAGTAGCTGCGTCACTCCCCTTTACCGATCCAGTGCATAAGATTTCCATTGTGCCCCGTGGTCTAGCCGCTTTAGGGTATACCCTTCAACTTCCTTTAGAAGATCGCTATTTAATGACAAAAACCGAGCTTCTGAACAAGCTGGCTGTGTTGTTAGGCGGAAGAGTGGCTGAAGAGATTATCTTCAAGGAGATCTCTACTGGTGCGCAAAATGATCTCCAGCGTGTAGCAGATATTGCCCGTCGTATGGTAGTAGAATATGGGATGAGTGAGCAATTTGGCCCTATCGCGTTTGAGAAAGAACGTCGTCCACTCTTTCTCGACGGAAGCTTTAGCTCTACGCGTGAATACAGTGAGGAAACTGCTCGGGAGATCGATAGAGAAGTAGAAAAAATTATTACAGAGAGTTATGAGCGAGTCAAGCGCTTGCTCGAACAACGTCGAGATAGACTTGAACTCTTGGCCAAAACTTTATTAGACAAAGAAGTGCTTGAAGGGGAAGAGCTCCGCGAGATTCTCTATGGCGAGCAAGAGAATGGACCAGAAAAAATAGGCGCTGAGGAGAAATAACGCTGGACCCTGTTACTCATGTCTTTTTGGGGAGAATGATTGCTCGCTCTGTTCTTCCTGCTCCTAAAGATCGAGGGCTGGTTGTTGTTATCACTCTCTGTAGCGAGCTGCCAGATATCGATGTTCTTTTCAATCATGGAAACTCCCTGCAAGGTTTACAGACCCACCGAGGGTTTACCCATTCCTTCTTTGGAGCAGCCTTGCTGGCTCTGCTGGTTGCTTTCATAGTGAAAAAGTGGTTTCTACGTGAGCTACGCTTTCGCACTCTCTATATGGCCAGCCTTGGGGGGATACTCATCCATATCTTTTTTGACTGGGTCACTTCCTATGGAACGATGCTGTTTCACCCCTTTTCTAAGGCACGCTTTAGTCTGGATATCCTCTTTATCATTGACCCATATATCTGGCTCATCCTTCTGATACCTTTGCTGCTTCGGTGGAGCAAAGAGACTCTTTTCTATCAGCGAAATCTGGTAGGCACGATATTGCTCGTTTTCTATCTCGCGCTCGGTTTCCTCAATCACAGTGTGGCTCTCCAGCGCTTAGAGAAATGGGTGCAAACCCAGGGAATAGAACCGCTCTCTTTGGGAGCCTTGCCTGTTCCTCTTTCTCCTTTGCATCAGCGGGGGATAGTTATTACTCGTGAGTGGGTGTATGATATCCCATTACCTTTATTCCGTTCATCTATAGACTCGCTACAGACCTATCCCTCTCCTTTCCGGATTGATCCCTATATACAAAAAGCCTGGCAAACCGAGGAGGGAAAAATTTATCGCTGGTTTGCCCGTTTTCCACTGGCGGAACATAAGCAGGATGGCCTCATACACCGAATTATTTTCTCTGATCTCCGTTTCCACAATCCAAAAGAATCTTTGGGGCCAATAGCTCGCAGGCTTGCAGATTTTCTGGAACAACATAACCCAGAACTTCTGGATCGGAGGGTATTCGTCTTGGAAATTGTACTCACTGAGGAGGGGGAATTTCAACAGGCTCATTTTGCCGACTAGCTTATAGACCGGGCACTCTCCCACAGACGCTTCCTCCTTTCCCCTCATGGCAAGTAAAACCTTAGAAGGTCATGCCGGGTCCTGGTGTTTAGGTGAGAGACGGCTCGATCGGCGGAGGGAATTCTTCAAGCGTAAAGACCGCACAACCGGTTGAAGGGATCCAGATGCGCACGGTTTTTCCCTCTATCTCGGTTAGGGCTTCGGCCCGGATAATCACCTCATCACTCAGAACAAGCTGATACTGGTAACGAGCTCCAAGATAGCTTCGTTCAGCGACTTTAGTTTCTAGGACGTTTCCCTCGCTAGAGGGAGCGCTTGCCTCGGTGGTTAATGCCAGAATTTTTTCTGGTCGCACAGCAAGCACTATGGGTGTTCCCTCGGTAAAAGCTCTTTCAGACCGTATCCAAAGACGATGCCTGCTGCTGAGTAATTCGATAAGCAGACGATTTTCTTTCTCCACCCCGACCACATGCGCACGTAGAAAGTTACTCGTCCCAATAAAATCGGCTACAAAAGGGGTAGCAGGGCGTTCATAAATATCTTGCGGGCTGCCAAGCTGATCAATCCGACCCTCACGCATGACCGCAATTCGATCGCTGAGCGCCAGAGCCTCGATCTGGTCATGGGTCACATATACCGTGGTAATACCTACCTGGCTTTGCAGGTGTTTTAACCAGACCCGTGCTCGCTCCCGGAGCTTGGCATCGAGATTAGAGAGGGGTTCATCAAGCAAGAGGATAGAGGGATTGTAGACCAGCGCTCGTGCAAGCGCTACCCGTTGCTGCTGTCCTCCAGACAATTCATGGGGATAGCGAGTGGTGTAGGCTTCGAGTTCGACCAGTTTGAGGGTTGCATGGATACGTTGTTCTTGCTCCCCTTTTGGTATCTTGCGAAGCTTTAAAGGAAAGGCGAGATTTTCTGCGACGGTCATATGAGGCCAGAGGGCGTAGGACTGGAAAACCAGCCCACAGTTACGACGTTCTGGAACCAGGTTACGACCGGTGGCTGCATCGAAGAAAATCGTCTCCCCTACTCTAATCACCCCCCCATCGGGTTGATCCAGGCCTGCAATAGCGGCCAGCGTAGTCGATTTCCCGCAACCACTCGGCCCCAGTAGAGTGAGAAATTCTCCATCCCGGACCGTGAAGCTGATATGATCTACCGCTACTACCTGGCCAAAACGCTTATAAAGCTTCTCTACACTCAGTTCAGGCATAGACTTTGACTCCTAAGATCCGGCGACTTATGTAGGCAAAGAGAACGGTCAAGAGAATCTGGATGACAGAGAGCGCAGCTACCGTTCCAGTTTCCCCTTGAATCCAGAATTGCAGCATAGTGATTCCCATTACTTCGCTACCGGGCGCGAAGAGAAATACCGCTGCGCTGTATTCCTTCAGAAACTGAATAAAGAGCAACACAAAAGAGGAGTACAGAGCCGGTTTCAATAATTTTAATAAAATCGTCCGACAGGTAGTCCACCAGTCTGCTCCGACCGTACGGGCGGCCCTATCGAGTTCTGGTCCCAACCGCATCAGCATTGGAGTAATCGCACCAAATCCAGTGGGAATATAGCGCATACTAAAGGCCAGAATCAGTCCCCAAATCGTGTTCCTCAACAGTCCCAACGGTTGAACGAGTACCATGGCCCAGAAAAAACCGATACCCACAATAATCCCTGGCATGGCCCGTGGGTACAGGGCGAGGAATTCCAAAGACCGCCGATAACGAAAGGTCGAGCGATGGGTCACCAGGGAGATCATGGCGATGAAGAGGGTAGCCAATATGCCACCCAGCAAAGCAATCTGAATGCTGTTGGTGATCGACCGCACATAGGCTGGATAGGAGAAGATGAGCACCACATTATCCCAGGTAAAGAGCTCCCAGATCGGGATAAGTGGAGTGAGAAAAGAGGTAAAAGCTCGTAAGAGCAGTCCTGTAATTGGTACAACCGCACCCATCAGGAGATAGAGTCCAATCCCAAACGAAAAGATCCAGCGAAGCAAACCAAGTCGAAAGACTCGCGGACGGGTTGCCTTCCCACCCACAGTCACGAAGCGGCCGGCATTCCGAAGCAGCCTGGTTTGAATAATGACGAGGATCGTTACAATCAGCAATAAGAGGACAGAAGCTGCTCCCACTAATCCATAGTCTGGTTGAGGAACCACGATTCCTCTGTTATAAAGATAGCTGGCAAAGAAATCGATACCAACCGGACCGCCAAGAATAAGGGGGATACTCAGCAGTTCAAGCGAAGTGGTAAAGATGAGGACTGCGCTATAGAGAATAGGAGGTCGCATAAGCGGGAGCGTCACCGCAAATAACGTCCGAAATGGGCCAGCCCCTGCGGTCCGCGCCGCATCTTCCAGGGAAGGATCTGCCACACTGGTTGAGCTTGAACAGTAGAGATAGGCGAGTGGAATCTGCGAGACACCGGCGACAATGGCCATTCCCGGAATGGTATAGAGATTCCAGGGGGGAAATCCCAGCGCATTTTGAAGTAAGAGGGTCACATATCCGGCTGGTCCGTACATGATAATCCATCCAAAGGCTACAACCAGAGGAGAGAGATACAAAGGCCACAAAAGCATCTCTCCAAATATTTGTCGTGCGGGAATATCTGTACGACCGATCAGAATAGCCAGGAGAGTACCCCCGAAAACCGAAAGAAACGTGGTCAGGAGGGCAAAGATAAATGAATTGATCACCACTCTGTGGAAGGCTGGATCAGAAAAGAGTTTTATATAGTTGTCGAGGCTGAGGATCCCGCCAGAGTCGTATAAAGGCCGATCTAACAGGGATTGGTAAATGATGGGCAGTATAGGGGCGAGTACCAATATCACCGCAAATCCGGCAACGCCATATTGAATCAGGTGTTCCTTCCGAATACCCAGGATATCGAAGTGGGAAATAGATTCGGTGGCCATAGGTATATCCCGCATGCGTGATCCGATCCATCTTCTTTGGGCTATGTTCCTGGTCTTGTCTCCGGTCGTTTCCTTTACCCAGGTTTTTCGGCGTGGGGTTACAGAGACAAGACCAGGAGCTCTCTCGTTGGATATTTACTGAAGACCAAACGCCTTTTTCCAGCGAGCAATAAAGGCATCGTATCCCCCGAGCATCTTCGCATCATAATTAATCAAAACGACGTTCTGTTCTCCCCCGATAGCATCGACAACCGCTTTGTAGGTCAGAGGAACCTCGTCAGTAGTAACATCCGGCCTATAGGGAGTTAATCGGCCTTTACCAAACGCGACCTGCCCAGCATGGGAGAGGATAAAATCGAGCATCAACTTTGCAGAATTGGGATGAGCAGAGCTTTTAGGAATCGCCATACCACGCATGAAGAGCGGAGAGCCATCCTGAATGTAATTCCACCCCAGCACTTTCCCAAGCTGCTCCATTTTGGGAAAAATGACAATACCAGAGATAAAAAAGCCCACCACATACTCACCAGAAGCCAATTTTTCCACCATAGGACCAGAGGAACGCTCTGGACGGGCCATGGGACCGAGAGTCTCCAGCCAGTTCCAGGCTTCTTCCCCCTTTTCCCGGACAAATGCCCAGTTAATCGAATACCCAAAGGAACCAGCAGCAGCGTTGTACGTGGTAATTTTTCCCTTAAAAATATTCGGATTAGCTTTGGCAAACTGAGCAAGCTCACCGATACCACGTGGACGGAGGTTCTCTGGCAGTAGCAGTTTGTTATAGACAATCACCATAGGGTCGGTAGAGACAGTGTATAAGCCGGGGAAGGGAAAACTCCACTCTGGCAGATGGGCTCGCTCAGGAGATTCATAGGCTAAAGCTTCCTTTCGGTTTTGGACAAAATCGATCCACGAATCGATCGCTCCACTCACCATCAGATCGCCAGTTCGGCTATTACTCGCCTTCTCGGCATAATAACGCTCGAATACTTCGGAGCTCCCCAGATCTAAAGTTTGCACTTTAATCCAGGGATACAACTGATTAAAGCCATCAATTACCGGTTTCCAGTTATATTCGGCCATATTAGAATAAACGAGCAATTCCCCTTCTTTTTTCGAAGCTTCGATAATCTGTTCATATTCTGCTGGATAATAGTCTGGCAGACCAGCCGGTCTTTCTGCCCAGGCGGTAAAAGAGAAAACGGTGATCAGACTGGCGACGAAAATCAAAATTCCTTGCTTTTTCAACATACAATCCCTCCTTAAGGACAGTGTTGGTTTCTCACAACTCTTCATGCCCAACTAGCGATTATATCCAATACATCTGCTCTGAACTCATAGCAAGTACACATATGGACAACCCTCCGCTTTGCTCCGGGATGACAAGAGAGAAATACTCGCCATGAGTCCCAGGTCAAAGCATCATGGCAGAAGCTTATCGCTTTGTCAATCTCGAAGTGGTTTGCTGGAGCTAAAGAGTATGCAAAGACAGGCCGATAAAAAAAGAAGGTAAGAAAACCAACCTCTTCAGTTTTTCCCTCCCTCCTCTATCCACTTTACGAAGGCCACTGCTCACTGATCAAGGCTTCTGCTTCAATCTCTACGAGCATTTCTGGATTAACGAGGCGACTCACCTCGACCATGGTGCAGGCGGGTCGAATATTTCCAAAAAATTCTCCATGGGCCTTGCCGACCTGTTCCCAATCCGCAATATTGGTTACATAGATCCGAGTCCGTACCACATCTTTCAAGCTAGCACCTGCTACCTGCAGTGCCATTTCGATATTCCGAAGCGTCTGCACCGTTTGTGTGTACGGATCTCCTGATCCTACAATTTGTCCCTGTTCATTTGTTGCCGTAGTACCTGAAACATGCACAAAGGGTCCAATCCGTACCGCCCGGGAATACCCAACAATTGGCTCCCAGGGTGTGCTGGTGGAGATGTTTGTCCTTTGCATAGCGCATTTCTCCTTAATAGGTAACTGCCCAATAAGATTTACAAGAGCATAATTTTCTTTTCTATTATCACTTCCTTCTCTTGAATGCAATACCTATTTCCCCTCGAAAACCTGTGGTTGACATCATGAGCTTTCTTTTGCTACATTGGCGGTTATAGCTCTGTTTAGGCCTGTATGAACAGTAGATTAACCGGTTGATCTGGGCCTTTCGCTTGGTTCAGCGCAGCTTCTAACCAGGATGAAGGAGTCTATCACCCTGGGCATGTCCACAAAAAGCCTGCTAGTATCAAAAATATTTCCTATGGGGAGGATACTAACAAAGAATGCATAACACTCCACAAAAAGTACCGGCCGGAAGCTGGCTTCTTGGATCGGATATCGGGGGTACCTTTACTGATCTCTTCCTCTTCAATACTGCTACTGAAGAGATAGCTATCTTTAAAATACCCTCCACCCCTTCCAATCCAGCTCAGGGATTGCTCGAAGGGGTCGAGACTATTCTGAAACAAGAGAATTTACACCCATCTGATCTGATCAGCTTTGTCCATGGAACAACTGTAGCCACCAATGCCCTCTTAGAACTTAAGGGAGTGCGTACTGGTTTAATTACCACGCGTGGTTTTCGAGATCTCCTCGAGATCAGACGTCAGCGCCGTCCCACACTTTATGATCTCTTTTTTGATAAACCAGAACCTCTGGTTCCACGACACTTACGACTCGAAGTAACCGAACGCTGTGATAATATGGGTCAAGTAGTGACTCCTCTCGATATAAACGAGGTGGAGGTCGCCATCCAGCAGCTTAAGGCAGCGCAGGTACAGGCTATTGCGGTCTGTTTTCTCTATGCGTATCTTAACCCGGTACACGAATTACAGGTGGCTCGTAAATTAGAAGAACTCTATCCAGAAGCCTATGTCTGTCTTTCCAGCCAGGTTCTTCCCGAATGGCGGGAATTTGAGCGGTGCAGCACGACCACAGCCAATGCCTATCTCGGTCCAATTATCAAACGTTATTTGACAAATCTCCACCAAAATACTACCGCTCTCGGGCTTCCCACCGCCCCACGGATCATGCAATCCAATGGAGGGATCATGAGCATCACAGCGGCTGCTGATCGCGCTGTGTATACCCTCTTCTCCGGTCCAAGCGCTGGAGTGATTGGTGGTCAGTATCTTGCCGTGGCGGCAGGCTATCAGAATATCATTACCTTTGATATGGGGGGTACCAGTACCGACGTTTCCCTGATCGAAAATGGAACGCCCAAATATACCACCGAAAAAGAGATCAATGGTGTTCCACTCAAAATCCCGATGATCGATATCCATACTGTTGGGGCTGGAGGCGGGAGTATTGCCTGGATCGATAGTGGTGGACTGCTCAAGGTAGGTCCCCAGAGCATGGGGGCACACCCTGGGCCGGCCTGTTATGGTTTAGGGGGAACAGAACCAACGGTGACCGATGTCAATGTTCTGTTAGGACGGCTCAACCCAGCCTATCTGCTGGGTGGTCGTATGCCAATCCAGGCCGATCTTTCTCGATCAGTTCTTCAGGAGAAAATAGCGCGACCACTTGGTTTGAGTCTGGAAGAAGCGGCGGCTGGCATCCTGACCATTGTCAATACGAATATGGTGCTGGCGACGCGATTGATCTCTATTCAGCGGGGATACGATCCACGGGACTTTGTACTGGTTGCCTTTGGAGGAGCAGGCCCATTACATGCGGCTGCCATTGCTCAAGAACTCAATATTGCCAAAATCCTGATCCCTCCCTCACCCGGAACAGTCTGTGCCCTTGGACTTCTGGTGGCAGATACCAGAGCTGATTATGTCCTCACCAGAAAACTTCCGGTACAGCAGGCTGATCTGGAAGAGATCAATGCTCTATTTCAGCGTCTCGAGACGGAGGCAGAAACCTGGCTTGCCGAGGAGAGTATCCCACCAGAACGACGAATAATCCAGCGCACGGTAGATATGCGCTACAGCAGACAAAATTATGAACTCAGTGTACCGGCTTTGCCTGGAATTTGGAACCAGGAGAGCGTTGCAGCGATGAACCAGCGCTTCCATGATGTCCATCAGAAGACTTATGGATATGCTGTTCCGGAAGAGCCAACTCACTTCATCAACTTTCGCGTCACGGCCATTGGCATTACGCATCGTCCCTTATTCAAGGAGCGTAAAACCCGAAAACCCTTGCCCCGAAAAGACCGTATCCCCCACCGGGAGGTCTACTTTCAAGAGACGAAGAGTTTCCAGCTCTGTCCAATATTTGAGCGCGAATGGCTCTCTGTGGGAGATGTCTTTGCTGGACCAGCGATCATCGAGCAGATGGACGCAACCACTGTTATCCATCCTGAACAACAGGCGACGGTGGATCCCTACGGAAATTTACTTATTACTCTGTAATCAGGATAAGGTGTAAAAGAGGGGACAAGGGGATACTAAGGATTATGAGGAGGAAAAAATGGCTCGGAAAACCGCCGATGTGATCACGGTTGAGGTCATCGGTAATAACTTGCAGATGATTGCAGAGGAAATGGGAATTGTGCTGGTCAAGGCCGCCTATTCCACTAACATGAAGGAACGGCGGGATTGTTCTGCCGCATTGCTGGATGCCGAGGGGAACACGCTGGCCCAGGCTGAACATGTCCCATTACATCTAGGCTCCATGCTCGGCATCGTTCAACAGACGCTCAAAAACTACCCGCGTGACGAGATTCGACCTGGGGATCTCTTTATTGCTAACGACACCTATGTAGCTGGAGGCACTCATCTTCCAGACATTACGGTCGCAGCCCCTTTCTTTTATGAAGGTGAACTGTTAGCCTTTGCCAGCAACATCGGACATCATGCAGAGGTGGGAGGGATTCGTGGGTCAGCAAAGGATGTCTACGAAGAAGGGATCCGTATTCCCTCAGTCAAAATATTCCGGGAAGGGAAACTGGATAAAGGGGTCTTGGATTTTATCCTCCTGAATTGCCGTCTCCCCAAAGAGCGCTTGGGAGATTTTCGGGCTCAGTTCAGCTCCGCCCAACTCGGTGTGCGTCGGTTAACGGAGCTGTGTGACAAGTTCGGTAAGGAGGTATTTTTATCTAGTGTACATCAGCTCTATGACTATGCCGAGAAAAAGGTTCGGCGGGGCATCAGTCAGATTCCTGATGGACGGTATCTGTTCCGTGACTATGTGGAAAATGCGGGTGATACCGCTGAACCGATTGCCATTCAAGTAGCTGTAGAGATCCGGGGGGATACTCTGATTTGTGATTTTACCGGGTCTGGAAAGCAGGTGGATGCACCGATCAATGTTCCGGTGTCAGCAACACTGGCTGCGGTATATTATGCGGTAAAAGCCATTGTTGATCCGAGCATCGAAGCGAATGGCGGGTATTATCGTGCCATTCAGGTGATCACTGAACCGGGCACGATTCTCGATCCGTATCCCCCTGCGCCAGTGGGGGGACGCAGCGACACTGCGCAGCGGATCGTGGATGTGATCTTTGGAGCACTGGCTCAGGTCATTCCTCAAAAGATTCCGGCAGCCTCGCATGGTACGATCGCTGGAATAACTATCCAGGGGTTTAATTCGCGTACCGGGGAATATTATGCCTATCCAGAGACCATTGGAGGGGGTTTTGGAGCCCGATATAATAAAGATGGAGTAGATGGCGTACAGGTCCATCTCACCAATACCTCAAATTTACCAGTAGAATGTCTCGAAGATGAGTATCCACTCCGCGTAGAACGCTACGAATTCATCCAAAATTCCGGTGGCGCCGGAACCTATCGGGGAGGGTTAGCCATACGACGCCAGCTTCGTATTTTGGAAAAAGAAGCCTGGTTGAGTTCCAAGGGAGACCGGCATCGTTTTCCCCCGTGGGGCTTAGCCGGCGGACTGGAGGGACGCAAAGGTCAACTCGTGATCAATCCGGGCACGGATTCTGAAAAACGTCTCTGGTCTAAAAATTACCATATCCCACTTACCGGAGAAGAGAAGGTAGTGATGATCGAAACCCCTGGGAGTGGAGGGTATGGGGATCCGTTGCACCGTGATCTGGCTCGGGTAAAAGCGGATCTCATTGCCGAGAAGATTGACAAACAAGAAGCAGAGGAAAAGTATGGGGTAGTATGGGATCCAGAAAAAAAAGAGATTGATATCCTGGCAACAGAGAGATTACGGGCTTCACGGAAACATAAATAATATTATCATACCAGGGAGGATTATGGGACCGCAAGATATTGTGTATATCCTTTGCTGATCTCTCATTTTGGACTGCTGGAATCCCCGGTCATCCCGATCACGGGGGCCAAGATTCTCGGAGGTTGTTTGCTTGTGATCGGGGCAATATTGATTATACGGTACTAAATGTTTCAGGAAAATTCCCTTCCTGCGACCCAAAGAGATAGAGGGGATCTCTCCCGGTGGCAACAGGGAGGAACGCTCCCCTTGTCTCTCTGAGTCTTCCAGGTCTCTTCTGGGATGAGAAATCTGGTGCCTGTCTCTGTCCACATGGCCCTCAAATTCAGAAGAGCTTGTAGAGGAACTCAGTATATGAGGAATAGATTATGACCACAGCTCCAAGCGTCTCGACCCCCCCCTCTCCTTCCCTTTTCTGGTCCGAAAGTCGGCGCACTTTTGTTATTGGTGGAACCATACTCCTTGCCATAGGCACTTACTGGCTGGCTCGGCTCGCCATGCATGAGATGGCGGCCCGGACACTCTCGATCTTTGTGATTGCCTCTCTCTTCTGGGCCACAGAAGCGTTGCCCCTTTTTGCCACAGCATTTTTGATTATGGGGTTGGAGATCCTGTTTTTGGCTCACACCGGTGGTCTTGCCGAGCAATTGACCAGGCTTCTGCTCTGGCTCGGTTTGCGCGTCAAATTTTCCCCAGAGGTCCAGCCGATGGCTGCCAGTACCTTTCTCCCATTTGGTCGTGATATTATATTATTATTTTTAGGAGGCTTTCTTCTTTCTACCGCCTTGACCAAATATGGGATTGATAGAGCCATTGCCAGAAAAGTCTTACGGCCTTTTACCCGCTCTCCTCTCCATTTACTGTACGGTGTCTTAGGGATTAGCGCCTTTTTTAGTATGTGGATCAGTAACACGGCAACTGCAACAATGATGATAGCTATGGTCAATCCATTAGTACGGATGTTGCCCGCAGAGGAGCGCTTCCGTTATGCACTCATCCTGGCTGTTCCTTTTGGAGCCAATATTGGTGGGATTGGGACGCCAATCGGTACTCCACCCAACGCCATCGCCTATGGCGCATTAAATACGGCCGGCTATAATATCACCTTTCTGAAATGGATGCTGGTGGCTGTGCCTCTGGAACTCCTCCTGCTCGCCGGTATTGGGTTACTCTTATATCTCTGCTGTAAACCCAACCCAGGGCTGCAAATTGGGACGATTCCGATAGAAGCTAAACCACTATCTGGACAGGGCAAAGCAACACTCATTATTCTTGTCGGTACCATAGTCTTATGGTTGACCAGTGAACAGCATGGTCTGCAGGCTGGAGCGGTCGGTCTATTGGCTGCTGCTGCCTTAACCGCTCTTCGGGTATTAGATCGTCATGACGTTACCTCCATCGATTGGGATCTCATCATTTTGATGTGGGGAGGTTTATCCCTGGGCATAGCCATGCAGGAATCGGGTCTGATGAACTATATTGGGCGGGCAAACCTGACTGCTCTGCCAGGAGGAACCTGGACCGTTCCCCTCGTGATCACGGTTATTGCCGTGGGGATGAGCACTGTAATGAGTAATACTGCGACCGCTGCCCTTCTCGTGCCCATGGCGCTGGCGCTTTCTATCCCGGGTAAAGAGCAGTTTGCAATGCTCGCTGCGCTGGCCTGCTCATTTGCCATGGCTCTGCCGGTCTCGACACCCCCAAATGCTATTGCCTATGCCACCGGTCAGATTCCTCTTCTGGTTATGATACGGATCGGAGGCCTGATCTCTATCGGTGCGGCGGTGATTATGTTGCTCGGTTATCGACTCGTGGTCCCCCTGATCTTTATAATAAGGTAGGACTCTGATAGCTTAGTTTTGATTAGTCCTGCTGAGTCGTTTGGTTCACTCAGAGCTTGTTCCTTCGTTTTACTCAGGACAGGCTCTGAGCAGCGCGAAGGAATAAACTCTGCGCAGCATCTCAAAAGCGAGATGCTGCGCCTTCGGGTCAGCATGACCACTCGTCAGAGCTTATGTAACAGAGCAGTAGAAAAATTTTTGGGTTATACCCGCAAAGGAGAAGCGTATGCAACAACAAGGAAGAGTGCAAGGGAAATATGGTCTGGAGAGTCATGGAATATCCAATGTGAATACGGTATGGTGGAATCTCCCTACTCCTGCTTTATATGAACATGCCCTCCAGCGTCGGGAAGGATTGCTCGCGCATTTAGGCCCTTTGGTCGTACGCACGGGACAGTATACCGGTCGTTCTCCTAAAGACAAATATCTGGTACGTGAGCCTTCCAGTCAAGATAAAATTTGGTGGGGGCAGGTGAATCAATCCTTTGATCCCCAGCATTATGAGGTGCTGCGTAGACGGTTGATGGCTTATTTACAGGGAAAGGATCTGTATGTTCAGGACTGTTATGTGGGAGCAGACCCGGCGTATCGTTTACCTATTCGGGTAATTACGGAATTAGCCTGGCATAATCTCTTTGCGCGGAATATGTTCCTGCAAGAACCTGATCCCCAGGTGCTCGCCCAGCATGTGCCCCAGTTTACGATTATTGATGCCGCCGGATTTAATGCCAATCCCGAGGAGGATCACACACGGTCCGAGACGGTCATTGTGCTGCATTTTGGGCGCAAAGAGGTTATCATTGGGGGCACGGCTTATGCGGGTGAGATCAAGAAGTCAATGTTCACGGTGATGAATTATCTGCTCCCCTTGCAAAATGTGCTTCCGATGCATTGTTCAGCGAATTATGGGCAAGATGAAAATGACGTGGCCCTATTCTTTGGATTATCGGGAACGGGCAAAACGACCCTCTCTGCCGATCCACACCGCACCCTGATCGGAGATGATGAGCATGGGTGGAGTGACCGAGGGGTATTTAACTTTGAAGGAGGCTGTTATGCAAAAGTGATCAAGCTTTCGCGCGAAAGCGAACCAGAGATCTACGAAACCACGCGTCGGTTTGGTACCATCCTGGAGAATGTGGCGATGGATATGGAGAGTCGTCGGCTGGATTTGAATAGCGCCGCTTTTACAGAAAATACCCGTGCTGCCTACCCGATCCCTCATATCCCGAATGCGACTCGTACCGGTTTAGGAGGCCATCCCAAAATGATCATTATGTTAACTGCGGATGCCTTTGGGGTTCTACCTCCTATTGCCCGGTTGACTCCTATGCAAGCCATGTATCATTTTCTCTCTGGTTATACGGCCAAGGTCGCTGGAACGGAGCGGGGCATTACCGAACCACAGGCAACGTTCAGCGCCTGTTTTGGTGCACCGTTTATGGCCCTTAATCCGGTCGTCTATGCCCGTCTCCTCCGGAATAAGATCTCTGAACACCAAGTGCAAGTCTGGCTGATCAATACTGGTTGGAGTGGGGGGCCCTATGGAGTAGGAGAGCGGATTAAGCTGGCGTATACTCGGGCGATGGTCCGTGCGGCGTTGAGTGGTCAACTTGTGCAAATACCAACTACCGAAGATCCGATCTTTGGGGTACAGGTCCCTCAGATGTGTCCAGATGTACCCAAAGAGATACTCTGGCCTCGGGAGACCTGGCCGGATAAGCAAGCCTATGATGAGCAAGCCAGGAAACTCGCCGCGATGTTTTCAAAAAATTTCCAGCAATTTGCCGCCGACGTCTCGCCAGAGGTAAGGGAGGCTGGTCCCCGTGGAGAGGCTTCTATCTGAGAACGAGTAGAAAGATTCTGGAGGGAGAGCATGTTATGTGATATGAAGAGAATGAGAGGAGGATAGAGGATGTTTGAGCTATTGAAAAAAGCGTTATACCTTGGACTGGGAGCAGTATCGCTCACTGAAGAAAAATTACGCCAAATGCTCGATGAAATGGTAGCCCAGGGAGCATTAGGCAAAAAAGAGGGAGAGGAGCTTATCAAAGAGTTCCTCCAGACTGCTTCTGAGAATCGACAAAAATGGCAGAAATTGATCGAGGATAGGGTGAAGCTGGTATTACAAGAGCTCTCTCTGGTCACCAAAGAAGAACTGCACCAGTTGACACATCGACTGGAAGTCCTGGAAAAACGGGTACAGGAACTCGAGAAGAGTCAGGCTCCCCAAAAAGCTCCTGATTCTTGAGAGCTCCTCAAGTTCAGGTCAGTATGATACTCGGAGAAGGAGAACAGATTGATTATCCGTAAGATAGGCCTTATCAGGCGCACTTACCGTCATATCCACCGTTATCGGCAGATCCTCACTGTGCTGTTCAAATATGGCTTTGACGATCTGCTAAATAGTCTCAAGGTCGAGCAGTATCTGGAGATCGGTCTTCAGATGATCTCCCGCAAACGCCGGGAAAAGATAGAAACTCTCTCCCGGGCAGAGCGGGTTCGGATGGCTCTGGAGGAACTGGGACCTACCTTCGTCAAGATGGGTCAGATTCTCTCCACTCGTCCAGACCTGCTGCCGGTAGAATTTATTCAGGAATTTGCAAAGCTCCAGGACCATGTGCCACCGTTTGCCTATACGGAAGTCAGGCGTATTATCGAAACAGAGTTTGGTACCGCTCTGGAAGATATTTTTAAGGATTTTGATCCTGTCCCTCTGGCTTCAGCCTCTATAGGACAAGTTCATCAGGCCCGGCTGGCTGATGGGGAAGAGGTGGTGGTTAAGGTACAGCGGCCGAATATCCAGCAGATTTTTGCAGTCGATCTGGAAATCCTCCTCCACCTGGCTACCCTGCTGGAAAGACATGTGGAAGGGTGGGAGATCCACCGACCGACTCGGGTTGTTGAAGAATTCACGCATATGCTGCAAAAAGAGCTGGATTATACTATTGAAGCCTCTCATGTGGAACGCTTTGCCTGGCAATTTGCCAGTGATCCGACCATTTATATCCCTCTCGTCTATCGCAACGCCACCACCAAGCGGGTGTTGACTATGGAATATATTGAGGGGATAAAAGCGTCAGATATTGACCGGCTAGAAGAGGCAGGGCTTGATCGGCGAGAAATTGCCCAGCGCGGAGCAAAGATTATCATGCACCAGATCTTTGTCCATGGGTTTTTCCATGCTGATCCCCATCCCGGAAATATCTTTATTCTCCCCAATAATGTCATCTGCTTTGTCGATTTCGGGATGATGGGACGTCTCGATCGACAGAACCGGGAGCACTTTGTTGATCTGGTAATGAGTATTGTACGCCGGGACGAAACAAAAGCCACGGATGCGCTGCTCCGACTCACCGATTGGGATGAAGAACCCCATCGGAGTGCCTTAGAGCGGGAAATTGCCGAGTTTATGGATCAATATTTTTATCGCCCTTTAAAGGAGGTTGAACTCGGTAGCTTGCTGCATCAACTCCTGGAATTGGTTTCCAGACATCGCCTGCGGTTTCCTCCAGACCTCTTTCTTACCCTCAAAGCCCTGAGCACCCTGGAGAATCTTGGGCGGTTACTGGATCCCGATTTTGATCTCATAAAACAGGCCGCTCCTTTTGTCTGGCATGTTCAAATGGATCGTCTGCATCCTAAACGTCTCACCAAGGATATGCTAGACTCTGGCGCCGAATTATTTCACCTTTTGAAGGAAATCCCGGGAGAAATTCGGGAGATTCTGAAACAGGTACGGCAGGGAAAAATTAAGGTGGAGTTTGAGCATCGAGGATTGGAACCCATGCTCATTACTCATGACCGGATCAGTAACCGATTGGCTTTTGCCATTGTGCTTGCTTCTCTGGTGATCGGCTCTGCTCTTATCGTGCTCTCCGATATCCCCCCGAAATGGTATGAGATTCCGGTGATCGGTCTGGCCGGATTTTTGGTAGCTGGAGTAATGGGCTTTTGGTTGCTCCTCTCGATTTTGAGACACGGGAGAATGTAGATATCTCCTCTCCCCTCTTACCCTTTGATTGCCCCAAAGGAGATCCCGCGAACAAGATGCCGTTGTACCAGGAGAGCAAACAGGAGAATAGGGACAATAGCCGCTACTCCGGAGGCACTCATAGGGCCCCATAAAATCTTATACTGCCCTACATTGGCAGAGATGCCGACCGGAAGGGTTTGAGATACTTTGGTCTGGGTGAGAATAAGGGCAAACAGAAACTCGTTCCAGCATATAATTAGCACAAAAATGGCAGTGGCAGCTAAACCTGGAGCAGCCAGGGGGAGAATAATCTTCCGGAAGGCGCCCAGACGCGTACTGCCGTCAACCATGGCTGCTTCTTCCAGTTCCACCGGGATTTCCTGAAAAAATCCCCGCATCATCCACACCACAAACGGTAAATTAAAAGCAGTATAGGCAATAATAAGTCCTATTTTGGTATTGACGAGTCCCAAGAACCGCATTATGGCGAAGAGAGGGATAATCGTGACAATGGGGGGAAACATACGAGTAGATAGAATCCAGAAGGACAGATGAAAAGTCATATTACCGGGCAGTCGAAAGCGAGCTAAACTGTAGGCCGCAAGCGTACCCAGGCTCAAAGCGAGTAGAGTGCTGGATAGACTGACCAGGGAGCTGTTGAGAAGATACCGGGTAAATTCCTGTTCTACAAAGGTCTGATAGTAATGGTCAAATGTCACCGGATTAGGAATCCATATCGGTGGCGTAGCAAATTGATCGATCGGATTTTTAAGTGAAGTGCTAAGCAGCCAGAATACCGGGAAGATGGTGAGAAAAACAATACTAAGGATAATCACATATTTTATGCAGTTTCGCAGAATCCGTTTCATGATAGCTAAACCTTATTCAATATTTCTTACCGATCTCATCTTTGCTTCGGATCGGAATATCTTCCGAATTACTCTCATACCGCTTCGCGATAAAGATCGGCCGGGTTTTCCCCCCAAGCCGATAGCCAGGTATGGTTTTCGATTAAAAGATCTCCTCTGATTTCAAATACCGGATAAAGAGATGGCTTAACAAAACAGTTATCGTCAAAAGGATAAAAGAGACTACAGCCGCATAGCCCAAATCCGAAAACCGGAAAGCGACTTTGTAGATGTAGAGGCTTAAAGTTTCTGTGGCATTTGCTGGTCCCCCTCCAGTGAGAATAAACACCTGATCAAAGAGTCGAAGCGCATCCATGATGCGGAGCAGGAGGGCGATCAGTACCGCTGGTTTTAACAGGGGAAAGGTCACATTCCAGAAGATTTGCCACCAGGAAGCCCCATCTACTGCTGCTGCTTCATACGGATCCAGCGGAATGGCCTGTAAGCCTGCTAAAAGAATCAAAAACATAAAGGGGGTCCACTCCCAGATATCAATGATAATCAACGAGAACAGAGCGGTAGAGACACTCGCTTCCCACAGTAAGCCTGAAAAACCTACCAGACGCAGAAACCAGTTGAGTACTCCAAAACTCGGTTCGTAGAGGAGCTTGAAGAGAATAGCAACGACAATGGGGGGGAGCATCATCGGGATGAGTAAAATAGCGCGAAAAAACCCTCTCCCCCCGATATAAGTATTGAAGAGGAGGGCCAAACTTAACCCCAGCAGAAATTCTAGGGAAACAGCAGAGACGGTAAAGACCACGGTGTTAGCAAAGGCGGCCCGAAATAGGCTGGTGCTATTCAGCATATCATCGAACAATCGCTGATAATTCTGCAGACCGATAAATTTCCATTCCGGTCCTTTGGTATCCAGGAAGGTAAGAGAAATAGCATAAAAAAAAGGAAAGATAGTCAGAGCCAGTAAAAGCAGGACTGTAGGAGCTAACAACAGATAGTTCAGATGTCGTTCGTACCAGGGAGTCACCACAGGTCTTACCGGCTCTGGCATAGTGAAGAGACTTTCCAGAAAAGCTTAATAATGTCCAGCACGTTTCATTATCGCTTCAATCTCTCTGTTCGCTTTTTGCATCGCTTCGATTGGATCGATCTGGCCGGCTACTGCGGAAGAGAGAATCACGCCAAAGGTATTCTCGACTTCATTCCATTCCGCAATCCGCGGTCGGGGAGTTGAATGTTCGATAGCCTCCATTAAGACTGGGTAATGGCGGTATTCAGGCTTTGCGTTGAGTTCTTTATCCAGGAAAACGCTTTGCCGGGTTGGAGGACTCCCGGGATCAAGAGCCAATTTTTTTTGCACTTCCGCACTGGTCAGCCACAGGATGAAATCAAAGGCTTCCTCTTTATTTTTGGATGCTTTAGGGATAGCGACCAGCCAGTGCCCAATTTCCGATGAACCGGTCGCTTTTTGGGAGGGAATGGGGGCGTATTGAATTTTTCCTACCACTTTGGACTGTTTCGGATCCTCAAAGGTAGAAACAAACGCTGGCCAATTGATCGTTGCGGCTGCAGTACCAAGCTGGATATGGAGTGCTAACTCTGCCGCATTGAAACTTTCCGCTCCAGGAGGAGAAATTGCTTTTAGTTTCAGGAAAAAGCGGAGTGCCTCAATGCTTTCCGGGCTATTGAGCTGTGGTTTGAGTTTTTCATCAAACATTCTGGCCCCAAACGACCAGAAAATAGGCATGAAATTCGCTACGACCGGATTCCCCTGTTGTCCCCGTAGTACATACCCATAGACCCCAGGTTCTTCATCCGTAATTTTCTTCATGATCGCATAGGCATCGTCCCATGTTTTAGGAGCTCCTTGCGCTCCATATTTTGCAAACAGATCCCCGCGATAGAAAAACATCTGGGCATTGCCCACAGAAGGAAGCGCATACAACTTCCCGGTTTTATAAGGATAACGACAGAGGGCAATCGATTTACTAAGAAAATCTTCGTCTGGCCCGGCTAATCCTCTGGCTTGAAAAAAAGGCTCGAGATCGGTCAGATACCCTCCTCCAGCAAACTGCGGAAACCAGGGATCATCAAGGAGAATCACATCATACTGGCCAGTGCCCTGTTGTAAATCGAGCAGCTCTTTTTCAAAGAGGTTGGCATAAGGAGCCTCTACAACCTCAACGTCGACATTCTTCAGCTTCCCATATTCTTTCAACGCTTTGACGACTCCTGACCCTTCGGGGGCATTGTTTGTTGCTAACGTTATCTTGGCTTCTGCTGGCGAGCCGAAGATTACTAGACTGACTGCACATAAAAGAACTGGAAGAATGATCCACCATTTCATTGCTTTGCCCTCCTCTTTTTGCTCGTAACGTACCGTTGTATTAGGGATTCCTGGTGAAACTATTCTTGAAGTCTCCTGCAAGGCAGCGTACAGGTAGAACAAGAGAAAGTCAAGAAGTTTTGATGTTGAGTTTTCGTCTAAGGCTGCAGATTACCGACAAGGAGATTTCTTATTGACTTTCCAGGTGAGGCCTCTTACAATAATACCAAAAGGGTAAAATAAAAGGCGTAATGCCGATAGAAGGAGCAGAAGAGTGGTTTTCCCAGCAAAACAAGTCATCAGTTCGGCGATGGAAGATTACCTGAAGGTTATTTTTGCCCTGCAGCGTAATCAGCAGAAGGTTACTACTGTTGCGATTGCCGAACGGATGAATGTGTCTCCAGCCTCGGTAACCGGGATGTGTAAAAAACTTGCCGAATTACATCTGGTGAAGCATACACCCTACCAGGGAGTGGAACTCACTCCAGCCGGGGAAAAGGTTGCGCTGGAAGTAATCCGTCATCATCGTCTTCTTGAGCTCTATCTCATGCAAACGCTTGGTTTTGGATGGGACCAGGTACACGAGGAAGCGGAACGCTTAGAGCACGTGATTTCGGAAGAGTTTGAGGATAAGATAGATGAAGCCCTAGGATATCCTACCATCGATCCTCATGGTCATCCTATTCCGACACGAGACGGGGTCATGGAGGAGAGTTTAGACATCCCTTTATATGAGATGGAGATAAATCAGACCGGGATTGTCGTTTGGGTCAAAGATGAAAAACCGGATTTGCTCCGGTATCTGGCCACCTTGGGCATCTTTCCCAATGTCCAGATTACCGTGAAGGATAAGGCTCCTTTCAATGGCCCGTTGCTCATTCAGGTTGGTACGGCGGAACACAGCATTGGAGGGGAAGCGGCCGAGAGTGTCTATGTTGTTCCTTTTCCGTCCAAATAGACAATCCTTTCCAGCATCGATATGCTAGCGAGACCCCTTGGATGTTAGGAGGAATAAATTGCCTCCCTGACGGTAGAGGGTTGTTTTTTTGTAGAAAGTAACTGGCTGGACAACGAGAACGAAGCAGGAGAAAGCCAAGGGCGTTATTGGTTACAGAGTAGGGAAGAGGAGATCGGGTAGTGGAAGAGCAGGCAGTGAAAGTTATCTGTTATGGCTTGGGTCCAATTGGAATAGGTGTGGCACGCCATGTGTTAGAAAAACCGGGATTGAAACTGGTGGGGGCTGTAGATATTGCTCCGGATAAAGTAGGGAAAGATGTAGGGCACCTTCTCCATCTGGGCAAAGAGCTCGGTATTACAGTCCAGGAGAATGCAGCGGCCCTTTTCTCACAAGTGCAAGCCGATATAGTGCTTCATACCACCGCTTCTTTTCTGCCCCGGGTCCGTACCCAGCTCGTGGAAATCCTCCAGGCCGGTCTGCATGTGATTTCCACAACGGAAGAACTTTCTTATCCCTTTCTCCAGCACCCTTCTTTAGGACAGGAATTAGATCAGCTAGCCCAAAAACATGGCGTAACTATTCTGGGTACCGGGGTCAATCCGGGTTTTGTCATGGATCGTTTAGTGTTGACTCTGAGTGGGGTCTGTCAGCGTATAGAGCATATCAAGGTGCTCCGCGTGGTTGATGCCTCCCAGCGTCGTCTCCCTCTTCAGCAAAAAATTGGAGCGGGAATGACTCCCGAAGCGTTTCGCGAAAAAGGCAAACAGGAAAAAGTAGGGCACATCGGTCTGATCGAATCAGTCGCTTTAATTGCCCGGGGATTACAATGGCCTCTGGATGATATTCAAGAACAGGTAGAGCCGGTCATTGCCGATCAGCTTGTGCGTACACCGTATCTCGAAGTCAAAGCCGGCCAGGTGGCGGGGATTAAGCATACGGCCCGGGGTATAGTAGGAGGAAGAGGCCTTATTGATCTCGAGCTTCAAATGTATGTAGGAGCCCAAAATCCACGGGACATCATAGAAATTACCGGCGTTCCGTCTCTGCATAGCACCTTAGCCGGTGGAGTGATGGGAGATCTGGCTACGGTGGCGATTGTAGTCAATTCTATCCCCGTCGTCCTCCGCAGCTCCCCGGGACTGAAAACGGTGATTGACTTGCCAGCACCTGTACTTATGCCTTAAAAAATCTCCCTCTCTTCTGCAAGCCAGACTGAGGAGAAAGAAGGTAATCATACCTACTGGCTTGCAGTAAATTCCCCCGTGCGAATCTCCAGGTAGGTGTTATAGAATCCCTCCTCAATGAGCAGCACACACAACCGTTGTTCTTTGGTATAAATTTGAATAGTACGTCTGGCAGCAAAATCGGCTAACAATTTCCAACCACGGGTGGGCATAATGCCTTTATAGTAGTCTGCCAGTGATCGCGGTTCTATACGGCCTTTATAGAGCCCTATCCCCGTCTGGAATTGTCCGGTCTGCACTTCTACAATTTTGCTTTCGTCCCGAGTCATCCCGGGCGCAATAGGAATTTCCTGGAATTCGCTGACCGGAAGCTCAGCTACGCCGGTCCCGGTGGTTGTACTCCCCGTCGTCCCCGCAGTAGCACACCCACTTAGGAAGAGCGCCAGACCGATTGAAAAAACCGTACTGCAGAATGTAACTACCCCTTGCCATCGACGAATCCCTGTCTGCCTCATGCCACACCCCCTTTGTGAGACCGTATTCTCCTGTATATTTTTAACCCTGAACTCCTGTCGTCTCTTGTCCAGCCTCAAAGATAGCAAATGGAGCGGAGAGTCGTCAACAAAAAATTCACTTATTTTGGTGGATTATTCTTGTTCTGGCCATCCATAGAGACCGATGAGAGGGACAAAAATACAGTCGATGGTGTGCTCCTCTTTTACCCCATCTTCTGTTTTGTACACACAGACTAATCGCTGTTCCTGGCGAGTACCTACTGGAATCACCAGACGTCCTCCGACGCGAAGCTGCTCGATTAAATCTTCGGGGACCGCCGGTGCTGCTGCCGTGACGATGATTCCCTCATAAGGAGCATGGTCGGGAAGTCCTTTGCTCCCATCACCGATTATTACTTCGATATTTGTATAACCCAACTCCTGAAAAAGCTTTTGCGCCTGATGCGCTAACTGCGCGTGTCGTTCTATGGTGTAGACCTGCTGAACAATCTGGCTCAGAATAGCCGCTTGATATCCAGACCCGGTTCCAATTTCCAGCACAGTCTCTTTTCCGCGGAGTTGTAATGCTTGCGTCATAAAGGCCACCATATACGGTTGAGAGATGGTTTGACCCTTTTCAATGGGTAACGCCCTGTCTTCATAGGCCTTACTACGATAGCTCTCTGGAACGAAGCGATGACGGGGAACTCGGGAGATAGCTAACAGGACTCGGGGATCGTCGATACCACGAGCCAGGAGTTGTTCGCGGATCATCCGCCTCCGCTGCTCGGCAAATTCTTGCTCGGAAATGAGCTGAGTAACCATGGTTTCCCTTTTATGTGAGCTCCAGAACCTCAATCAGTGTGGAGGAAAATATTGCAAGGCCAGCACTACGGCCAGGAGCTGCTTCATACCTAAGATGAGCGAATCCTCGTAAATGAACTCTTCCAGGCGGTGTCCATTTTCACCTCGATAGGTCCCAATAGTTACCGCGGGGATACGTTGGGCAATAGGTGCATTGGCATCAGTGCTGGACGCTTTGAGTTCTGAAGTGATCCCTAAATCGTGATGCAGGGCTTTGATCAACTCTACCATCCCCGCGTTGCTGTCATTTTGTGCTGCCGGCCGATCTCCCACCAGTTTTCGAGTGACCGTTACTCGCCATTCCTGGGCTACCGCATCACAAATCTCCAGTACGGTTTTTTCTATAGCAGCAAGAGAGTCAGGGCTGACTGAACGCATATCGAGTAATAAAGAAGCCTCTTCAGCAATCGAGTTCACTGAGGTTCCACCCCAGATCTTTCCCACGTTATACGTTGTGCGAGGCTCGGTGGGGACTGAAAGATGCGCAATACGGGAAATAATCTCTCCCAGAGCATGAATGGCACTGGTTGCCCCAAAATCTGCCCAGCTATGTCCCCCCATCGCCTGAACCGTAATCTGATAGCGCCGACTCCCAATACCGGCATGCACGACATTCCCTATCTTGCCATCAATGACCAGAGTTCGATCGATACCATCACGCAGATCGGTGATGAGCTTTTTGATACCCCGGAGGTCGCCGAGCCCTTCTTCCCCTACATTCCCCGCGAAGATGAGCTTCCCAGGAAAGGAGACTCTGTTCTCGCGCAGAATACGTGCCAGAAAGAGCATAGCGCCCACATTGGCACTGTTGTCCCCTATCCCAGGAGCATGGAGTTTCCCATCTTTTCGGGTTACGGTAGTCTTTGTTCCAGCCGGGAAGACCGTATCGATATGGGCAGCGAGAAGGAGTACCGGTCCTTCTCGATCTCCGATCATTTCGCCCGACACATTCTGCAGTTCATCAATCTGGACCTGAGCCAAACCCAGTTCCCGCATCCGTGCAGCCACAAAAGTGGCTCGTTCTGCTTCTTCAAAGGTTGGAGAGGGGACTTCACAAATATGGATAATTTCTTGAACAAGTGTCTCCTGATGCTGCTCGATATACCGAAAAAGATCCTCTAGTGGAACCATCTGCTGTAGTTGGGCTAACATTATTCCTCCTCTACCATCCTCTTCTCTTCCAGTCCAAATCGCGGAGAAGAGCAGGATGGAATTACCTCTAAGACTCTCCAGAAATAAGCTGGGAGATATTTTCGCGCAGATCACTAATTCCCATGCTAATAGCTTTAATTTTCGAGCGAATGTCCATTAAGGTCTTCCACATATTTTCCAGATTGTGAATCAAGAGCTCAATCTCATCAAGGGTTTGGGAAGATTCTGCTGGAGAAATTTCGGGCTGAGATGTCGAAGAATTTTCTTCAGAGGAGAAATCAAACTTTGAGAAAAGCACCATAGGTTTACCCTTCTCTACTTGATCTGAATAGTCATATCTGTTTAGCGCCAACGAGCTTACTGACAGAACAGGAAAAATTTCTCACATCATAGTATCTCTGCCCCAAAAGCCTAACCAATATTATACAATAATTAGAGAAATGAAGGAGTATACTTGGAATTGGCAAGTATACTCCTCATTAATATAATAGAAGGGGGAAGAAGTCGCAGCAAGAAAAAAATTGAACTTCGGGTTTTTAGAGACAGAAATCTCTGTATATGCTATGCTATAGAGGGTATATATAATTTTGAAGAGAGATCTTTAGCCTTGTAAATTCGATTAGGGAAGGTGGATATGTTGGGAGCGCAGGTGGAGTGAAGTCCAGTCGTCATCCCGAAGCCAAGGCGCAGGGAAGTCCGGTCGTCATCCCGAAGCCAAGGCGCAGGGAAGTCCGGTCGTCATCCTGAACCCTTCGCTTTACTCAAGCTGTCGAATGGACTTCCCTACGCTACGGGATAAACTCTGTGAAGGATCTCGCTTACTGAAGATTCTTCGCACAGTTTATGCCTTCGTTTCACTCCGAGCCTGTCCTGAGTAAAACGAAGGAACAAGCTCGGAGTGAAACGAAAGACTCAGAATGACATTTTGAGGGTTACTCCCTATGCGTTCATAGATAAAGAGGAGAAATACCGATGGTCCTTCTAGCCAAAGATATTATGAATCGGAAGGTGGTGTGCGTCTATGCCCACAATGATGTCCGAGAACTGGCTCGCTTATTAGTAGAAAAGCATATCTCCGGTGTGCCGGTCTTGGATGAAAAGGATAACTTGGTAGGAGTCGTCTCCCAAACTGATGTATTGTACTATCACCTTTCCACCGGACAGGAGGTTATCTCCGAATCGGATTTTTATAAGCAGCCTTTTCACGATGAGATTTCTTTTCGCAAAGGATTTCATGTAGAAGACTTTAATGTAGCCACAGTACAAGAGATTATGACCCCAGTGCTGATTACAGCGACTGAAGAGACACCGGTCAGTGAATTGGCTGCCCTTATGTATGAAAAAAAGATCCATCGTGTTCTTATAACCAAGGATCAGAAGCTCAGAGGGATCGTGACGACCATGGATCTCCTCAAATTATTGACCGCAGAGGGCAAAGAGGAGACAAAATAAAAAAGCGGTCTCTTAACCCTCTGTACTCCAGATTTTATTAGTATCCTCTTCCCCTTGCCCGGTTTCTATATTATAATATGCAGCAAGTAAAAATTCCGTTTTCTCCTTACCAGTAACTGAGGAAAAGGTGGAAGAGAGGGAGGAGGAGCCCAAGAGAAGGTTTTGCTATGAAGATCCTCACTATCTCAGATTATGTCGTTCCGGCTCTTTATGATCATTTTAAAGCGGAACGCTTCCCAGGGATTGATTTAATACTCTCCTGTGGAGACCTCTCTGCAGAATATCTTTCTTTTTTGGTCACCATGTTCAATGTACCACTCTTTTACGTGTGCGGGAACCATGATGTCCATTATGATCAGAATCCGCCAGAAGGGTGTGTCAATGTTGATGGCAAGGTGGTGGTGCATCGAGGATTACGGATCCTCGGACTGGAGGGATCACACTGGTATAATGGGAAACCTCATCAATATACGCAACGACAGATGTGGCGAAAAATCCGAAAAGTGCGGCTCCAGCTCTGGCGCAAAGGAGGAGTCGATCTGATTATGACCCATGCGCCGCCACGTCATATCCACGATGCAGAGGATATCTGTCATCAAGGGTTTGAAAGTTTTCGCTGGTTGATTGACCGCTATGCTCCACGCTATTTTCTCCATGGACACATGCACTTTACCTATACCACAAATGCGCAACGTATAACGGTTGTCAAAGAGACGCAGGTAATCAATAGTTATGGATATTATATCCTGGAAATCGCTGATAGCCAGTATTCGGGACATCGGAACGATACTGAAACGCTGGTGGGAAGGCGGTGAGATCAAGAGCTTTGAAGAGAAACAAAAAGCCGAGGAAGCGGTAAGTCGTCGTGATTTAGGCATCAGGGTTGTCCCTGTTCGCCAGATTGTCGGCAGTGTCGGACGGTATCACGATTTTGACAGCCAATTTCGACTCAAAGAGGATCACTCCCCCGATCGACTGGAGCATATCAAAGAGGCTATGCGGAAGGGAAAAATCCTTCCTCCGGTCGAATTGTACAAAATCAAAGATGAATACTATGTGCTGGATGGGAATCATCGGGTAGCCGCAGCAAAGGCCCTTGGGCAGGTTTATATCGATGCCCATGTCGTTGAGTATCTCCCGTCGAAGGAAACCCTGGAGAATATCCTCTATCGAGAACGAGCAGATTTTGAGTGGAAAACAGGCCTTTCTGAGCCTGTTATCTTAACCGAAGTGGGACAATATGCTCATCTTTTAGGGCAAATAACCGAACATCACCTCTTCTTGGAACAGCAGACTGGTACCACTCTTAGTCTAAAACAGGCGGCCAAGGACTGGTATGAGACAATCTATAAACCTCTGGTCACCATCATTGAACGTAGCCGCCTGGTCGAAGCCTTTCCCGGACGTACCGTGGCGGATCTTTATGCCTATATTACCTATCAGCAATGGCAGAAAGGGAGAGAACGCGAATATGGGATTGAGCTGGATCGACTTATCCCCAAAAGCATGGAGGAATTTCGGAAAAGGATGGCGGAGACACAAGTGTCTGAGTTTCCAGAGATGAAACGGGTTACGATAGCCTTCTTGCTGATTAATGTGCTCGCTGGTCGAGAAGATCAGGTGATGGAAGAGCTCTTTAAGCATAAAGAAGTGCAAGAAATTCATTTTGTTCCTGGTGATTTTGATATTATTGCCAAAATCGCTGTAGAGCGTGATTGGCTCTCCTCTGATTCGGAAGTCATTGGACAATTTGTCCATGACCGGGTTCGACGCTTGCCTGGTGTCACGCAGACACGTACGATTATTCCGATATCCTCAAGACGAAAATAAAGCGTCGTGATATAGGTCAGGAAGAGAGCACATATCACACATCACGCGGAGAAAAGTAGTGTCTCAGCAGACCGCAGAAAAATTCTCAACAGAAGGGAAGGAGAGAGGATTCCGGATCCATGGTTATATCGGGTTGCTTCTCCTCCTGTTTGCCGAAATGGCTATTCTCTTCCAGTTTGTTTTTTCGGTCGACTCCTTTTGGTACACTCTTTGTCGCCGGATAAACCAGTGGACTACCCCCCTCTGCTGGTGGGGTTATATTTTCTTGCTCGATGCGGTGATTTTTCGGCTGAAAAAAAACTCCCTCATCGTGAGTCGGCGCAAGGAATTCTACTGGCAGCTTCCTATGTCTGTAGGAATCTGGGTACTCTTCGAGATTTATAATTTACATCTGGACAACTGGCATTATATCGGGCTTCCCGAAAACTTTATAGTGCGGCAAATAGGGTATCTAGTCGCGTTTGCGACTATCATGCCCGGTCTCTTTCAAACGGCAGAATTCCTGGATACCCTGGGACTCTTTCACCAGTTTCGTCTTTCACCGCTCCAGATATCGAGGCGCTTGATTTATGGCTCTGTTCTTATCGGACTCCTCTGCTTGATTGGACCACTTCTGGTTTCTCGATGGTATGCCCAATACTTATTTGCCTTAGTTTGGGTAGGTTTTGTGTTTCTGCTTGAACCAATCGTATACTGTAGTGGAGGCGACTCTTTGCTTCGTGATCTGGAGGAGGGAGTCCTCAGCCGTATCCTCTCCCTTTTTGTCGGGGGGTTTATCTGCGGGTTTTTATGGGAATTCTGGAACTACTGGGCAACGGCCAAATGGATTTATACCGCCCCTTTTACCCAGGATGTCCGAATTTTTGAGATGCCTCTGGCTGGATTTCTTGGTTTTGGACCTTTTGCCTGGGAATATTTTGCTTTCTACAATGTCCTTCGGTTAATTCGACCCCAAAAAACACTTCACCAGGGATTGCACCGACCAGGTCATGAGTAACTACCAAGGACATCTCTATGCGGGTACCCTTACTTTTCTCCTTTTTTTAGGAGCTTTAGCTCTCTGGTTTTTTATTCCGAGCGAGATCGAATTACTTATTCTCTTCGGCATTTGTCTTTTTGCCTCCCTCCTTCCAGATATTGATACTAAAAGTGTGGGACAGAAATTCTTTTACCGGCTTTTGTTCATCGGCGATATTTTCCTTATCGCTTTTCAGTATTATAAAGAAGCAGCGTTTCTTGGACTGTTAGCGATGTTACCAGTACTGGGAAAACATCGAGGCTGGACCCATACTATCTGGGCTGCCTTTCTTTTACCCCTTCCCCTCCTCCTCTTCCCAATCTTCCTGACCCAGGGATGGCAGTGGGTCTCTCTATTCTCCTCTGTGCTTTCTACTCCCTGGCCATCACTCCCCTCCTCCATTGACCCCTTACGAACCGCGTTTCGCCTGGAGCTCCTGTACGAGGGAGCGCCGTACTATGTGGCTGCGGTCGTCGGATATCTCAGCCATCTCCTCAAAGATCGAAAGTTTTTCTGAATAGAATCCATTATTTCAAAAACTAAACACTTTTTCTTTTTTCCCCTCCTTGCGTGCAATTTTTTATCCATTCTACTTTTTCTCCCCGTTCTTTTCACTCCTCTCACCCATCAATAAAGTTTCTCCTTCCAGTGTCCACTTTTGTTGTCTGTCAACTTCTGTTTCCACTCGCGCTTTTTCCTCTCCCTTCTTCACTTTCCGCAGAAAACCATTTCCTGAGGTGTCAACAAAAGTGGACACCCAGGTGTTCTGCCTCTTGACTACTTTTTTGTTATCAGAGTCCATGGTGCCAGTCTTTCAAGGTTTCTTCGCCCTCCAGAAGAAAATGGTACAGAGTTTGCTGTATTTTAATGAGAACAGCAGAAAGAGTCTTCAGGCAACGTGATCCTCCTAAGTACGCGGATAAGCGGAGAAATGGCTAAACAAGGGAAGCCACAATTCCGTGGTCTTATACGAGCAGAGGCTGGTTTACGTGAAGGATCTCGTTTCAATTGCAAGATTATGAGATTCTTCGTACAGTTTATCCTGAATGAAATGAAGGACTCAACATGACATTTTGAGCCCTACTCACTATGGGTTCATACAGGATTTTGATTTAAGGCTCTTTACCGACATCAAATTCTTTTTAGGCTTTTACTCCGAAGGTCAGAGAAGAAACGATTTGACATCCACAATATAGTAGGTTATAACGAAAGAGATTTTTATGCCTGTTAACCCATCTTTAACCGAGAGGTGCAAATTTCCGTCTACCCTGCAGAGTAATCCATCTTTCAAAATTTACAGCAAAAAGGGGAGCAATGCGAAGCACAAGTTCTTATCCGATAGGGTGTATTGTATGGGCAAGTTGTTTAAGTGTATTGCTTTTCCTGACTGTTTCTTGGGCACAGACCTGTGAGAAACCGGTTGCCAAAGTGGTGTCTGTGCAGGGAACCGTGGAATCGCAAAGAGTGGGTGAAACTCAATGGCAACCGGTGCAATTACATGATACCTATTGTCCCGGCGATACGATTCGAGTCCGGGAAAAGAGCCGGGCAGACGTAGCCCTGGCTAACCAATCGGTGCTCCGTTTGAATGCAGACACGATCATCACGCTCGAGGCCCTCAAAGAAGAACGGACCTCGGTGATAGATCTGCTCAAGGGACTCGCCCATTTTTTCAGTCGTGGCCCCCGCAGTCTGGAGGTGCGTACCCCCTTTACCATTGCTGGTGTCCGGGGCACCGAGTTCTTCATCAGTGTAGAAGCCACTCAGACCTTCCTGTCGGTATTTACAGGAGAAGTGGTGGCCACAAACGATATCGGGAGCCTTGCCCTGACCAGTGGTCAATCGGCCGTAGCCGAGATGGGAAAAGCGCCAGTGCTGCGTCTGGTAGTGCGTCCACGGGATGCTGTCCGCTGGGCTTTGTACTATCCCCCGGTCCTCTATGTTTCCCCGGAGGAATTTCCAGCCGGAACCGACTGGCCAGGGATGGTGCGACGATCTATTGAGTTTTACCTGCAAGGGAATCTTCGGAAAGCTTTTGAGAGTATTGAGAATGTTCCCAGGGATATTCGTGATCCACGCTTTTTTACCTATCGGGCTTCACTATTGCTTGTTGTAGGTCGGGTGGAGGAGGCAGATGCCGATATCGAACAGGCGTTAAATCTGAACCCCAATTACAGCGATGCCTTTGCCCTGCAAGTGATCATCGCGGTGGTACAGAACGAAAAGGAGGAAGCGCTTAGCCTGGCCCAAAAAGCCGTTCAAGCAGATCCAAACTCAGCCACGGCTCAGATTGCCCTGTCCTATGCTCAGCAGGCCCGGTTTGATCTGGAAGCCGCTCGCGCCAGTCTGGAAAAGGCGGTCCAACTGGACCCGAAAAATGCCCTGGCCTGGGCCAGATTGGCCGAGCTCTGGTCGTCCTTTGGTGATCTGGATAAAGCCCTCCGCGCGGCAAAACAGGCTGTTACTCTGGATCCAAGTCTTTCCAGAACCCAGACTGTTCTTGGTTTTGCCTACCTAACCCAGGTCAAGACGACCCAGGCAAAGGAGGCTTTTGAGAAAGCGATTCTGCTTGATCAGGCGGATCCTCTCCCCAGGCTAGGTTTAGGTTTGGCCAAGATCCGGGAGAGCGATCTGGATGAGGGGAGCCGGGAGATCGAGATCGCGGCGAGCCTGGACCCTAATAATGCCTTAATCCGTAGCTATCTGGGCAAAGCTTATTTCGAAGAGAAACGCACGGGGCTGGATGAGCGTGAGTATGCCGTGGCCAAGGAACTGGATCCCCTGGATCCGACCCCCTGGTTCTACGATGCCATCGCGAAACAGACCACAAACCGGCCGGTGGAGGCGCTGCGTAACCTGCAAAAAGCCATTGAATTAAACGATAACCGAGCGGTCTACCGGTCACGCCTGTTGCTTGATTCGGATCTGGCCGCCCGTAGCGCCAGCCTGGCCCGGATCTACAGTGATTTGGGCTTTCAGCAGCTTGCCCTGGTAGAGGGATGGAAGTCGGTGAATACCGATCCCACGAATTTTTCTGCACACCGGTTTTTGGCTGATACCTATGCCGTGTTGCCCCGCCACGAGATTGCCCGGGTCAGCGAACTCCTCCAGTCGCAGTTACTTCAACCTATCAATATTACCCCCATTCAGCCCCGTCTCGCCGAGAGTAATCTATTCCTCATCAGCGCCGGAGGTCCTGGGGCTCTCTCCTTTAACGAGTTCAATCCCATTTTTAACCGGGATCAGGTTACCCTGCAGGCCAGTGGTCTGGTCGGTGACAATAGCACATTTAGTGGAGAAGGGGTCGTTTCTGGTATCTACAAAAAGTTTTCTTTTAGTGTTGGGGGGACCCACTTTGAGACGGACGGGTTTCGGGTAAACAATGACCAGGAGGATGACATTGTCAATGCCTTTGCTCAACTCGAACTTTCTCATAAAACCAGCATTCAGGCGGAATATCGATACAGAAATACCAAAAATGGAGACCTGCAACTCAATTTCTTCCCGGATGACGTTCTTCCTAACCTGAGACAAAAAGCAGAGACGCATACCTACCGGGCTGGTCTACGTCACGCCTTTTCTCCAGATTCTATTATTCTCAGCTCCTTTATGTACCAGCATCGAGATGATAGCTTGCATGATGAACCTCCTTTTTTGATTTCCTTTGATTCAGAGGCCCCTGACCAGAAAGCTATAAGCGGAGAACTTCAATACCTATTCCGCTCGCCATACGTTAACATTACCAGCGGTGTCGGGCATTTTAATCTCGATAGGGAACAAAAAACTACTGTAGTGTTTGATATTCCTGGTATCGGACCGTTCACCGCTCGTGATACTCTAAATCTCGATACCAATCATACTAACCTGTATCTGTATTCCTATATCAACGTTCTCAAAACCGTGACCTTTACTCTTGGTCTCAGTGCCGACTTCTTTAACACCGATAGTCCGGCAACCGGGGATCGAGAGCAGTTCAATCCAAAATTTGGAATTACCTGGAATCCTTTTCCGGTTACCACCTTCCGTGCTGCTGTCTTTAGAGTCCTGAAACGCACGTTGATTACGGACCAGACCCTGGAGCCGACCCAGGTAGCCGGTTTTAATCAGTTCTTTGATGACACCGAATCAGCGGAGTCTTGGCGCTATGGGGTTGCTGTCGATCAGAGATTCTCTCAGACCATTTATGGAGGGGTAGAATTTGCGAAAAGGGATCTGGAGACCCCGTTTCTCGTCGTAAGTCAAACCGGATCGGAAGTTCGACGGGTGGATGAGGATGAATATCTGGGTCGTGCCTATCTGTTCTGGACACCGCATGAGTGGTTGGCCCTCAGTACTGAATATCTGTTTGAGCGCTTTAAATTTGATGAGGAGCTCAATTTTGGGGTCAAGAAAGTTACGACACACCGGGTTCCCCTCGGTGTGAGATTTTTCCACCCTTCAGGATTGAGTGCCTCACTGAAATCGGCCTATTTTCATCAAGAGGGAGATTTTCTGCGACGAGGGGGAGTCGATTTTGAATCTGGTAAAGATGATTTCTGGGTTGTCGATGCTGCCCTCAGTTATCGTCTGCCAAAGCGCTATGGTTTCATCACGGTGGGAGCGACCAATCTCTTTGACCAGTCCTTCAGGTTTCAGGAAACAGATGTCGCTAACCCAACGATCCAGCCAGACCGAGTCTTCTTTGCCAGAATCACTCTGGCGCTTCCCTAAAAATAGAAAGGTAGCCCAGTGGAAAGGAGGTTGTGTAATAAAAGGCAGAAGAATTGCTAAAGCTTTCTAAGCACTGACTTAGAACTGCACCATATAAGTCCGTGGACTCATTTTTCTTTGTAAATCTTTAGACTGAAGGAGCAAGATGATGCTTACACGAAAACGTTTACTGCTATTTACGGCGATAATCGCCAGCATTATGCTATTGACAGCTACTGGGATAAGAGCACATTTCCCGAACGGAGTTCCAGTCCCTCTTCCGGCGCCCCTGAGTTGTATAACCTTACCGGATGGAAACTGGCGAGTTGATGCTGTAACAGGGCTTAACGTCGAGTTTCCGTTTTCCGTGCCATGCACAGACCCAACGCACGTGGCGGAAAATAAGCAATGTGCAGAATATCGCTATACAATAACCCCACTATTAGGAAGGAGTCCCGACCACGTAGTATTCGCGGTATCAGCGGACCAGGATCTAGACAGCGCTGGCCCTTCTGCCAACGTTCAACCGCCTGGTCCTGGGGACACGGCGACTGGTTTTTTAAAGAACGCAAGACATGAGTATCCGGTCAGGGTGAATCCCACTCCCCAAATACCAGCGAGCATTGTAATCGTTGGACCAACCTCTCCCCGCATATCAACTGTTCTGGTGCGGAAAGGTAAAATCAGTGAGTCCTGTTTGATAGCAGGGCCGGGAGTGCCTTTGGATCAATTTGCACCGAGAACGACCACCCAGACGGTTTCTTGCGCGGCTGGTCAATGTACGTGTGTATTGACCTTTGGGCCGGATGGTACCATAACAGCAGTTACCAGCCCTGACTGCGGCACAACACAAACTCCCCTGACAGTGAACGGGGAACCGCTTCAGTTTTTTGGAAATCAGGGAATTACAATAGGATCTGGCACGAGTACTTGTTATCCCACGAAACCGATTCCGACCTGTGTCCCCTGAGAGAGCCAGAAGGCTAGAGTTGTAGTGAGGTGAAATTTGAAGGTCCACATATTAGCAAATGGTGGGATGGTGGGAATATTCGGAGAAAATGGTCCTTGAATAGGACAAAGTCGGAGGTGCTCTCAATAAGTCCTGTCAGGGAGATCGAGGTGGAATTCACACGTGAAGGAGAAAGAACCCATGAGATTTCTTAAACCCTTATTTTCCATCAATCCGGTTTCCCTGACCCTCTGCACCATCCTCATGGTTGTAGTCCTCTTTGTATCCGGTACCCCTATTCTCGACCTGATCGAATTGAAAACCTATGACCTTCGTTTCCGGTCTCGTGGCCAGTTGTCCCCCTCACCGGCGGTCGTGATGGCGGTCATCGATGAAAAGAGTCTCGATACAGAAGGACGCTGGCCCTGGCCGCGGTCTAAAATTGCCAAACTGGTGGACATCCTGTCTCAAGACGGGGCCAGAGTGATCGGTTTTGATATCGGTTTTCTGGAGCCAGATGAGAATTCTCAACTCACCTATATCACTCAATTTGCGCAAAAAGTCGATGCCCTGGCTATTCAAAACCCGCAATTGGCCGATTTCATACGGGAAAGTAAACAACACGCCGACAACGACCTCACTCTGGCCAATGCGATCAAAAATTCCTCTGCCACACTTGTGCTGGGCTACTTCTTTCATATGCGGGAGACCGACCTTGGGTACCAGATCGAACAGAGCAAAATAGACCAGCAGCTCAAGCGCATCAGTGCTTCAAAATACCCTTTTGTCATGTATAAAGACCCAGGCATAGATTTTGTACCATTTTTTCAAGCCTATGCTCCGGAAAGCAATCTGGAAATGTTCACCGAAGTGGCCGCCTCCTCAGGCTATTTTAGCGTGAGGAGTGATCAGGATGGTGTCGTGCGCTGGATGCCACTCATGATCCAGGCGGGAGAGGATCTCTTTCCTCCCCTGTCCGTATTATGTGCCTGGCATTACCTGGGTAAGCCGCAACTGACGGTTCAGGTGGGACGCTACGGTGTAGAAGGGGTACAGATGGGCTCCCGGTTTATCCCCACCGACGAACATGGTCAACTCCTCATTAACTACCTTGGTCCGCTGAAAACCTTTCCCCATGTTTCTATCAACGATATTCTCAGTGGCAAACTCACCAAAGGGACCTTTACCAACAAAATCGTCCTGGTGGGAGCAACAGCTATAGGGATTCATGACCTGCGGAGCACTCCCTTCAGCCCGGTCTATCCTGGCATGGAGATTCATGCCACGGTAATCGATAATATATTGACCCAGAGTTTCCTCACCAAACCCAAGTGGGCGAAGATTTACGATCTGCTTGCCATCATCATACTGGGAACACTAATCGGGATTGCCCTCCCACGGATGAGTGCCCTCAAAGGGCTGTTCTTCGCTACTGGATTGTTCATTGTACACATTATCACTGCCAACTGGCTTTTTGTTCACTCCGGGGTGTGGCTCAATATCGTTTATCCTCTGTTAGCTCTTTCGGCGAATTATACGGTGCTTACCGTCTATGATTATATCACTGAGGAGCGGGAGCGCAAAAAGATCAAAGAGGCTTTCCAGCATTACGTAGCTCCAGTGGTCATCGAAGAAATGCTCAAAGAGCCTGGACGGTTGAAGCTGGGAGGTGAGGAAAAGGTCCTGACCGTTCTGTTTAGCGACCTGCAAGGGTTTACTGCCCATTCGGAGCAGTTTACCCCTGGCCAGATGATCGAGCTCTTAAGCGAGTACTATGCCAGAATGACCGAACAAATTTTTGCTTATGAGGGGATGCTCAAGGAGTATGTAGGAGACGAACTCATGGCCATTTTCGGGGCTCCTATTGAACAGCCTGACCATGCGGAAAGAGCCTGTGCAGCAGCCCTGGCTATGCGAGAACATCGGAACGCGCTGCGCGAAGAGTGGGCCAAAATCGGTCGTCCCCCACTCATCGCCCGTACCGGTATCAACTCCGGCCCCATGCTGGTAGGGAACCTGGGGTCTAAATATCGGTTTGCCTATGGGGTACTGGGAGATCATGTCAACCTCGGCTCTCGACTGGAGGGGCTCAATAAGGCTTACGGAACAGAAATTCTCCTCGGAGAAAATACCGCTCAGTTGGTGGGGAAGTCCTTTGTGCTCCGAGAGATTGACCTGGTGCAGGTGGTCGGCAGGAAACAGCCTGTACGCATCTACGAACTCCTGGCCCGGTCTGGAACACCACTACCCAGTGAACAAGAAAAGGCATTCAGTTCTTATGCGGCTGGCCTCGAGGCTTACCGGCAACAGCGCTGGAACGAAGCGCTGGGGCTTTTCAAAGAATCCTTGACCCTCTGGCCGAAGGACGGTCCTTCCCGGATCATGGTAGAACGTTGCCAGATCTACCAGCAGATGCCTCCTCCAGAAGAATGGGATGGGGTTTTTGAGGCGACGCAGAAATTCAAGTAAGCTGACGCTCGGGAAATGTTTCCTTCTAGAGGAACAATTTGCGAACTGCTCCTGCATCCAGCCATCTGTGGTGTTTTCGGTGCCCGAATACGCAAACCAGGAGTGAAAAGTCTAGGGAACCAACACACAAAATGACCAGCCGCCAGAGGTGCGGGTAAAGAGACGCCGGTCATGCAGACGATCTTCTGGAGAGCCATGCCAGATCTCGATTTCCGTAGGAAAGAGATAGATTCCCTGGAGTGTGTCGGGCATGGGTATCATTTCTTTGGCAGGATAGCGTTGCCTGAGTTCTTCAATCCCTTTAAGAAAATAGGCTCGTGACGGTACAGGGTGGCTTTGGGGATGAAAAACCCCATAATAGTGTTCTAACAGTCGTGATCCGTGACTTTTCCGGTCCCAGTACTGCTGCATGCGCTCTCGTTCCATAGGTTCTATTCGTCCCTGTATGCGATATTGCCGACGGACAGTAGACCAGAGAATCAAGAGCGAACAGTGGCCTTGTGCTTGAAGCTGTTGCCATTTCGGACTGGTGTTATTCAGGAGCAACCCAAAGCCCTGCTCATCGATATCGCGTAAAGAAATCGCCCGCACTGCTGGCCGCCCATCTGCAGTCACCGTCGCCAAAAAACAGACATCGACATGCGGGTCATGCCTTTTCCGGGCCTCCTCACGGGATTGAATAATATCCATTAGGGGATCGAGAAGAGCATTCTGATCATCCATAGGGGCTTTTTATCCTCTTTCATCTGCCATCGATGGCCTGGACTCGGTCAAAGTAAAACAATACGAAACAAATCATCATAAAAGCAACCGGGAGATGCTGCAGTAAAAATATAAGCACGGCAGAGCAGAGTAAGATTCCCATCTCCAGGAAAGACCCGCCTGGCCAAATTCCCTCCCCTTCCACTCCTGGTATAGCCTTTTTGAGGAGAAGAAAGAGATTCGATAACCCAAGGCTTATCCCTCCTGAAATGAGAGCGAAACAAAGGAACAAGAAGAGGAGTCGAACATTCTGCCAGAGTGAGGAAAAATATCCCAATCCTCCCATAAGCGTTCGACTCCGTTGCAGTGCCCTGAGCGGACCAAGCTCTTCAATAACCAGAGTAAAGGGATACAGAAAATTTTGCAACACCGTTCGGATCAGCAGATAGAGAGTTATGGCCACTCCAGTTATGATGTTGGCCAGACTGATTTCCCAGGAGGACTCTAAGACCAAAGAAGCGCCCACACTCACCACTACCGGCAGGAAGGTCAGGAGACAACGGAACAGAAAACAGAGCGAAGCAAGGAGCAGTGGAAATACAAAATGACACCCTCGAGCAAACGCTTCCAGCAAGGATATCAGACTTCCTCGAAGTGTGTGGACAACCGCTACAATGAGGGCAGCCATCCCCATCTGGGTAAGCAGGATGGAGAAAAGCAAGGCTAGTAAGAGGCCTGCTATGGCTAATGGCCCATGGATGATGAGGAATTGGGCAGGGGAGAATATCTCAATCTTCCCCGTACGGATGGCTGTGAAACTCCCTAAACCCCAGCTCACCACCATAACACCGATCATCAGAGCAATAAGCAGATAGGGAAGAATACTGATGCTGTAGAGTAAGAGAAAATGCTTCCCATAGTGCAGAAGTGCCTTCTTCAGTATACTAAACAGGCTGAGAGAGGTTGGAAGGTCCGTGAAAGGGATTCGCTCCTCTGCTAAGCTCAACGCAGGTGTTTTGTCTTCCCTCTCTTCCTGAGCTGGAGAGAGGACTACCTCCGGAAGCGGAGAAGATTCAACAGAAAGTACCGGTTCAACCTCAGGAGGTGCCGAAATCAGTGAGATTTCTACGGTAGCTCCAAGCGGTTCCAGTCTCTGTCGAAGACGATGGGCAATGCGTGAAGAAGCCCGCCTGGTAAGGGTGAGAGGAAGTCTGGACAGGCGCTGGTAGAGCTCTTCTTCCTTCCGGCGAGGAGCCAGCAAAGCGAGAAAACGACTCACGCGGCGCTGGGATGCGCTATCACGAAGAGCAGTAATCTGTACCTGGTAAAGCTCCCCAGATTGCTCTGGTTCGTCTCTATTGCTCTCTCTTTCCGTCCTCTTCATACACCAGATTTTGACGCCCCCCTTGTCTGGATAAACGACCCAGGGAAAAAGTGCGGTGTTACCTGCAGATGATTGTTCTCCAAGCTCACCACCAGGAAGCCTGGCGGACCGGGCACAATTTTCGTTTCTGGATCGGGTCCAAACCGGACTGAAAGCGCTGGAGAACTGATAATCGGAACTTTTCCATGCTGCAGCACATGATATCTATGAACGTGCCCACAAAAAACTCCCTGGATGTGGGGATAAGTAGCTACTAAGTCAAGAAACTCGGAACTGTTAGACAGGAGTAACTCATCAATCCAGGGAATGCCAATGGGAAGAGGAGGGTGATGGAGGAACACGAAAGTCGGTCGGTCTTCTTGCTGGAGTAACTCATGACACCACTGAATTTGTTTGTGACCAATATAGCCATTGACAGCGCCTGGATCCAGAGAATCAAGGACCACACAACAGCACTCCTTTATCATGAAATGATAGGCACAAAAATCATCAACGTGAAAGAAGGCCTCTCCGAATACTTTCCGAAAGAGTTCCCGGTTATCATGATTCCCCAAGGCATAGTAGAGGGGAAACCGGATCCGTTTTATGCCATCGGCTAATACCTCATAGGCTTCTATCGTTTCCTCGTTGACCAGATCCCCATTGAGCAGCACAAAATCGGGGGCAGGATCGAGACGATTGATCCGGTCTATGGCTTGCAATAAATGTTGATAAGGGTTAATGTATTGGAAAAGTTGTTGCCGATCGGCAAGCAAATGCAAATCAGAAATCTGGACAAAAGTGCACCGTGCGGTCATGCTATTCCTCGAACCAAAACCAATCGGTATTGGGTCCTGCGCCAAAGACAGGTTTACTTGCATTTTTTTATCCTTTATGTATCATTCAACAATAGTAAGTGATATAACGTCTGCTGTCAAATAATTTTCCCCAGCGATTACCCCGAATTGTTCATCGAGAATTCTGCCTGATATCTGTAAGCAGAGGGATTGAGAGGAGAAATTACCCCAACGCTATTCTCCTCCAATCTCTCATTTTCCTTATTGCATGCTGGATGACAAGTGGGGTATAGTTGGATAAATGAGACCAAGTAGGCTAGTGCCTTGTCAAACTTGTTTTTGTGCGTGCCTTTTTCTCCCCTCTCCCTTGAGGGGTTCAGGGGCGGACAGGATCACGCAGTGAAGCATGCGCTTCTCCCTCCAGCACGGAGGGACACCGTCATGTTCCTCCCCCTTGGTGGGGGAGGATCAAGGTGGGGGGGGTAAAAAGCACTCTTTTCCCCCTCACCCTAGCCCTCTCCCCTCAAGGGTTCAGGGGCGGACACCTTCCCCTTCTCCCCTGGTGGGAGAAGGTTGGGATGAGGGGGAAAAGAGGGAACCACTCACCATTTTCACCTCGACTAGACACTAGGACTAGTTGTGCAAAAATCAGGGTGAAGAGATGATCTCAGTAAGCGGGTATAGTGAAGAGAGGAAGGAGATATCATGTCACACCAAGCGCTCCTGTGGATAGCATTTAACCTCTTTGTAATAGTTATGCTGGTTCTGGACCTCGGATTATTTCATCGGAAGGCTTATGTGGTGAGGCTGAAAGAAGCGCTGGGATGGAGTGCATTCTGGATCCTTCTTGCTCTGATTTTTAATTTGGGACTCTATATCTGGTCTGGCCCAGGTCCAGCCTTACAATTTTTGACCGGCTATCTACTTGAAAAATCCCTCAGCGTGGACAACCTGTTTGTCTTTTTATTGATCTTCTCTTACTTTCGTGTTCCCCAGCTTTACCATCATAAGGTGCTCTTTTGGGGAATCCTGGGTGCGCTGGTTATGCGTGCCATTTTCATTTTTACCGGTGTCACCCTGATCAACAAGTTTCATTGGGTTATTTATATCTTTGGCGCCTTTCTCATTCTGACTGGCATCAAGATGGCTGTCCAGAAGGACAAAGAGGTCCATTTAGAGCGCAATCCCGTGTTACGACTTTTTCGCAAATTTTTCCCGGTCACGACCCAGTACGATAAGGGGAAATTTTTTACAAAGAGAGCCGGACAGTATTTGGCAACTCCGTTATTTATTGTGTTACTGGTGGTAGAAACAACCGATGTGATTTTTGCTTTGGATTCTATCCCGGCGATTCTTGCGATTAGCCGAGACCCGTTTATCGTCTACACATCAAATGTCTTTGCTATTTTGGGATTACGGGCTCTCTATTTTGCCCTGAATGGGATTATGCAGCTCTTTCACTATCTGCATTATGGCCTGGCTCTTATTCTGGTTTTTGTAGGGGTGAAGATGCTCCTGAACGATCTCTATCACCTCCCAGAGGGTATCGCATTAAGCGTGGTCGGGAGTATTCTGCTGCTGTCAGTTCTTGCCTCTATTATCCGACCCACTCCAGTGGAGATGATCCCAATCCCTTCTGATTCTCCAGAAAAGAGCAAAAACCGAGGGCCTGCAGAGCAATCCACCGCCAAGAAGAAGGAGAAATGAGGAAGGCAATGGAGCAGATGATTATTAGCGTTATGGTAGAAATTCCTAAAGGGAGTCGTAATAAATATGAGTATGATAAAGAAAAACGAGTGTTTCGGTTTGATCGTATGCTCTTTTCAGCCGTGCACTATCCTAGTGACTATGGGTTTATCCCGGAAACGCTCGCGGAAGATGGTGATCCTCTGGATGCGCTCGTCTTGCTCTGGGAACCGACTTTTCCGGGTTGCCTCATTGAAGCCAAGCCAGTAGGTTTATTTAAGATGTGGGATGAGAAAGGGCCTGATCAAAAGATCCTCTGCGTACCGGTAGGTGACCCGTATTGGAATACCATCGAACGTCTTGCTGATGTGCCTTCCCACTTACTCAAAGAGATCGAGCATTTTTTCTCTATCTACAAAGAGCTTGAAGAAAAAAAGACTGGCGTGGAAGGATGGGAAGATTATGAAGCAGCGATTCGCATTATTCAGGAAGCTCAGAAACGATATCGGAGCCAGGTGGGATAACTGAGGAGAGAACCAGAGGAGAAAATGCTCCAACCAGTACTAAGACTAAAAGCTTTGACCGCCGAAGCAGAAGAGGCGTTGGGTGATCGGTATCTCCAGATCGAAAGGTTACCCTTTCTGGTGGGGCGAGAGAGCCGTCGGAATGTGAACTCCGGTGCATTTTATAATCAAGAACGCCGCCTGCAAAGAGTGAGTCCTACTAATGATCTGTATATACGAGAAGATTCCCCTATCCACAATATTTCCCGAGAACATTTCTTGATAGATTTCAGCCAGGATGAACTGGTGCTGGTAGATCGTGGGAGTGTCTGTGGAACTATTGTCGAAGGAAAGAGTATAGGAGGAAACCGCGCTGGAGGGGAATGCCGGCTGCAGAATCAGGATGTGATAATTGTAGGGACATCCCGCTCTCCTTATGTATTCAAAATCCTTGTGGAGTAGGGGTTGGACAGGAAAGGGAGTCTACTCGTCATCTGGTGCGAAAAACCTGGAACATACTGAGGCTGAGGTATTAAAGTGGGAGCCACACGGTAAAGGTACTCCCCGTTCCTGGACGGCTTTCTACCTGGATATATCCACCATGCGCTTCGGCAATGGATTGGGCGATACACAGCCCTAGACCGGCCCCTTCTTCGCTTTGGGCACGAGCCTCATCCGTTCGATAAAAACGCTGAAAGATCTTTGACCGATCTTCAGGAGAGAGACCAATCCCGGTATCGGATACCTGGAGAGAGGCCCAGGAGTTATTCTGGGAGAGGGAAATAGTGACCCGCCCTCCAGAGGGTGTATATTTAATGCCGTTATCCACCAGATTTAAGAGCAACCGTCTGAGCCTATCGTAATCCCCCTGGATGACAACGGCTTCCACTCTTCCTAATTGCAAGGTCACACCATGAGTTGTGGCCAGAACCCTGGTCTGTTCATACACATCGGTCACCAGTTGGGCAAGATCGACTGGTTGTCGATCCATCCGAAGCATACCTGTATCTGCACGAGCCAGGAGCAATAGCCCTTCTACCAGGCGAGCGATCCGGTCACTCTCTTCCAGAGCACTTTGCAGCACTTGCTGATATTCTTCCGGACTGCGTGGTGAGCGGAGAGCTACTTCGAGTTCTCCTTTCAGAATGGTAAGGGGTGTTTGAAGCTCGTGAGAGGCATCGGCGCTGAATTGCCGGATCTGCTGGAAGGATCTGTCTAGACGGATCAGCATCTCGTTCAGAGTCTGAGCCAATCGATCCAGCTCATCACCCGTTCCCGGCTCTTCGAGACGTTCCGCTAGGTGCTCGGCACTGATCCGGCGAGCGGCCTCAGTCATGCGATCAACCGGTGCAAGGGCCCGATGGGCGAGCAACCAGCCACCACCTCCTGCTAACAGGAGGCAGAGAGGAAGCATTGCGGCCATGGTTAAGAGAAAGCGACGACGGGTCACATACAGGCTCTCCAGAGACATGCCTACCTGGATGAGCTCGGTGACCCGACCAGACTCAATAACCGGGAGAGTAAGTACCCGTACCGGGTAAGGCCCCATACCTTCTACGGTCTCAAAGGTATGAAGCCCCCGCGCAGCGTTCTTAAGTGCCTGAGGACTCAGGGGCAACCTTTGCGCAGGGGAATGCGACCAGCGAGGATCTGGTCGTCCAAAAGGATCTAGGCGTTCCACATAGCGGTCCCAGGCTGGAAATCCAAAGAAACGCCGGAACAGCGCATCGATATCGGGTGATAAGCCGGTAACACTGCCTCGACGCGCCTGGTCAGCCATCACCTGCGCTACACTCTGCAGCGCAGCGTCTATGTCTGAAGAGAGACTGTACACCAGAAGGGCATAAGCCATCCCTCCCAACAGGAGAAAAGTGACGGTCAGGAGTCCAGTGTACCAGAGAGTTAGACGTGTCCGAAGAGACCGCAAACGCATACCCTATTCTGCTTTCAGCACATACCCAACTCCCCGGACTGTATGAAGCAATTTCGGCTCTCGACCCGCATCAATCTTTTTTCGGAGATAGTTTACGTAGACATCAATAGTATTGGTCATGGTGTCGAAGTCATAATTCCACACATGTTCGGCAATCATGGTTCTGGTCAAAACCCGTCCAGGATTACGCATGAAATAATCAAGCAGAGCAAATTCCCTGGGGGTCAACTCAATTTTCTTCCCTCCACGAGAGACGGTACGTCGTGCTGGATCAAGGACCAGATCTGCAACCTGGAGAGTCGCCGGTGCCGTATCGGCCCGCCGTCGCAACAAGGCCCGTACTCTCGCTACCAGTTCCTGAAAAGAGAAAGGTTTGGTAAGATAGTCATCTGCGCCGGAATCGAGGCCTAACACTTTGTCCTCAATAGTAGCACGCACAGTGAGAAGCAGGACCGGTGTCTGGATCTTTTCCTTGCGCAGCTCCTTAAGGAGCCGGAGACCATCCATCCTGGGGAGCTGAATATCGAGGAGGATCAGATCATGCACCCGATCCATAGCCATGACAAATCCTTCTTCTCCATCAGAAGCTACGTCTACGGCATACCCTTCCTCCTCAAGCCCTTTTTTGATAAAATTCGCCAGTTTTTTTTCATCTTCAATCACCAGAATACGCATGCCAAAAATCCTTATGCAGCACAATCCTCGCCTTCAGCTCAGCCTGGTCACTCGGCAGAACTTCCTGACCGGAGCACTCGTGCCTTCTAAAAAAGGTTTGCCACATCTGTCATGCTGAGTCTTTCGCTTCGCTCAAGGATAAACTATGCAAGAAGCGAAGACTCTTTTCAGAGGGAACAAGGTCTTTGCAAGCGAGATGCTTCACCTTTAGCTCAACAGGACAAGTCAAAATATATTTTACAGGGCACTAGTGCATTGGAAACTTAATTTTGATTGGCCATCCTGAGCGGAGCGAAGGATCTCAGCCTGGCTGCAAAGAGATTCTTCGCCTTCGGCTCAGAATGACACCTCCTCAGAACTTATATAACCGAGCACTAGGATACTGCAGCAGGTTTGGCCAGAGCATCTGCAAGCTGAAAAGGCTTTGCTGCTCGTCCCCCTTCCGGTAACCCGAGAGGTAACTGGACATTGAGGAGAAACGGTCGTTGTTCTCCTTCCACGATTTCCAGTCCACGGGCAATGGCGCTCTCCACCTGGGATTCCTCCTGGACATGCAGGGCTTCGACCCCAAATCCTTCCGCCAATTTCACCGGATCAATCCGATCCAGGACTACCCCTGCATATTCGCCGGTCTGTTTCATGAGACCATTAGCGCGTCCAAAGGAAGTAGCCACAATCCCATACGCCTGGTTGTTGGGGATCACGTACAGCACTGGAATACTGTGATGCACCGCACTCCAGAGCCCCGAATCTGCATAGAAGAGGGAGCCATCACCTACTAACCCCACTACCGGGCGGGAGGGGGCGGCTAGTTTGACGCCGAGTGTCGCCCCAACACCATACCCTTCTGATCCTCCGGCCGCTCGGATATACACATTTTTCCCGGGATTATCCGCACCACCGAGTGCATCAAGCGGGAGGGCAAACTGCTCGACCATGAACAGGCCACCGTCGATTCGCTCCAGAGCAGTATCCAGAGCCTCGGCGAGTACCCACGGACGCACCCGACCGGTTTGTGGAGCTATACTCTGCGCTACCTGTTTTCGTTGAGAGCGAAGAGTAGAGGCTTGCTTTAGGGCCCACGAGCGCCGTTCGGCAAAAGTCTTGGGTGAGGATTGACTCAACGCTAACGCTTCCAGACGTTCCATGGTCCTTCGTTCGTCTGCCAGGATTGCCGCGGTAAGACCAGGCAGATTTTTGAGATTCCCCACATCCGAGCCAATAGCCACGATCTGTTGAGCGGAAGAGAACATACTAAAATCCTGTGGTTGTCCTCGGCCTCCATGCCGTACACCGATACAGATGATCGCATCAGGATTGAGGGTAGAGGCTGCCTGTTCGATTCGATCACAATGGAGGCGGTGTTTCATCGGAACGCTGCGCATCTCGCCCCACCAGCACACCACCGGGAGTCCAAAATGTTCAGCAAAGGCGGTAACCTGTGCCTCTGCTCCACTTTTCCAGACCCCATCTCCCACGTATAAGACCGGTCGCCTGGCATCATGCAGGATACGCACTACCGCTTCGAGATCGTTATCGGCGGGATAGCCCGCTCGCAGGTTTGGGATAGGATCTTCGATAATCTGGGTGGTGACCTGTTGCGTGCCGAGTAATCGATCATAGACCGCCAGATGTACCGGCCCCACAGGTGGAGTCTTGGCGACGAGAAGGGCTCGGTAGATTGCGTGTGGAAGTCCTTCTGGTTCAATCACGGTCCAGTTGGCCTTGACAAAAGGAGCCGAAATGGCCGCAGGCCCAACATTGTGGCTCAGATCCAAACCGATTTTGTCCACATAACTTCCCGTGTCCCCGGCAAATGTGATCACCACTACCGGCAAGCTTCCCGTCCACACGTTGATAAATTGTCCCAAACACTGTGCTAAGCCTGCGCCGAGGTGTACAACCATTACGGCCGGAGCACACTCTACTTGCGCGTATCCTCCCGCCATTGAAGTCACACTCCCCTCATGCAGGGAGAGAATTCCGTGAATATCCGGATGAACATGAAGGGCATCAAAAAAATGCGCTTCGCGTGATCCAGAGTTATTGAAGACATATTTCACCCCTGATGCGGCGAGCTGTTCCACCATGATACGCGACGGATTGGCTGTGATCGACCTCATGTGCATGTGTGCCACCCTCTCTTTCTATAGGCTAAAAATCAGACTTCTCTCGTGGTCTTCTCCCTGCCAGGTAATACTAAACCACCGACTTTTCTATCACCGGACTCATAACGAATAAACCTCAGAATGTCATTCTGAGTCCTTCGCTTCCCTCAAGGATGACGATTGGACTTCCCTACACTGCGCTTCGGGAGTCAAACGGACAACCCTGCGTTTCACTCTGGGATAAACTTCGCGAAGAATCTCCTCTTTAGGGAACACATCAGGAGAGGTCCCTGACTCCATTCAGGATGACCATGGGACTTCCCTTCACTATACTACGGGATGATCAGAGGGAAATACTCGCTATGAGTTCACTGCAAAAATTTTGCTGTAATAAAGGATTCTATAGAATTAGATACAGAAAATCAAGTAAATGCTGGACCGAGCCAGAAGAGGGATATCGCATACCCATTCCCTCTTCCGATATGTCTCCTCTGATTTTCTCATAAGCCCTTCACAAAGGTCTGCCCTTGTAATTTACCCAGAGTTTATCCAGAAATTGCCGAGGCAGGATGACGAGCGAGCAGGAGTCCCCATAATTTCACTGACAAAACCTGCCGTACTTTGTACCTTTACTATTTCCGCGTGATATACTCCAGTAAAAGGCGAAAAGTATTTTCAATTCCTTCCCGGTGCGTCCTCTCATACCCATGCGAGGCCGAAACCCCTGGACCGATCAGCCCGTGCTTGATATCATATCCAGCCCGTAGTGTCACATCCACATCAGATCCATAGTAGGGGTAGATATCCACGGCAAAGTTTAAATGGAGCTGCTTTGCAAGCTGGATGAGCTGGGTGGTAACCTCATAATCATACGGACCGTGAGAATCCTTGGCACAAATCGAGACCTTATACTCATCCGTTTCCAGGTCATCCCCCACTGCACCCATATCGACCGCAATCATCTCGGTTATGTCCGGCGGGACACCTGCGGCCCCTCCATGGCCAACTTCTTCATAGGTCGTATACACGAGGTAAGTCTTTCGACTCAAGGGAATTTGTTCTCGTTTTATATAAGCGGCCAGTCCCACAAGAATACCCGCACTCGCTTTATCATCGAGATGTCGGCTCTTCAAAAAACCACTCGCGGTATACACCGTTCTCGGATCAAAAGAGACAAAGTCCCCTGGACTGATCCCCAGCTTCTGCACATCTTCTTTGGAATGCACCTTCTCATCAATCACAATCTCCAGCGTCGTCTCATCGACTTTGGTATTCGTCAATTCTTTGTTGACATGCACTGCTGGATTGACCAGATGAAATGTTCCAGAATATTCCTTGCCTTCCCGCGTATGAATACGACAGTTCTCCGCTTCGATATACGTTTCTGGATAGCCTCCTATTTTGGTGATACGGAGAGTACCATTGGGTTTGATCGACCGTACCATGGCTCCCAGCGTATCCACATGAGCAGCCAAGGCCAGCGGATTCCCTTCCCCACCGATATCGATGACCAGAGAATGTTTCTGTGTGAGTTGGGGTGAGTAGCCCATTTTCTGGAATTCACGGAGAATGTACTGTTCCGCTTTTTGGGTAAATCCAGAGGGGCTGGGTATTTCACAGAGTTGTAAAATATGGTGAATAATCTGTTCAATGTCCTCTTTTGTATGGCTCATCAACGATCTCCCAGGCTTACACCCGTAGTTATGTATGCGTCTTATCTTCTTTACCAATCCTCTAGTGCAGGGAAAACCTCATCCAGGTGGAGTTGTCCAGCCCGAATGCGATTAGGTAAGGAAGTCCATAGTTCTGCATGACAAAGGAGTTATGCTCCTGATAAGTTTGTATCAATCTGGAAAAACCAGGTGTTGTAAAATAGTGCTCACGATAGCCAGAACAATTCCGCCAAAAAAGGCCGGTGCAAATCCGCGGAGAGAGAATCCGGAGACGAGAGCAGCAGCAAATTGTAACATCAATGCGTTAATCACCAGGAGAAAAAGCCCAAAGGTGAGAATGGTCAGTGGTAGCGTTAATATTTTTAAGATAAAACCGATGGTTGCATTGACCAAACCAATCACAAGCGCAGCTATCAGGGCGGATCCAAAACCTCTGACCTCAAATCCCGGAATGAGATAGGCGACAATCATGAGACTCAACGCACTGAGAAACCACTGCACGATCAATGATAGTAGCATGAAAATCTCCTTTGAAGAGAAAGCCATCTGGAGAAAACAGGTATTTTTAGTTTACAAGAGGTGCGGCAAAGAGTCTACTCAATTTTCTCAAATTGTCACCCTGAGTGGAGCGAAGTGCAGGGTGGTAGATATTTCCTTCCCCTTGCTTCATTTCATTCTTGACAATTTTTGTACTGTTGTGATAGGGTTGGGCTGGTTTTAGAGACAGCTCTTTCTGGGAGAGCGAGAGTTCCATCACCTTATTTCTTCATATTGGAAGAAACCGGTGATTAAATAGCCTACCAGGTTGTGTGGTGGGATTGGTGGGGGTTGAGCCACAAAACGATGCCCCCAATTGTCGTACTATTCGATCCAGGAAAGGAGGGCACAATATGGGCAGACGAAAGCAGATCATGAGAACGTGGATGAGAATTTCTTTCGTTGTGGCTGTGCTGCTGGTGTTTGCAATCGGGATGAACATAGAAGGGAAAGCCTTTGCGCAAACCTCTGGTGGGAGTTTGATCGGGAAATTAGAAGGGCCAACCGTAGTGACTGATCCTGCCCAGTTTCCCAAAAGTTTCCAGGAATCTCCTGCATTAGCAGCCCTGGTGAAGGAGGGGAAATTACCCCCAGTCAAAGAGCGTATCGGCGAAGATCCTCTGGTTGTCAAACCGCTCCATGAAACAGGCAAATATGGAGGGACATGGCGTCGAGGGTTTACCGGGCCGGCGGATTTCTGGAATGGGTACCGCTGTTGTGGTCATGATAAAATCCTGTTTTGGGACTATACCGGCAACAATGTCGAGCCCAATCTAGCCAAAGGATGGGAAGTTACGGACGGTGGCCGTACCATTACCATCTTCCTTCGTAAGGGGATGAAATGGTCGGATGGTCATCCCTTTACTGCAGACGATTTTCTCTTCTGGTACGAAGATATCTACCTGAATGACGAACTCGTCCCCACGAAGTCTCCTGTCCTGGCTATCAATGGCAAACCCGGAAAAATGGAAAAGGTCGATGATTATACCATCCGGTTTAAGTTTGAGGACCCTTACTATGTCTTTCTGGATGTTCTGGCAGGGTCTACACCACTTGGCGGTCATTCCTATCAGGGGCGAAACCTGATGGGTGGATTTGCTCCTAAACACTATCTCAAGCAATTCCATCCAAAGTATGCAGGTAAAGAAGCGGTGGAGAAGATCGTTAAAGCCGAGGGGTATGATAACTGGGTCAGTCTGATGAAGTTTAAGAATGACTGGGCCTTTAATCCAGAATTACCTACGGTCACAGCATGGAAAACCACCAGCCCGATCAACACTCCGGTATGGACTTTGGAACGGAATCCTTATTTCTACATGGTGGATACAGCCGGCAACCAGCTCCCTTATATGGATAAGGTGGTGTTGACTCTGGCAGAGAACCTGGAGGTCTTAAACTTACGGGCTATCGCGGGAGAATACGATTTTCAAGCCCGGCATATTGATATTGCCAAATTACCGGTTTTTCTGGAAAATCAGGAAAAGGGCGGGTATAAAGTCTATCTGGATCCGGCGGACAGTGGATGTGATGCCTGTCTCTTCGTAAACCAAACCTATAATGAGGATCCAGAAATCGCCAAGTGGCTTCAAAACAGGGATTTCCGAATAGCTTTATCTTTAGGGATTGACCGGGATCAACTTAATGAAACCTTCTGGCTTGGTGTGGGTGTCCCTGGCTCTCAAGTGCTGGTGGAGAGCTCACCGTATAATCCTGGTCCAGAGTATCGTACTCTGCATTCGACCTACGATCCAGACAAGGCGAATCAGATACTCGATAAGCTAGGACTGGAGAAGAAGGACTCTGAAGGGTATCGATTACGAACCGATGGCAAGGGCCGGTTACGCATCGAGCTGTTAACGGTGGGTGGGCAGTTTGTTCAGTTTACCCAGATTGCAGAGATGATTCGGGAACATTGGAAGAAGATCGGCATCCAGGCGGTTGTCAATGAGGTGGAACGAAGCCTGGCCATCACGCGAAACGCTGGAAACCAGAACCAAATTCATCTCTGGCAGAATGATGGAACCGAACACTTCTTTACCTTCCCTTATCATCTGTTTCCTGTTAATCCCAGTGGCCTGGGAGGGGCTAATATTGGCCCACTGTGGGCTCAGTGGTTCCAGTCCGATGGGAAACAGGGACAAGAACCTTCCCCTCCGATGCGCAAGCTGATGGGGTTATGGAAGAAAGCATTTGGCGTGCCCACGGAAGAACGTATTGCGATCGGAAAAGAGATCTGGCGTATCGCAGTGGAGGAACAATGGGCTATTGGTACGGTAGGGCTTTCTCCGGCAGCTCTTGGAGTCCGGATCGTCAATACGAAGATGGGGAACATTCCGGCCAGACAATATAACAGTCCCGATGGGATGACACCGGCCACATCTCGACCAGAAACGTTCTTTTTCAAACAGTAGTAATCTGCGGGTAACCCTTCCTTTTCCCCTGGAGGATCTCACCTGTGCTGGTTAGCTCCTCGGGAGGAAGGTTCAGAGGTGGACCCTTTCTAGCGCTAAACCCTGAGGGGTCTGAGTGCAGTGAAGCCGCCGGGTGTTTAGCTGAGAAGAGAGGAAAAGGAATAGGGAATAGAAGACCGACAAAGCGTATTAGAAAAAGGAAAGGGGAGGGGAGAGCATGCTAGGGTACATACTCCGCCGGTTGTTGATTGCTATTGGGACAGTCTGGGTCATTTCGGTCATCTCCTTTGCGATTATTCAGTTGCCCCCAGGCGATTACGTGACCTCATATGTTGCTCAGCTTATGGCTACTGGTACCATGGTAACCCAGGAGGAAGCGGAGAACCTGCGTATTCAGTACGGTCTGGATCAACCGATCTATATCCAGTATCTGAAATGGGTATGGTTGATAATGCAAGGGAATTTTGGGGTCTCGATGGAGTGGCAACGGCCGGTTATGGAAGTGATCGGGGATCGTCTTTTGCTTACTGCCCTGCTGGCCCTGGCCGCGGTGCTCTTTACCTGGGTGCTGGCTATTCCCATTGGCATTTATTCTGCTGTGCGACAGTACTCTCTGGCCGACTACTTCTTTACCTTTGTAGGTTTTATCGGTCTGGCTGTTCCTAATTTTCTGCTTGCTCTGGTGATAATGTATCTGGCCTTTGTCTATTTTGATGCGAATATCGGAGGATTATTCTCGACTGAATATCTGGATGCGCCGTGGAGTTGGGCCCGGGTGTGGGATTTAATTAAACATCTCTGGCTACCAGCGATTATTTTAGGCACAGCCGGTACCGCCCAGCTCATCCGTATCATGCGGGCAAATTTGCTTGATGAACTGCGTAAACCTTATGTGGTAACGGCAAGAGCCAAAGGACTCACCGAGCTCAAAGTCATCTTAAAATATCCAGTGCAGGTAGCGCTGAATCCTTTCATCAGTACGGTGGGGTATACACTCCCCTATTTGGTCTCGGGGAGTATTATTGTCTCTATAGTGTTGAGTTTGCCCACTGTTGGTCCTTTGCTCTGGAAAGCACTTATAGCTCAGGATATGTTTCTTGCTGGCACTATCGTGTTGCTGCTAGGGATTATGACGGTTATTGGGACCTTAATTTCAGACATCTTGCTTGCCTGGCTGGATCCACGTATCCGGTTGGAGGATGCTTCATGAGTGAACATGAGACTCTCTCTGAACCAGGAACCACTCCGCCGCATGTCTCACCTAGCGTTTCCACTGCAGAAGAGCGTATTTTTGTCGCTTCTCAATGGCAACTGATGTGGTGGCGGTTTCGTAAACATCGCCTGGCTATTGTGGCGGGAATTATTATCTTCCTGTTTTACCTTATGGCCTTAGGCGCAGAATTTCTGGCTACCACCGATCCGAATCTCTCTGAAGCCAGACGCTCTTTAATTCCTCCCCAACCCATCCACTGGTTTGATGAGGACTGGAAATTTAATCCTCATGTTTACGCTCTCAAAGGCTATCGTGATCCCAAAACCTTTAAAAGGGTCTATACCGTAGATCCGACCAAAAAGATTCCGGTGCAGTTCTTTGCGCGTGGTTTTGAATATGCGTTCTTGGGATTCATTCCTTCCAATTTACATCTGATAGGCGTAGAAGGAGCAGATGCTGCTGACACGCTCTTCTTATTAGGTACCGATGTCCAGGGACGTGATTTATGGTCCCGGTTGATGTATGCCACTCGTATTTCGATGACCATTGGGTTAGTGGGAGTGGCTCTCAGTCTCTTTTTAGGGGTTTTACTTGGTGGTATTTCTGGACTGTATGGGGGAGTAGTGGACACGATTATTCAGCGGGTGATCGAGATTCTCCGCTCTATTCCCACTATTCCTCTCTGGATGGGTCTCGCCGCTGCTTTGCCACGCGATTGGTCTATTCTCAGAATTTATTTTGCCATTACGATTATCATCTCGCTCATTGGCTGGACTGAACTGGCTCGTGTGGTACGGGGACGGTTTTTAGCCCTACGGGAAGAAGACTTTGTTACTTCCGCTCGACTGGTCGGGTGCAGTGAGATGCGTATCATCTTTGTTCACATGGTGCCCTCATTTATGAGTCATATTATTGCCGCCACGACTCTGGCCCTTCCAGCGATGATCATCAGTGAAACGGCCCTGAGTTTTCTCGGCTTGGGTCTGCGACCTCCGGCGGTGAGTTGGGGAGTCCTGCTCCAACAAGCACAAAATGTTCAGACTGTAGCTATTTCTCCCTGGCTGATGATCCCAGCGCTTATGGTTATTATTGCCGTTCTGGCCTTTAACTTTCTGGGGGATGGGCTCCGGGACGCGGCGGATCCTTATGGACACTAGGAGTCAGACGATGTCTACGCAACCACAACCACTGCTTTCAGTGCGTAATCTGAAAACATACTTTCCACAGGATGAAGGAACGGTCAAGGCGGTGGATGGGGCGAGTTTTGATCTCTATCCAGGACAGACCCTGGGGATCGTAGGGGAGAGTGGCTGTGGCAAGAGCATAACTGCCCGGTCCATATTGCGGATCGTAGATCGACCTGGCCGGATTGTGGAGGGAGAAATCCTGTTTCGGTACCAAAGAGGAAATGGCTCTCAAAGCGCTAACTCCATGATTGATCTGGCCAAGCTCGATTCGAATGGAGAAGAGATGCGCGCCATCCGCGGTGCGAAAATTGCCCTGATTTTTCAGGAACCGATGTCTTCGTTTAGCCCTATCCATACCATCGGTAGTCAAATTATGGAGGCTATTCTGCTACATCAAAAGGTTACCAAGCGGCAAGCACGGGAAATCGGCATCGAAATGCTTCGCCGAGTCGGTATCCCTTTACCAGAACAACGTATGGATGCTTATCCCTATCAACTTAGTGGTGGTCTCCGGCAACGTGCTATGATTGCTATGGCTCTCTCCTGCCGGCCAAGCCTGTTGATTGCCGATGAACCTACCACCGCCTTAGATGTTACCACCCAGGCGCAGATCCTTGATCTGATGCGTCACCTGCAGCAGGAAGATGGTATGGCTATTATGCTTATCACACATGATCTGGGAGTGGTGGCCGAAATGGCTGATGAAGTGGTGGTAATGTATTTAGGCCGAGTTGTCGAACAAGCCCCAGTCGATGACATTTTTCATAATCCGAAACACCCTTATACCCGTGCTTTACTCCGGTCGATTCCGCATATTCGATCCAAATCGCGGGAACGCTTGACCTCGATTGAGGGTTTTGTTCCTCACCCGTATAACAGGCCCCCTGGCTGTCCTTTCCATCCCCGTTGTGTGGAATTCATGCGCGGAATCTGTGACCAAAAGGTTCCCCGGCTGCAACCGGTGAGTGCAAAACACAAGGTGAGCTGTTTTCTGTATCATGATGCGTGAAAAGTGAGGATCCCGTGCGTGAACGGAATGGAACAGTATTATTAGCAGTCAAAGATTTACAGAAACTTTTCCCTATTCGAAAGGGATTCTGGAGACGTACGGTTGGTCATGTCCGGGCCGTGGATGGAGTCAGTTTTGCCATCCAGGAAGGAGAAACTCTGGGACTGGTGGGAGAGAGTGGGTGTGGAAAGACTACCACTTCACGGTGTATCCTGCGCGCAATCAATCCCACCCGGGGGCAGATTCTTTTCCGTACACAGTCTGGGAAGATCATTGATATCACAAAACTCCGTCCTGCAGAGCTCCGCCCCTTACGACGGGAGATTCAGATGATCTTTCAAGATCCTTTTACCTCCCTCAATCCCCGGATGACTCTGCTCGATATTGTCGGTGAGCCTTTATTGGTGCATGGGATGAGGAGCCGGGTGGAACGCGAAAACCGGGTAGCCGAATTGTTGCGGCTGGTAGGCCTTCGTCCTGAATATATGCGTCGGTTTCCTCATGCTTTCAGTGGAGGGGAACGTCAGCGCATCGGAATTGCTCGTGCTCTTGCCTTGCATCCGCGGTTAGTAGTCGCCGATGAACCGGTATCCGCGCTGGATGTGTCTGTACAGGCTCAAATCCTGAATCTTCTCCTCGACTTGCAAAATGAGCTGGGTCTGACCTACCTCTTTGTGGCCCACGATTTGAGCGTGGTCAAGCACATCAGTGACCGGGTAGCAGTGATGTATGTCGGTCGGATTGTAGAGCTGGCCAAAACTGATCTCCTCTTCACTACTCCTAAACACCCCTATACAGCCGCCCTCTTATCCGCTGTCCCCGAGCCCGACCCTCGACTACGTGCCCAGCGGGTGGTCTTGCAAGGGGAGGTAGCCAACCCGGCGAATCCTCCCTCTGGTTGTTATTTCCATCCCCGATGCCAGTATGCTATCGATATCTGTAAAATTAAGACTCCTGCTTGGGAAGAGGTGGCTCCGGGGCATTTTGTCAGTTGCCATCGGGCCCGTGAGCTCCAGCTCATAGGAGTAGACCAGATTGGGAGAAAAAATTAAATTTTCTCTAACCGTCAGCATTTGTCGTCTATGGCAGCTTCGCCTTGATCGTAAGCTTCGGCTTCTGGCTCCGCGGGCGTTGAAAGCCCCTTCCGATCGCGGCGGCCACGCTGGTCAGCTCCGTCCTGTTTTTTTGTCCTGACGAACCTTGGCGTTTGGGCGCAGGCGCGCGCAGCCGGGCTCCCGCTCCACGTCGTCTCGAAAGTTAAAAAACTGTAGGTCAGCAAATTTAGTTTCTAAATGTCATGCTGAACTTGTTTCAGCATCCCGGAATAAATTCAGGATAGTATATAAAAACGTTTAAAATCAATAACTTATAAGAACATGAAACCATACTGAAACGAGTTCAGCACATGGTGCAGGGTGACAGAAGTGGTATTGCAATTTTTATTTATAAATCAATGGGTTATAAATTTTTGCTAAACTACCGTTAAAAAATTTATAGACCATTTCAGAAAAATTTGTTATAATTCAATTTTTCAGGCAAAAATTTGTGGAACTGCAAACCCTCCTGGCGTATCTTCCCCGCTGGCTGCCATGCTGCCTGAAGAAGAGGTTGTAAAAGAAAAAGTTAAATAGGAGAAGGACTTTTCTTTTGAAACCTGACCCGCTCGCCAAGCCCAAACTGGTAAATCAGGTGCGTGCTATCCTTCGCACTAAACATTACAGCATGCGCACCGAGCAGGCCTATGTGAACTGGATGAAACGCTTTATTGTGTTTCACAACAAGCGGCATCCGGCGGAGATGGGCGCCAAAGAGATGCAGCAATTTTTGAACCATCTGGCGATGAAAGAAAATGTGGCCGCCTCCACCCAGAACCAGGCCTTGAATGCCCTTGTGTTCCTGTACCGGGAAGTGTTGCAAAAAGATATCGAAGATTTTCGTGAGGGTTTGATCTGGGCCAAAAAACCAAAAAAAATTCCGGAAGTATTTACCGCGGATGAAGCTCGGGCTGTTTTCAGTCAATTGGACGGCGTCTTCTGGCTCATGGGGATGCTCATGTATGGCGCCGGCTTAAGACTCCTGGAGTGTCTGCGCCTGCGGGTCAAAGACATCGACTTTCCCTGTAAAAAGATCACTGTTCGGGAGGGCAAGGGGTCCAAAGATCGCATCACCCTGTTACCGGAAGTGGTGATCCCGGCTTTGCAAAAACATCTTCAACAAGTCAAAAAACAGCACGACAAAGACCTGAAAAATGGCTTCGGTACCGTATATATGCCGCATGCCCTGGCCAAGAAATATCCGCATGCCTGCCGGGAGTGGAGCTGGCAATATATCTTTCCGGCCTCAAGGCTTTCGGTAGATCCCCGCAGTGGCGTCAAGCAACGCCACCATTGCGATGAATCCGCCGTGCAAAAGGCGGTCAAACAAGCGATACGCCGGGCAGGGATTCATAAGCAGGCAGGTTGCCACACCTTTCGCCACTCCTTTGCCACCCATTTACTCGAAGCCGGATACGATATCCGCACGGTGCAAGAGTTGCTTGGTCACGAGGATGTGAATACCACCCTGGTCTACACCCATGTTCTGAAGAACGGAGTCCTGGGCGTGAAGAGCCCGGCCGACCTGTTGGGAAAAAATGGCATCCTCTACTCCGGAAATTCCTTTGTAGAATTGCCTGCTGTATTGCAAAAACGATTCAAAGAATTGATCAACGAACGCTATGATGGCAATCTGGGAGGGGCAATCCAGGCATTCCTCAATTTACACGGCCGACGATGAAAATAAAACGCATTGTAAAACCGGGGCAACCCGGAACCAAGAAACTTTTGGAAAGATATGGCGAGAATTTAATTTGTGTCCGGTATCGTTACGACGCTGAAAATAAAAGAGTGCTGAAAACCATCGAGCTCATTATTGAAAACAGAGCCTGGCAGCCGAACTCCGACAAAATACCGCACAACAAGATTGTCGGGCTTCGGATTGGGAAAGAAGAAATGGAGTTGCGAAATCGCATCAAGTCGGCCGGGGGAAAATGGAACCCACAAAAGCTGGTGTGGCAATTGCCCTATAAGCATGTTTTAGAATTGCAGTTAACGGAAAGAATGGTGGACTAAACGATAGGTCACATACTTTTTGCAAATATTTCTCTCTATAGAATCATCAAAACCCGTGCACCATGATAGCATGATTTCTATAGATAGAAACAGAATAGTTTCTATCTATAGAACCTTTTTGTGGTAATTTCTAAGCGCAGAAACAAAATTCTAAGTGTAGAAACTTTTATAATGGGCTGTAAACAGCTTATAATAATGTTAGGCTGCGAAATAGTTTTCCTTCGTCATCTTGACTTCTGTATATGATTATTGTATACATATCTTTAGGCTATGATCATGGAGCGACTGTCGCAGTGCACAGGTTTTGAGTGGGATGAAGGGAATGCGGACAAGAATTGGATTGCACATCGGGTTTCCCGTACGGAATGCGAACAAGTCTTCTTTCACCGGCCGTTGGTTATTGTGGAGGATGAGAAACACTCTCAGCAGGAATCGCGATATTATACTTTAGGGCAAACGGATACGGGTCGGCGCCTGTTTATCGTGTTCACTATTCGGGGAACTTTGGTGCGCGTTATTTCCGCACGAGACATGAGCCGACGCGAGCGGAGGGTCTACGAACGTGCCAAAAAAGAAGGAGAAACAACCGATACCGCTACTTAGTTCGGAAGAGCAGGAACGGGAGTTCTGGTCTACACACGATTCCACAGATTATGTGGATTGGAGTAAGGCGAAAAGAGTGACATTAGCTCGCCTCAAACCCTCCACAAAAACTGTTTCGCTTCGCCTCCCAGAGGCACTCCTAGAAGACTTGAAGCTGCTCGCAAACAAACAGGATGTTCCCTACCAATCTCTGCTGAAAATTTTTCTCGCGGAGCGAGTTGCCCAAGAACTTCGTTCTTCATAGGTGGGGATCTTTGCGGCCTAACCCTCGCATCCAGCGGACGCTCGCCACGGCTCGCGCCGCTGATGCGTGGCGTTCGGCATGAGTTCTGCCAAGGAGGCAATATGCTCCTATCGGTACAGCATAGGGTTTCAAGGGAGGGTCTACTATGAAACACCTCATCGTTGGCAGCATCGTCCTGCTGCTCGTCACCCTCGGGTGGGGCGACCAGCACGGGGGGGAACAGGTTCCCGCGCCACGCGGGGAAGTGCGGATCGTCGATCCCCATTACTATAACTGGGCCTCCGTGGTATTGAACATCTTCGAGCACCTCGTCGAACCCGACAAGGGTGGCACGCTCGTGCCGCGCCTCGCGACCGGGTGGCGCTGGCTCGACGACCGGACGCTGGAAATGCCTCTCCGCCGCGGGGTGACCTTTCATAACGGGGAGGTCTTTGATGCGGAGATCGTCAAACTCAACTGGGAAGAGAACCTCCGGTTAAAACAGCCGTTTGTGTCGGGCGAGTTTATGAACTTCAAACCGGGGTCCCGCCTGGAGATCATCGATCCGTATACGATCCGGTTCATCTTTCCCGAACCGGACGGCGGGGCGCTGACGCGGCTCTCCGCGCTGCATATTGGCAACCGGCAGTTTCACCGTGAACTCGGTGGCTGGGGGGAGAAGGGCTGGTGAATTCTCGACGCCTCAGGCCCGTGGGGCACTGGACCGTATCGGCTGGTAGAAGGCTCTTCCACCCCCAACTTTCGTTCCGACCGGGTCGTCTTTGAAGCCCATCCCGGGTATTGGGATCCGAGCCGCTTTCCACGGCTCAAGCGGATCATCTTCGAGAACACGCTCGAGCGCAAGGACGCATTGGAACTGGTCAAGACGAGTGAGGGGCGTGTGGACCTGGTCACCCAACTCAGTCCCCTGGAGACGCTGCGGGTGGCGCAAAGTCCCTTTGCCACCGTGGTGAAGGATCGGGGAGCCCTGGTCACGGTATTCGGGATGTTCAACATGCGGAAGACTGGGAGCCCCTGGCGGGATGTCCGGCTCCGCCAGGCGGTCAATTTGGCCATCAACCGGGAGGATTTGATCCGCTATGCCACCAAAGGGAATGGGGTCATCATCCCAGCCCTGGTGCCTGTCCATGGGTTTGGGTACGATCCGGACCTGGCCCCCTACCCCTTTGCTCCTACCAAAGTGCGGTCCCTGCTCCAAGAGGCGGGGTCTCCAGAGGGGCTCGCGCTCACCCTCATTGCCCCCGGGGAGTTGGAGGTGCAGGCGACCGTGGTCAGCAAGATGCTGGAGCAGGTGGGCTTCCAAGTGGACCTCCAGGTGCTCGACGCCGTGACCTTTAACCAGAAGACGGTCTTAAGCCACTTGGATCAGCCCCCCGAGCAGCAGCCCTGGGATATTGCCCTGACGTCGTGGAGTGATTTGTTCAACTTCCCCGTGTTTCAGGTCTACCACGTGTTTGCACTCGACGGGCAGACCGATTGGGTCATGGAACAGCCGGAACTCCGTCAGCTCCGTGACCGGGTCTTAGGGACGGTGGATCGAGAACAGCAGCAGGCGCTGATCCGCCAGATGGAGCGGCACACCCGCGACCAGGCGTATTTCCTTTTCCTGTACAACCCGATTAAGCTCTACGCGGTGAACAAGGCCGTGACGTTTGTGCCGTATGCATATATGATCCACCTGGCTGAAACCTCAGTGACCGAGCAGCATTGGTCGGTACGCAAGCAGGGAACGGCCGTGCGCGAGTAACGCGCGTTATTCTGGTCCCCGGCTGGGCCGAACAAACCGCTGCACCTGACTGCCTACAGCGTCCGCTCCTGCGTCGCTCCCGCTTCCGGCAGCAGGTGAGCGCCAGCGTTAGGTGGGGCAAAGCCACGGTCTGACTGGAACCACTAGAAGGGGGGGGGGAGAACTTGGTACACAGAACGGCATATACCGTTATCACGGCTGTTTTGTTGTTCCGTCCCGCTGCATTTGCGGCGAATTCTAGTGCTCTTCTGCTGCAACTGCAGGCAGATGAGAAGAAGATTATAGAGATGTATAACGATTGCAGGCAAAAACAGGAGAGGATAAATAGGCACCGCTCGCAGGGCCCAGGGGAGAGGACAGATGCATTGGACATCGATATCTTCCAGAAAAAAGACTTGAACTGTGATGGGTTCCTTGCTCTTCTGAAGCGCAATCGCCAAGTGCAGCAATCGCTGATCAACAAACGCTAAAAGAAGGAGCGAGTCGTGAAGGCTCTATTATTGACTGCTAGCCTTTTGTTTTTATCTGTGAATATAGCCCTTGCTCAGTGCTCGCCTGGTGAAATACGGGAGATGATTAAACAAGGTTTATCGGACAGTGACATAGATAGGAGATGTGGGGCGAGATCGGCTTATCCTTCGTGGCTATCAGGCACTTGGGAGATGCAGGGGCAGATAACGCAAGGATGCCAGGCTTTTGGGGCAGGATGTGGTCCTATCCATGGCACGTGGAAGTTTGAAGCGGCGGGCAATACGCTTGAGTTATACGAAGTTCACGATGCGAATTTGGGGCCTGGCATGCGGCAAGAGAAAAGACAAAATATTTCTAACGTGACATTCACCGGCAAGGTCTTCCAGTTCATCACTTCTGATTCCGATGGCACACAGACACACTACACTTTAAATGTTGTTACGGAAACGCATATGCAAGGAAAACTTTTGATTGATAGTCCAAGCGTGTACGGCTTACCACCGCTTCGCTTAGGTGGTGAAGTAACTTTGCGGAAAATCCCAAGCAATTAGGAATGGAGGCCTTGCTGATTGTAGCTGGACCTAACAAAGGCTCGGAGCGGACGGCCCACAGCGCACGCTTTTAGGCTATACGAGAGCCGTTTCCTGTGGGCCGCCGCTCAAGCCCGGCGTTAGCCTATCAGACCTGCGGGGCCTAAGAAGAAGGAGGCTAGCATGCCCGACGTCTATAACACGATCACTTCAGCCGAACCGGCTTTGGTGCAGCGGATTGCCGAGGCGCTGGAAGTTCGAGCTGCGGAGCCTCAGCAAAAAAGCATGTTGCGTTCTTACTTGCCAGAGATCAAATTTCCAGCCAATGCGCGAGTCATAGAAGTTGGCTGTGGGACAGGTCCTGTGGCGCGACAGCTTGCAGCTTGGCCGAACGTAGCGTAAGTAGTGGGAATAGATCCCTCCTCAATTTTTATTGAAAGGGCTCGTCAATTTGGGGCTGCTCTAACGAATCTTACGTTCCAAGAAGGCTACGCGAACCAACTGAGCTTCGCGGACAGCCACTTCGACGTTGCGATTTTCCACACCACTCTTTGCCATTTGTCCGATCCCAAGGGTGCGTTGCAAGAAGCTCACCGCGTGCTGAAGCCGGGAGGGCATCTTGCTATATTCGATGGCGACTACGCCTCAACCACTCTTGCAACTGGGGACTTGGATCCCCTACAGATCTGTGCCGATTCGTTCAGAGAGTTCTTCATCCACGATAGTTGGCTTGCGCGACGCTTTCCAACGCTGGCTGAATCGGCTGGTTTCACAGTCATGAGCTATCGGAGTCATAGCTATACAGAAAGCTCCCGTCCCGAGTACATGTTGACCATCGTTGATCGTGGTGCAGACGCGCTTGCGTCTGCGGGTCAGATTGGTCAAGCCCTTGCGGATGCGCTAAAGGCGGAAGCCCGCAGACGAGCTGCGAGTGGTTTGTTCTTTGGTTACATTACATACGTCAGTCTTATCGCTCAGAAGCCCATCTAGTCAAGTCAGACGGCTAACAAGGCGCTGCACCTGACCGCTATTCCGCTACGCTTCATAGCGGCAGGTGAGCTTTATCGTTAGACCGCCTCGTGAAAGGAAGGGGGTATGGACAAGGCTGAGGCTGCCGCGAAAAGCATCGTCGAGAATCTGATTCCCGGCGCCAGAATGCATTACCATGAGAGCCAGCCATCGGGGGAGCA